>Ga0308157_10008223_pt1 | contig 11925 bp, 12 predicted proteins | sample PhyBR1_FD_201035 | JGI IMG/M metagenome (GOLD analysis project Ga0308157, IMG submission 201035) | Phyllosphere microbial communities from UC Gill Tract Community Farm, Albany, California, United States - DLSLB.R1 | ecosystem: Host-associated > Plants > Phyllosphere > Unclassified | place: USA...
ACGGGAGGCGTTAGTGTAATCGGTGACGTGCACGCGTCCCTGGGTCATCTTCCAGATAAGCCAGGTATCTACGGTGCCGAACAGCAGTTCGCCGCGACGGGCGCGCTCGCGGGAGCCTTCAACGTGGTCGAGGATCCATTTTACTTTGGTGCCGGAGAAGTACGGGTCAATTACCAGACCCGTATTTTTACGGATATAGTCTTCCATGCCGTCGCGCTTAAGCTGCTCGCAGATATCTGCGGTACGGCGGCACTGCCAGACGATAGCGTTATAAATCGGTTTGCCGGTTTCACGTTCCCAGACAATAGCGGTTTCACGCTGGTTGGTAATACCGATACCGGCAATTTCGTCAGAGTTGATGTCGGCTTTCGCCAGCACTTCGACTAATACCGAGCTTTGGGTCGCCCAAATTTCCATGGGGTCATGCTCTACCCAGCCTGCTTTGGGGTAGATCTGCTGAAATTCACGCTGTGAAACGCTCACGATGTTGGCACTGTGATCCATCACCACGGCACGAGAGCTGGTGGTGCCCTGGTCGAGCGCAACGATATATTTTTTCTCAGTCATGTTTCTTGTCCCTTCAGTCTTATTACAGCGTAGCTTTTTGTTGCGCGTTAGAGGTGGTGGATTCTTTTTCATCCTCCACAGCACAGACATCGCAAGGTAAGTGGCGGCCAATCAGTTTACGGTAACCGAAGGCACCGAGTGCAGCGCCCGCCACCGGGCCGAGGAGCGGCACCAGGAAGTAAGGAATATCTTTCGCGCCCGTAAAGGCGACATTGCCCCAGCCTGCAAGCCAGGCGAACGCTTTCGGGCCGATATCACGCGCCGGGTTCATCGCAAAGCCAGTCAACGGCCCCATTGACGCACCAATAACGGCGATCAGAAGGCCAATCAGCAATGGGCCGAGCGGGCCGCGCGGAATGCCGTTACCGTCATCCGTCAGCGCCAGAATTAATCCCATCAGAATCGCCGTGATCACCATTTCAACGGCAAACGCCTGGAAGAAGTTGATGTGCGGGTTAGGGTACGTTGAGAAAATACCTGCCAGCTCAAGGCTTTCAACGCTACCGCGCACCATATTGTGAGTATGTTCGTAATCGTAGAAAAGATTGTAATAAAGCCCGTAAACCAATGCAGCGGCGCAAAAGGCACCCGCAAATTGAGACACAATGTAAGGAATAACTTTACGTTTATCAAAGCAAGCAAATAACCACAGCGCAAGCGTAACGGCTGGGTTGAGGTGTGCGCCGGATACGCCAGCGGTCAGGTAAATAGCCATGGCTACCCCTAACCCCCAAATCACACTGATTTCCCATTGGCCGAAGCTCGCACCTGCCACTTTCAACGCGGCAACGCAGCCAACACCAAAGAAAATCAACAACCCGGTGCCGAGGAACTCGGCGATGCACTGGCCTTTCAAGGTTGTAGTTTCACTCATAATCGGGTCCTGAAGGTAAAAGTGACGGTTATTGTTATTTCGGGTGCGCTACCACCCACAATGTCCTGTAGACATGGTGTTAATTTATCGTTAACGAACAAAAACGAGAAATATCGAAATTAAAAGTTGTGTGGTTCGTCAATAAAACGCGCGTTTTCGCGCTAATTTTGCCGGTGGCGCGCACGGAATTTCTGTTCGACGGTTTTGGCCGTTTGTTAACATTTGTCAGATTTTTTGTCCAAATGCATTCGGCATAACCTGAAAAGTGTTGCATTTCGCAAACAGCATGGCGTGTTGCTGGACACTGGCGGCAACGCTCCATACAATCGGACTCATGTGGTGCGCACCTATTAATAAGGCGTCACCGGAGACGGTAAGGGATAGCATTCTATCAACGCCTTGCAATTCAGGAGAGGTATGACAATGTCATTTGAAGTGTTTGAGAAACTGGAAGCGAAAGTACAGCAGGCTGTTGATACCATCACCCTGTTGCAGATGGAAATCGAAGAACTGAAAGAAAAGAACAACAGCCTGGCGCAGGAAATCCAGCACGCGCAGGGTAGCCGCGAAGAGCTTGAGCGCGAAAATAATCAGCTAAAAGAACAACAGCATGTCTGGCAGGAACGTCTTCAGGCGCTGCTGGGCCGCATGGAAGAAGTGTAATTACCCCTCACGTAAAAAGGCACCGTTCTGGTGCCTTTTTTGTTTGCGCTCAACGCTTATGCTTTTTTCGTCTTGCCCATTCCTTTTCGTTTTTTATCCCGCTTCGTTAATCCCGTTATAGTCATTTACTACCGGCTATGACGCATTAATAAGGATAAGAAAAGTGAAACTGGGGATGACTCGGATACGTTTTACCGCTGCGGTGCTGCTGACTGGCCTACTGATCGCGGGCTGCGACCAGCAAAGCGACAACGCAACGCATATCAAAGTCGGCGTGATTAACGGCGCTGAACAGGATGTCGCAGAAGTCGCAAAGCAGGTGGCGAAAGAGAAATACGGCTTAGACGTTGAGTTGGTGGGATTTAGCGGCTCTTTGCTGCCAAATGACGCCACCAATCACGGCGAGCTTGATGCCAATGTTTTCCAGCACCGACCCTTTCTTGAGCAGGATAATAAAGCCCACAACTATAAACTGGTGGCGGTAGGCAATACCTTTGTGTTCCCTATGGCGGGTTACTCCCGCAAGATAAAATCGGTTAGCGAATTAAAAGACGGCGCAACCGTCGCCATTCCTAACGATCCGACCAACCTGGGACGTGCGCTGTTGTTGCTGCAAAAAGAGAAATTAATTGATCTCAAACCGGATACCGGCCTGCTGCCAACGGTGCTGGATATTACCGCTAACCCACGTCATTTAAACATCATGGAGCTGGAAGGCGCGCAATTGCCGCGCGTGCTGGACGACCCGAAAGTCGATGTGGCGATCATCAGTACCACCTATATCCAACAACTGAATTTATCGCCGGTGCATGACAGCGTGTTTATCGAAGATAAAAACTCGCCCTATGTGAATATCATCGTGACGCGTGAAGAGAATAAAGACGCGGAAAACGTGAAGAAATTTATTCAGTCATATCAGTCGCCTGAAGTGGCGAAAGCGGCGGAGAAAATCTTTAACGGTGGGGCGGTGCCTGGCTGGTAAGGAGAAACAATCAGGCCATCCCACAGGATGGCCTGACTGAAGATTATTCGATATCGAGCGCGTCTTCGCTCAGGATCATGCCGGTATTGTCAGCGTAGAGATGGTCACCAGAGAAGAACGTCACGCCGCCAAAATTGACGCGCACGTCGCTTTCGCCAATGCCTTCGCCGGATGCGCCAACCGGGATTGCGGCAAGCGCCTGGATGCCCAAATCCATCTCTTCCAGATCGTCCACCTGACGCACTGCGCCATAGATGACGATGCCTTCCCACTCGTTTTGCACCGCCAGACGCGCCAGTTCGGCGTCCAGCAATGCGCGCCGAACAGAACCGCCGCCATCGACCAGTAAAATGCGTCCACGGCCGTTTTGTTCGAGCAGATCATACAGCAACCCGTTGTCCTCGAAACATTTCACGGTAATGATCTGCCCGCCAAAAGATGAACGTCCGCCGAAGTTGGAGAAGAGCGGCTCCACCACATTGACTTCTTCATGATAAATGTCACAAAGCTCAGAAGTATCGTATTTCATAGGCTTAAGGTTTCGTTGCTGCAAGAGTTCTCAGTATATCGCTTTCAGTCGATTGTTGGCAAAATCATCAATTGTTAATTGATATTTGTCAGTTAAAAATTGGCCTGACTCAAAATAACACCAATTGAAAACAACAGGTTAGTGAGCAGGGCGCCTTTTACCGTGCGCTCCAGCATCGGGCGCATAGCCATCGCTTCGTTTTCGCGCATGACATATTGCGCCTGTCTCACCAGCATCGGCGCCGCCAGAATAAACAACCATCCCCACGGGCTTTGCAGTGAAAACAGGTTAAACAGCGCCAGACACACCAGAGTACCCATCAACAAGACGGCGTGGTAACGACGGGCGCGCGTCGGGCCAAGCCGCACCGCCAGCGTGTTCTTGCCATTGACTCGGTCGCTATCAATATCGCGCAGATTATTGATATTCAGTACGGCGGTCGCTAATAGGCCGCAGGCGGTAGCAGGCAGGAAAATCGCGGGGATAAGCGTATGCGCCTGCAAATACCAGGTGCCCATGACGCTCAACCAGCCAAAGAAAATCAGTACCGAAATATCGCCAAGGCCGAGATAGCCATAAGGACGGGTGCCGACCGTATAGGTAATGGCGGCGATAATCGACAGCAGCCCCAGCAGCAAAAAGCCCAGGAAATCGCTGAAGGTGCGGCAGGCCACCCACACCAGCGCCAGGCCAGACAGGCAAATCAGCACGACGGTAATGATTAACGCACGTTTCATTTGAGCCTGGGTAATGACGCCTTTTTGCATACCGCGCATAGGGCCGATGCGGTCCGGTTTATCGCTGCCTTTTACCGCATCGCCATAGTCATTAGCGAGGTTAGAAAGGATCTGCAACAGGCCCGCCGTGAGTAGCGCCAGGAAAGCGACAAGCGGATCATAAACACCCTGCCACCAGGCGAGCGCGCTGCCGACAACAATCGAGGCGAAAGCGAGGGGAAGGGTACGTGGGCGCAGGCTTTCAAGCCAGGCTTGCGTACGGCTCAAAGAATGTGAGTCAGTCATAGTAATAAGCTAACCAATAAAAATGGGGGCGAATTGCCCCCATCGGAAATGATGAAATTGCACTGAGCGCGATTATAACCACAACCACCCGTAAGTTGCAGAGCTGTCGCCGAACTCTGTTAAGCGAGACGTGCGGTCTACCTCTTTTGGGTGTATGCAGCTAAACCGGCGATTACAGAATGAAGCGACTCAGGTCTTCATCTGCTACCAGTTCATCCAGGTGCTTACCAACGTATTCCGCATCAATGGTAATGGTCTGGCCGTTAAGATCGCTGGCGTCGTAGGAGATCTCTTCCATCAGACGCTCAAGCACTGTGTGCAGACGACGCGCGCCAATGTTTTCGGTGCTTTCGTTAACCTGCCATGCAGCCTGAGCGATACGTTTGATACCGTCATCGGTAAAGTCGATATTCACGCCTTCGGTCGCCATTAACGCTTTGTACTGTACGGTCACAGACGCGTTCGGCTCGGTCAGGATGCGTTCAAAGTCTTCTGCGGTCAGCGCCTGAAGTTCTACGCGGATCGGCAGACGACCCTGCAATTCCGGGATCAGGTCAGAGGGGCTGGCCACCTGGAATGCGCCGGAGGCGATAAACAGGATATGGTCGGTTTTTACCATGCCGTGTTTAGTGGATACGGTGCAGCCTTCAACCAGCGGAAGCAGGTCGCGCTGTACGCCTTCACGGGAAACGTCCGGGCCGGATACGTTGCCGCCACGCTTACAGATTTTATCAATCTCATCAATAAAGACGATGCCGTGCTGTTCTACCGCGTCGATAGCGTCTTGCTTAAGCTCTTCCGGATTGACCAGCTTGGCGGCTTCTTCTTCCACCAGCAGCTTCATCGCGTCTTTGATTTTAAGCTTACGCGGTTTCTGCTTTTGTCCGCCCAGATTCTGGAACATGGACTGAAGCTGGTTGGTCATCTCTTCCATGCCCGGAGGCGCCATGATTTCAACACCCATCGGCGCTGCGGCGAGATTGATTTCAATCTCTTTATCGTCCAGCAGGCCTTCACGCAGTTTCTTACGGAACGACTGACGTGCCGTAGACGGCTCCTGCGGTTGCTCAGGCTGACCCCAGTTATTTTTTGCCGGTGGGATCAGCACATCCAGGATGCGCTCTTCCGCCATTTCTTCGGCGCGATAACGGTTTTTCTCGATAGACTGCATACGCACCATTTTGATGGCGGAATCGGTCAGATCGCGAATGATGGAGTCAACTTCTTTCCCGACGTAGCCCACTTCGGTGAACTTGGTGGCTTCAACTTTAATAAACGGCGCATGCGCCAGTTTTGCCAGGCGACGGGCGATTTCAGTTTTACCTACCCCGGTTGGGCCAATCATCAGAATGTTTTTCGGGGTCACTTCATGACGCAGCTCTTCGTCAAGCTGCATACGGCGCCAGCGGTTACGCAGCGCGATAGCCACAGAACGCTTCGCTGCGTCCTGGCCGATAATATGTTTGTCGAGTTCGCTGACAATTTCGCGTGGAGTCATTTCAGACATGGGAAATCCTTACGCTTTAGAGGAGAGTTCTTCGATGGTCAGGAAGTGGTTGGTATAGATGCAAATATCACCTGCAATCCCCAGCGACTTCTCGACAATTTCACGGGCGTTCAGTTCGGTATTTTCAAGCAGCGCGCGTGCGGCGGCCTGGGCATAAGGCCCACCGGAACCAATGGCGATCAGATCGTTTTCCGGCTGGATAACGTCGCCGTTACCGGTAATGATCAGGGAAGCCGTTTCGTCTGCCACCGCCAGCAGCGCTTCAAGTCGGCGCAGCATACGGTCAGTACGCCAGTCTTTGGCAAGCTCAACCGCTGCTTTTACCAGATGGCCCTGATGCATTTCCAGTTTACGTTCGAAGAGTTCAAACAGGGTGAAGGCGTCCGCTGTACCGCCTGCGAAACCCGCGATGACTTTATCGTTGTAAAGGCGACGCACTTTTTTCACGTTGCCTTTCATCACGGTATTACCCAATGTGGCCTGTCCATCACCACCAATTACCACCTGTCCGTTGCGGCGTACGCTTACTATTGTTGTCACTGACAGACCCCTTCTCGATAGCTGAATACAGGCCCCGCGCCAGGCGCAGGGCAGAATGCAATTATAGATGGGGGGTATTTCAGGGGTTTCAACCCCCGGCGGCAAGACGAATGCAGTTTGTGTGACCGGCAAGCTTCAGACGGTTAATCGTGCCATCGGCAATATCTTTGCCTTTGACCGGGCCGATGACGACGCGGTTCCAGCCGTTATTGGCCGTAATACGCGAATCAAAGCCTTCAAACGCCAGTTGCGCACGGACGGTTTCTGCCTGTTCCGCGCCTTTAAAGGAACCGCACTGCACCATCCAGCGGCGATCGTCTTTCTTCTCGGCAGGTTTTTCAGGCGTAGTTTCGCGCGTGACGGGCGCGGCCTGGGTCGTTGCTTTCGGCTGAGCGGGTTCGCGCTGGGCCGTGTGCGGCGGCGTTTGCAGCAAATCCTGATAAGGCTGCTGGGCCGCGGCGTTGCGGTTGGTTTGCGCCGTCGTGGTTTTAGGCGTCTGGGTTTGCGCATTACGCACTGGCTGATCCTGAACCGGCGCGCTGCGTACCGGTTGCGGCTGCTGGTACGGCTGTTCAACGCGCGGCGGTGTTTTCTGCTGCGCGACAATTGTCTGCTGTTGTTGGATCTGTTTCTGGCGCTGTAACGTCTGCTGGCGCTGAGCCGGTGTTTGCTCGTTCCACGGCACTTCGTTGAGTTGGGTTGGTTGCTGGCGCATATCCGCCTGCATTTGAGCCAACAACTGGCGCTGTTCGTTAGTCAGTTGATCCTGATTCATGATTTCGCCGCCCGCGGACGGCTCAGTCGGAGTGCGCACGCCAGGCTGGCGGTTTTCCAGCTCTTTAATATAGCGCCAGCGTTCTTCAGGTTTGGGCGGTAAGCCGTTCCCTGCCACTTTGTGACCCGGGATTATCTCTGCTTCTTCAGATTTATGATGGGTAATAAAGTACAGGCCACCCATAAAGGTCACCAAAACGGCCGCTGCGATAGCGACCATGGCCGGGGAAACAGCAGGCAGGTTACGTTGCTTTTTGCGGGAAGTCGGTTTTTTTCGCCGCGCGGGGCTCGGCTGTCCGCGGCGTACATAATCTCGTTGTGCCACTATCGTTTCGCTGTATTTATTCGTTTATCAGCCCGTCATGTTACTTAAGGGACGGGGTTTTGACCAGTAAGGTGAGTCCTAATCGAAACTATTTCGCCGCCCTGCGGGCCCGCGTCGTTCCGCGTACAATTAACTCACAATCGAGCAGGCGCGAACCGCTACTGACGATTTGGCCATGCAACTGGTCGAGCAGCAATAGCATCGCCTCCCGGCCAATGTCGAAGCGGGGTTGCGAGATAGTGGTCAGCGGCGGATCGCAAAACTCTGCCAGCGCGATATTATCGAAGCCGATTATCGATAAATCCTCCGGCACCTTAAATCCACGGCGTTTTGCCTGAGACAGTGCGCCCAACGCCATCACATCACTGTGGCAGAATACCGCGGTTGGCGGATTGGTCAGGTTCAATAGCTGGTCCAGCGCCTGCGCGCCAGCGTTAAACGTAAAATCACCCCGGGCGATATAGTGCGGATCGACCTGCATTCCGCTGCGGCGCAATGCCTGAACGTAACCCTGTAGGCGGTAGTGGCACAGCGGCATCTCTTCCGGCCCCGCGATACAGGCGATTCGGTCATGCCCCAGTTCATGGAGATAATTGACGGCGTTAAAGGCGGCGGTCAGGTTGTCGATATGCACCGTCGGCAGTTCCAGTTCCGGGGCAAACTCATTTGCCATCACCATTGGCGGCAAATTACGCTGCTCTTCTTTACTGGCGTCAAACGGCAGGCGTGAGCCCAGCAACAACATGCCGTCAATCTGCTTGGTAATGATCAGATCGATAAAGGTTTTTTCTTGCTGATTCTGGTGCGCGCAGTCGCCAATTAAGACCAGATAACCCTGCGCGGCGGCGGTGACTTCAATGCCGCGAATGATTTCGCTGAAAAAGGGATCGCAGATATCCGGAACAATCACCAGAATGGTGCGGGATTCGTTACGTTTTACGTTGCGGTTCAGGGAGCCTGGCAAATAACCTACTTCAATAGCCGCTTGTTCTACCTTGTTACGGGTAGCCTGAGAGACTTTCTCAGGATTCATCAATGCACGAGATACCGTGGCGGTTGAGACATTTGCCCGCTCGGCTACATCTTTCATGGTTGCGGCAACAACCTGTTTCTTCGGGTTCAACTTCTTCTCCTCGCATACTGTCGCGGGCGCAGCCACATCCTGTGGTCTGGCTGGACCGATCATTCTTATCAGATATTTACACGACTCGGTTACAAATATTGCATACGAAGTGTGATCAAGGTTTTATTTTTCGATCTATGCCGCATTACGCCCAGGATTTAGCTTTCGATGGGATCGACATCCAACGCCCATTTCACTTTGCGCGCATCCGGCAAGGTGTTCACCAGCGCCAGGCTCTGGGTAAGGATATGTTGTAGTTTCAGGCGAGAGGGATGCTGCAACAAAATTTGCCAGCGGAAACGCCCGCCGCGCTTGGGCTGCAGGGCAGGAACCGGGCCGAGGATCCACAGCTTATCATCCGCCAGCGGACTGGCCTGCAGGAGATTACGCAACTGCTGCAAAAACAGCGATGCCTGCTGATTGTTATGGTCTTCCGCCCGAATCAACACATGGCTGCTGTAAGGGGGCAGCCAGACCTGGCTGCGCGCGCGCAATGCCTCATCGGCAAAGGCGTCATAACCCTGGCTGAGTAACGTCTGGAGCAAAGGATGTTCCGGATGGTGCGTTTGCAGAACCACTTCGCCCTGTTTACCGGCGCGTCCCGCGCGTCCGGCGACCTGGGTGTAAAGCTGGGCGAAACGCTCCGCTGAACGGAAATCTGCCGAAAACAGCGCGCCGTCCACATCGAGTAACGCCACCAGCGTGACGTCGGGGAAATGGTGGCCTTTGGCGAGCATTTGGGTGCCAATCAGAATGCGCGCGCCGCCGCGATGTACATCCGCCAGATGTTGTTCCAGTGCGCCTTTACGGCTGGTGGTATCGCGATCGATGCGGGAAAGCGGCACGCCGGGAAAAAGCGGGCTTAACGCTTGTTCCAATTGCTCAGTGCCGAGCCCGACGGGCACGGTGTGCGTAGAGCCGCACTGCGGGCATTGACGCGGCACCGGTCGCTGGCTGTCGCAGTGGTGGCAGCGCAACTGATGCTGTGCCTGATGCAGCGTATAATAATGATCGCAGCGCGGACATTCAGCTATCCAACCGCAATCATGGCACAACAGCGCGGGCGCAAAACCGCGGCGATTAAGAAATAAGATGACCTGATTATCGGCCTGGAGATGCTGACGCATCCGGGCTATCAGCGCTGGCGCGAGGCCCGCCTGCACTGGTTGGCCTTTTAAATCCACCAGATGCTGGATTGCCGGGCGCGCATTGCCTGCGCGACGGGTCAACTTCAGTTCGCGGTATTTCTTCACCCGCACGTTATGCAAGGTTTCAAGCGCCGGAGTCGCCGAGCCGAGGATAATCGGAATGTTTTCGCGGTGAGCGCGGTACACCGCGAGATCTCTGGCATGATAACGCCAGCCTTCCTGCTGTTTATAAGAGCTGTCGTGCTCTTCATCAATGACAATAACGCCAAGATTTTTAAACGGTGTGAACAGGGCGGAGCGGGTGCCAATCACGATCGCCGCTTCGCCGCTTTTGGCTTTAAGCCAGGCGCTCAACCGTTCACTGTCATTCAGGGCGGAGTGCAACACCTCAACCGGCGCGTTAAAGCGCTCTCTGAAACGGGCGATGGTTTGCGGGGTCAGACCGATTTCCGGCACCAACACCAGCGCCTGCTTGCCCTGAGACAGCGCGTTTTCCAGCACGCTCAGATACACCTCGGTTTTACCCGAGCCGGTTACGCCTGCCAGAAGCCAGGCGGAAAACTGATCGGAGGCGCTGTGGATAGCGCCGACAGCGGTAGCCTGCTCGGTATTAAGCCGCAGTCGCTCGCCGCTAACGCTAAAATCGGCCCGCCAGTCCGTCTTTGCGGGCAACTGCGCCCGTAAATCGCATAACCCTTTCGTACGTAGCGTCTGGAATGTCGCGTCGTTCAGTTCCAGTTCGCTAAGTTGATGGCGCAGGATCGGCTGCTGACGTAACAGCGCCAGCGCCTGCTGCTGTTTAGGGGCGCGCTTGAGGCTGTTGATATCAATGGTTTGACCGTCTTCGGTGGCGAACCAGGACCATAGCGGCGTGCCGCTGGCGGGTTTGCCGAGGCGTAGCGGAACCGGTAACGCGTGGAACAGCACATCGCCAATCGGATGGTGGTAGTACTCAGCGGCCCATAACAGGAGTTGCCAGAGCGAAGGCGAAAACAGCGACTCAGCATCGAGTACTTCCAGAACGGCCTTAAGCTCCCCGCGCGGCAACTCGCTGTGTTCGCTCACAGAGACCACAATGCCGACGCGCTGTTGTTTGCCGAACGGCACCAGCACGCGACACCCCGCAGCCACCTGCATTCCGTCAGGAAGCAGATAATCAAAGGTGCGGGGCAGCGGCACCGCCAGGGCAATATGGGCTACAGACATCCGGGCTCCCGGCTGAGAAAATGACGGCATAGTGTACACTGTGAAGGCGAGAAAATGCGGATCAGTTTGCATGCCGTGTTTTAATTCTGTATGATTCGCCGCCTTTGATGCACAAAGCGTGCAGTCAAATCGACCTATTTCCCCGGCATCCCGAGCTGCTGCGAACATACCCGCAAAACGGAATGAAACGGAGAATTTATCAACTTCGCGTGGTGTCTGGCGTTAGGGCCGGAAGAGCGACGCGGCCTTAACTGAGGTTTCCCATGAAAAAAGGTATTCACCCGAATTACGTAGAAATTACTGCAACTTGTTCTTGCGGTAATGTGATCAAAACTCACTCAACTGTGGGCCACGATCTGAACCTGGACGTTTGTGGCAAATGCCACCCGTTCTACACCGGCAAACAGCGTGATGTTGCTACCGGTGGCCGTGTTGACCGCTTCAACAAGCGTTTCAGCATCCCGGGCGCTAAATAAGCACCACGGAAAGAAAAGGCGCCGCAAGGCGCCTTTTTTGTATCGGTATCACCGCATACCTATCAGTATTCCCACGTCTCCGGGTCGATCCCCAGCTCACGCATAATAATTTTTGCCGCTTCCGGAATTTCATCGCTGCGCTCTTTACGCAGATCTTCATCGTTCGGCAACGGCTGCCCCGTAAACGCA
>Ga0308157_10008224_pt1 | contig 11924 bp, 16 predicted proteins | sample PhyBR1_FD_201035 | JGI IMG/M metagenome (GOLD analysis project Ga0308157, IMG submission 201035) | Phyllosphere microbial communities from UC Gill Tract Community Farm, Albany, California, United States - DLSLB.R1 | ecosystem: Host-associated > Plants > Phyllosphere > Unclassified | place: USA...
TTACAGATCTAGAGTTAGATGTCGATTTGCGCGATGGATTGAACCACTTTTGTGTTCCGCGGTGACCCATTACATCGTGAGGAATTTGCTGTGATTTCAAGATCCTAAATGTGTTCCTGTGGATCACAGTAAGACGCAAAAATGGGTCAAATGACGGCAGAACTCGACAGACGGACTTCGAAAGCGTCGATGACGCGTGGCGGCGATCCGGCGTTCCTGCCGAGGCACTCGTCCAGCTTGCCGAGGCGGATGCATTCCGGCCATCCCTGAAACTCGAGCGGCGGGATGCCTTGTGGGCGATCAAAGCGCTGAGGGACGAACCGTTGCCACTATTTGCGGCCGCTGCCGAGCGCGAGGAGCGGACGATCTCCGAGCAACAGGAGCCTGAGGTCGCGCTGCGCCAGATGACCGACGGCCACAATGTTATCCAGGACTACAGCCACACGGGCCTGACGCTGCGAGATCATCCGCTCGCGTTCCTGCGGAAGGATCTCGAGAATCGGAACATCGTGACCTGCGAGCAGGCGATGTCGGCGCGGGACGGTCAGTGGGTCTATGCCGCCGGGCTGGTGCTGGTCAGGCAGAAGCCGGGATCTGCCAAGGGGGTCATGTTCATAACGATAGAGGACGAGACGGGTGTAGCGAACGTCGTCGTCTGGCCGAAGTTGTTCGAGAAGCGCAGAAGGGTCGTGCTCGGTGCCAGCATGATGGCCATCAACGGCCGGGTGCAACGCGAGGGCGATGTCGTTCATCTGGTCGCGCAACAGCTTCTCGATCTATCCGGAGACCTGTCAGGCTTGGCCGACCGTGACATCGACTTCAAGCTTCCGACAGGCCGCGGTGACGAGTTCGCCCACGGTGGCGCGGGAGGAGGGGATGCTCGGGATCGGCCGAAGACGATGCCGGAGGCGCGGGAGATCTACGTCAGGGATCTGCACATCGATACGCTGAAGGTAAAGGCGAGAAATTTTCAGTGAGACCGCGATGCTCGTCATCTAAGCTTTTGTCGAAGCAAAATCCTCTGCCAAAAGGTCGATCAAAACCCTGACCTTCCGTACCGCCTTTTGTCCTGACGGGCGAACAACGTATATCCCGACGGGCGGCAGATGGTAGTCAGTCATGATCGGCACCAATGCGCCACTCGCGACATAGCTATCGGCAACAAGCTCGCCCATGGCGACGATGCCGATCCCCGCGACCGCTGCTTCTACAAGGACATGAGCGCTGTCCGCCTTGAATCGACCCTGCGGGTGGACGGTGACCGCCTGGTCGTCCTTCGTGAATGTCCAGGTATCGGTACCGGGTGTGATCGCAGAGTGCTTCAGGATGTCTGCAGGAGATTCCGGTGCGCCGTGTTCCTCGATGTAGCCAGGGCTTGCATACAGCCGAACACTGAGAGACCCGATCTTTCGCGCGACGAGATTAGAATCCGGAAGGTAGCCGACCCGGATTCCGCAGTCGAAGCCTTCTCCCGCAAGATCGACATAACGGTCGTTGAAGCGGATGTGGACATGCAGGGCAGAGTGCCGACGACCGAACTCCGCGAGAGAGGTCGCCAGTTGCGATGCGAACGAAGCGGGGGCTGCAACGCGTAGCAGACCCCGAAGCTCACCCTCGGGCGACATTTCCTCGCGAGCTGAATCAATGGAGGTGCATACATCTGCCGCGCGGTCGCGAAAGAGCGTGCCCGCTTCCGTCAAGGCTGCACCGCGCGTCGAGCGCGTGAGCAACTGCACCCCCATCTCTTCCTCCAGTCGAAGAACCCGGCGACTGACGATCGACTTCGCCACCCCTAGTCGCCGGGCTGCAGAATTAACGCCACCTGCGTCCGCGACCTCAACGAAAGTCCTTAGATCTTCAATCTCCACGAATACCCCCTGTCCCTAATCCTGCGACATTGAATAGCATTATCGCAGGCTACTGTACCAGTGGAGGCTACAGTATTTTCACGACCGATGCGCGCCGTTCTGAGGCCGCCGTGAAACTTGCAAGGGTGCCGACCACATGACAACGATCAAAATGAGGCCCTGCAGACGGCAGGGCGGCTGGCAGCGGGGCAGTACGACCGAGACCGCCTACCCCGGCGCGGTCGTAGACGGAGATATATCTGGCCAAGGCGCCAGGATGGGTGCGATCGAGAGGATCGAGCGCTCTTATTCCCTACCGGGGTTCGTCGCGCCCATGCATCAGCACCAGGACGAGGAGATCCTGACCTGCATCCGTTCGGGAACGGTTCTCCATCTCGACAGCATGGGCCACGACGAGAAGCTGAAAGCTGGGGAGATGCGGCTGATCAATGCCGGGGCCACCTTGCACCATGAAGAGCGGATTCTGGACCGGGATCCGGTCGAAGGCTTTCATTTCCATTTCCGACCGGAGCGCGGAGGGTTGGAGCCGATGGTGCAGTTCCTCGAAGCGAGTGCCAAGGCTGTCAATGAGTGGCGGCTCATCGCGTCACGCTCAGAGGCGCCACTGAAACTGCGGGCAATGGCGAGCGCCCACGAAGCCCGTCTCAGCATCGGTTCGCACCATCTTCCGAAGACTGAACCTGGAATCATTCGAGTGCTGACCATCTTCGAGGGAAGGCTTCTTGCGGGTGGCGGTCATTTTCGAAAAGGCGACGTGCTTCTCCTCGACGACGAAGAGAAGTTGTTGCGGGTTGTTGAGCCTGCCGACCTCCTGCTGATCTCTACACCAAAAGGCGAGGGCGCCGACTAGGGCGGCAACTGGGACGTGGGCGCAGCATGGGTGTCCGACTGTCCCTCTTTCAGGAACCCCGCGTAGCATGTTCGGTAGCTAGTGCATCGTCCCACGCTTCGGCATCTTCATCACACGGATAACGAAACATCCGGTTTCAAAAAGGAGAATGAACATGACTGACACTCGCTACCTTCCGCTCGCTGGCCGTCTCCTGATCGGCCTCCCATTCGTATTCTTCGGCCTGGCCAAGGCCGCAACCTTCGCAAAGACAGTCGCTCTCGTCGAGTTGGTCGGCATTCCTTTCCCGCCCGTCGGCGCTCTCGGCGCGATCATCCTCGAAGTCGGCGGCGGCCTCCTGATTGCCCTGGGATACAAGGTCCGCCCCGTGGCCGTGCTTCTCGCAATCTTCACGATGGTCACGGCCTACTACTTCCACAGCAACCTCGCCGACGAGAACACGCTCGTCCACTTCTTCAAGAACGTCATGATGACTGGCGGCCTCCTGCAGGTCGTGGCCTTCGGAGCCGGAGCCTTCAGTCTCGACGCGTACCTCTCGAAGCGTGGCGTTGCGGCGACCAACGCCGCCTACGCGGGCTGAAATCAAAACAGCGAAGTTTCCATCCCAAGAGCCGGGCACGCGCGAGCGTTGTCCGGCTCTTCGCGTTTCCGGACCACAACAGCCGCGCTAGTGTTCCTTTTGAAGCGACACCAAGTGGCAGTATCGCTAGCTAGTGTCGCCGCATTCGGTGCGGCATCTTCGATTCATCAAACCAACCCGATGCGACGGCAAGCCCCACAGGCCTCGCAACCAGGTGCAACAAACGCCGCGTTGGATCGCAAGGATTTGCAGCGATCAGCTTATTCAAAGGAACAGGAAATGGCCATGAAAGACCTATCTATTCATCTCAGTCGCCGCGCTTTCGTCATCGGCGGCGCTTCCGCAGCAGCCCTGTCTCAGGTCGCGCTGTGGCCGACATCGGTGCAAGCCGCGAATATCGTGGATTCGCTTCGCAATGCGGCAGGAAGTTCGGACATCGTCACCCACAAGGTCCGCGGAACGATCTCCGTGCTCGAAGGATCAGGCGGCAACATCGGGGTCTTCGTCGGAAAGGATGAGAAGGTCCTTGTTGACGCAGGCATCACGGCTTCGCGCGCCCGCATCAGTGAATCCTTGCGAGCGCTCGGCAGCCAGCCGGTCAAGCAGCTCATCAACACTCACTGGCACTTCGACCATACCGACGGAAACGAATGGATTCATTCCGAAGGTGCGGCGATCACCGCGCACACGAACACGCGTCGGCATCTCCTGGAAGCGCAGCGCGTCGCCGACTGGAACTTCACCTTTCCTGCCTCACCGTCGGGTGCTGTCCCGGCAGCGGTTGTCGATCGCGACAGTGTCCTCGATATCGACGGGGGAAGCGTTGCAATCACCGTCTATGAACCCGCCCACACTGACAGCGACCTCTCTGTCCATTTCGTCAACGAGAACGTGGTCCATGTCGGCGACATCTTCTGGAACGGTCTCTACCCATTCATCGACTATTCGACGGGTGGGAACATCGACGGGACGATCGCGGCCGCCGCCCGGGTGATCGCCGCATCCGACGCGGACACCGTCATCATTCCGGGACACGGCAATCCGCTCGGTACCCTGGATCAACTGAAGCACTACCACGAAATGCTGGCGACGATCCGCGACAACGTCGCGCGCATGAAGTCTGCCGGAAAATCCGTCGAGGAGTCCGTCGCTCTGAAACCGACCGAGGCATTCGATGATCAATGGGGCAAGGCCATCATCAGCCCCGCGTTCTTCACGCGCCTTGTCTACCAGGGCGTATGACGCTTCCACCAAACCGAGGACAATCACGATGACTTCCGCGTCGATTACCGTCTCACGTCGAGACGTCCTGCTTGGAGCCTCAGCACTGGCGCTGGCCTCCGCAACCCCGATCCTTGCCGCCCAGGGCGCTTCGATCAAAACCATAGAAGGAGATACGAGAATGACCGAGACATACATCACCACCAAGGATGGTGTCAGCCTTTTCTTCAAGGACTGGGGCCCGAAAGACGCGCAGCCGATCGTCTTCCACCACGGCTGGCCTCTGTCGTCTGACGACTGGGACAACCAGATGCTTTTCTTCCTGTCGAAGGGCTATCGTGTCATCGCCCACGACCGTCGCGGCCATGGAAGGTCGCAGCAGGTGAGCGACGGCCACGACATGGACCATTACGCTGCCGACGCTTCCGCGGTCTACGAGCACCTCGACATCCGGAACGCCGTGCATATCGGCCATTCCACTGGAGGAGGCCAGGTCGCCCGCTACGTCGCCAACTTCGGCGAACCGCAGAAGCGCGTCGCCAAGGCAATCCTGGTCAGCGCTATTCCGCCGTTGATGCTGAAGACCGCCAGCAACCCGAACGGCACGCCGATCGAAGTTTTTGATGGCCTGCGCGCAGCACTCGCAGCGAACCGCGCTCAGTTCTATCTCGATCTGCCGAACGGCCCCTTCTTCGGTTTCAACCGGGACGGCGCCACCGTCTCGCAAGGCCTGATCCAGAACTGGTGGAGGCAGGGCATGATAGGCAGCGCCAAGGCGCACTACGACGGCATCAAGGTGTTCTCCGAAACGGACCAGACCGAGGACCTGCGGAAGATCACCGTGCCGACGCTCGTCCTCCACGGCGATGACGACCAGATCGTTCCCGTCGATGCTTCGGCCAAGCTCGCCCTCAAGCTGCTCAAGAACGGAACGCTGAAGATCTACCCCGGCTACCCCCATGGCATGCTGGCCGTTCATCCCGATGTCCTGAACGCCGACATGCTGGCCTTCATCAGAGCCTGATCCCCCACCCACACGCTTTCACGAAACACCCCAAGGAGAATACCATGTCACGCATTCCCACCCCGGCCTCGATCGATGACGCTCCGGAGGCGTCCCGCCCGATCCTTGAAACCATCCAGAAACAGATCGGCTCCGTGCCGAACATCTTCCGGCTGGTCTCCAACAGCCCCGCCGCGCTTAACGGCCTGACCTCGCTGCAAGGCGCGCTCGGCAAGGGCAAGCTCCCACCGGCCACCCGCGAACGCATCGCTCTGGCGATGGCTCAGGCCAACGGCTGCGAATACTGCCTGTCCGCCCACACCTACACTGGCACGAAGTTCGCAAAGCTCGACGAAGCGGAGATCGCTGCCAACCGCAAAGGAACCTCGAACGATCCGAAGGCTGCAGCGGCCGTTGAGTTCACCCGCGCCCTCCTCAACGCGCAGGGATCGGTCGCGCCGGATGAAGTCGCCAAGGTCCGTGCCGCGGGCTACAGCGATGCAGAGATCATCGAGATCATTGCCCATGTGGCGCTGAACACGTTCACCAACTACGTGAACGAGGCGCTGGAAACCGAGATCGATTTCCCCCGCGTAGATCGTCGGGCGGCATGACATAATGATGGGGCGGTGGAACTGACCGTCGCTCCATCATTCCATCACGTTGTTCATCAATCTGGAGACCCTCCCAATGAGCCGCCCACCGCTGCCACCATTCACCGAAGAAAGTGCCGTCGAAAAGGTCCGCCTGGCTGAAGATGGCTGGAATAGCCGCGATCCGGCCAAGGTCGCTCTTGCCTACACCCTCGATACGAAGTGGCGAAATCGCGTAGAGTTCGTGACGAACCGCGCCGAGGCCGAAGCTTTGCTGACCCGGAAGTGGAACCGAGAGCTCGAGTACCGCCTCATCAAGGAACTGTGGGCATTTACAGTAAACCGGATCGCGGTGCGCTATGCCTACGAATATCGAGATGACAGCGGACACTGGTTCCGCGCCTATGGCAACGAGAACTGGGAGTTCGGCGAGGGCGGCCTGATGCGGGAGCGCCACGCCAGCATCAATGAACATCCCATTTCCGAGGCTGAGCGCAAGTTCCGCTGGCCGCTTGGTCGCCGGCCCGACGATCACCCCGGACTAAGCGAGTTCGGCTTCTAGGGTCGGTCCTGCCAACCGATATTGTTCGCAAGATTCGCGGATTGATATGAAGCGCATGCTCGGCGAGCCTTAGCCTCGGAATCGCACCTTGGCCACCAAAACCGGACACGCATCTGCGTCGTCCGGTTTTGTCTTTGGACATTCCGATAGTTCTCCGGGTGTCCCTGTTTATGCGACAGCGAGTGCCGAGTTCGGCGGCTAGTGTGCATCCATCCGATACGACATCTTTCCCTTGTCAAACACATCCGAAGCCACGGTGGCTTTGATCCAGCAAAGGAAAACATCATGTCTATCTCTGCCAATACCAAGCCCAGGATCGCACTCATCATCGGTTCGACCCGCGCCGCCCGCTTCGCCGACGTCCCTGCACAGTGGATGCTGAAGCAGGCCCAGGCCCGTACCGACCTCGAAGTCGAACTCGTCGATCTCCGAGACTTCAATCTGCCACTCTTCGACGAAGTCGCCTCCAGCGCCTGGGTGCCGAGCCAGAGCCAGGAAGCCGTTCGCTGGCAGCAGACCCTTGCACGCTTCGATGGCTTCATTTTCGTCGTTGCCGAATACAACCATTCGCTGACCGGCGCGCTCAAGAACGCTCTCGACCAGGCCTACAAGGAATGGAACCACAAGCCGTTCACCGCAATCGGCTACGGTGGGGTAGGGGCGGCACGCGCGATCGAGCATCTCCGTCTGATCGGCATCGAGATGCACATGGTCTCGACCCATGCAGCCGTCCATATCGGCGGCAGTGATTTCTTCACCGTCTTCCCGGCCGTCGGCAACCAGCCGATCGAGACGATCGAAAAGAACCTCATCCCGTCAGCCACGACCGCACTCGATGAACTCGTCTGGTGGGCGAAGGCAACGATGGCAGCACGGGCTGCCACGGCATAAGCGGCCAGCCCAATTCAACCTCACACGAAAACATCATGACGGGTGGCCGGAGACGGCTACCTCAGGGAGAAAACTCATGTCCTTCATCAAGATTTCACGGTCCATTCGGGACGAAAACCCAGTTGCCGATGCCCCGATTGGCCGCCCAGTCGTCTTTCGCACGAACGGCCGTGGCCATGGGGAGGTGTTTCGCCTGATCAGCCCGAACGACCTCGGCGAACAGCTCAAGCCGTTCGTCTTTCTCGACAGCTTCGGTGGTGTCATGGACGAGTTCGCAGCAGGCGGCAAGATGCATCCGCATTCAGGCATCGGCTACGGCGGCGTGGAGTGGATGCGCGCCGGCGGCGGGGTCTGGCACGGCAGGGAACTGTCGTCGGGCAAGTCGGAAAGGATTCACGGCTACCAGCTCTGGCTGGCCTTACCCGCGGAACTCGAACTGTCCGAGGTCGAGAGCCAGTATTTCGAGGCATCGGCAATGCCGCAGGCCGGGCCCGCCTAAGTCATCGCCGGCGCCTATGGCGGCGTTTCCAGCCCAGTCAACGCGCCGAACGGGGTGAACTACCTTCTTGTGACCCTCGCACCAGGGGAACGCTGGGACTATGCGCCTCCCGTAGGGCATGCCGTTGGATGGCTTGCCGTCTCCAGCGGGAGTCTGTCCGGGTTCACGCCCGCATCCAATGGCGAGCTTCTCGTCTTTTCGAAGGACGAAGGCATCATTGCCCTTGAGGGCGGCCCCGAAGGCGCGACCTTCGTCCTCGGATCGGCTGTTCCCCATCCGCACGATCTGCACCTCGGGTACTACTCGGTCCACGCGACCGCTGAGGGTCTCGAAACTGGCGAGCGCAACATCCAGGCCCTCAAGGAGAAGCTCGTCGCGCTCGGCGACAGACAGCGTGCTTCCGGATCGACGCCACTCTATCGCGGCTGACCACGAACGGCCTTGCCCCCCGGAAGAGCCGGGGCTGGCATCCTTCACTTCAAATCGGGAGACTTCGTATGCCTACTATCGGAATCATCGGGACCGGAATGATCGGCAGTGCCATCGCGCTGCGGCTCGGCTCCAAGGGAATAGCCGCAACTGTCGCAAACAGCCGCGGCCCGGAAACGCTTGCAGAACTCGTCGCCAAGGCAGGACCGTCGATCACAGCAGGCTCGCGGGAAGAGGCGGCCTCAAAGGACATCGTCTTTCTCTCCGTCAACTGGCCGAAGCTGGAGGGCGCTCTCGCCGGGCTTCCGGAATGGAATGGTCGAATCCTTGTCGACACCAACAATCCGATGCAGCGCCCGCCGCTTCCAGCGATCGACGTTGCCGGCCGCGCATCGACTTCGATCGTCGAGGAATGGGCGCCCGGTGCCCGCGTCGTGAAGGCCTTCAACCACCACTACTTCATGAACTTGGAGAAGGCCCCGGACGCGGACGGCGGACGGCGGGTGCTCTTCTACGCGGGTGACGACGCTGACGCCAAGGCCGAGGTGGCGAAGCTGATCGACCAACTCGGCTTCTTCGGGCTCGATCTCGGCGACATCGAACATGGCAGCCGGCTGTTCCAGTCGCCCGGCGGTCCGCTGATCGCCCACGACTTCGTCAAGATCGACAGCCCCCTCCCGTGATCCAGTCTCCGGCGGCGCCGTCGGAACAGTTCTGCAACCATCGAATGCCGAGGAAGACAATGACCGACATCCACTCCGCCTTCAAGCTGGGGCGAATCCAGCTCCAGAACCGATTCGTGATGGCGCCGATGACCCGCGCCAGAGCGAACGCCGATGGCACGCCGGGGCAGCTTGCCGCCGAGTATTATGGCCAGCGTGCGGGTGTCGGTCTGACGATCACCGAAGGCACTCAGCCCTCCGATGACGGACAGGGCTACCCCCTGACCCCCGGCATCTATACTGATGACCATGTTGCAGGCTGGAGACCAGTGAACGATGCGATCCACGCCCGCGGTGGCCATGTCTTCTACCAGCTCATGCACGCCGGGCGGATGTCCCATCCGGAAAACACACGGCATCACCGTCAGGGCGTGGCCCCATCCGCGATCGCGCCGGGTGAGCAGATCTATACGCTTGACGGCATGAAAGACATTCCTGTTCCGCGCGCGCTCAGCACTGAGGAGGTCCAGGCCACCGTCAAGGACTACGCCCACGCCGCGAGGCGCGCCATCGAGTCCCGCGCGGACGGGGTCGAGATCCACGGGATCGCCTACTTGATCCACCAGTTCCTTGCGATTAGTGCAAACCAGCGGACCGACCAATACGGCGGGTCGCTGGAGAACCGCGCCCGGTTCGCGATCGAGGTTGCGCAGGCCGTGGTCGCGGAGATCGGCGCCGATCGCACCGGTATCCGCTTGTCTCCGGGCTTTGGAGGCTTTGGTCTCAACCACGGCGACGAAGGCCCTGAACTGTTCCGGTATCTCGTCGGCTAACTGGACAAGCTGAAGCTCGCATACATCCACATTGTTCATTACGGGGAGGATGACATCCTCCATGACTTTCGGAGGATCTGGAACCAGGCGATCATCCTGAACCGACCGGGTCGGCCGCGCGAGGATATTGGCAAGGATGTGAAGTCGGGGCTCGCCGATCTTGAGTCCTATGGTGCCATGGTCCTGGCGAATCCGGACTTCGTCGAGCGGATCGCAACGGGCGCACCACTCCAGATGGCGGATCACAGCGTGTTCTTCGGGGTCGGCGCGAATGGACCAGCATCCGGCTATACGGATTTCCCTACCGCAGACGCTCTACCGACGTCGGGGCGGTTCCAGGCCATGGTCCGTCTGAAGATCCATCCCGGGAAGACGGAGCAGTTCAAGCTGATTGCCTCGGACAGCATCAGCCTCGCACGGGAGAAGGATAGCGGCACGGTTCGATATGACATCTTCCTCAATGAGACCGAAACCGAAGCGGTCGTCTACGAGGAATTCGTAGATGCAGCCGCCCGTCTGCGGCATCTCACGAATCTCGGAGAGAACGTCGCGGCAATGCTCGAAGTCGTCGACATGCAGGCCGACGTCTGGTCTCACTCCGATGAGGCGTTGCGCGCCTCGGTCAAAGGATTCGACGTCAGTTTCTACAAGCCTTTCCTACGTATGGGAGATTAATCGAAATCTTCCCGGCGATGCCGACGTTAGCCGCGAAAGCGAACGTCGGCATCTTCTTTCAGACGGTTGGAACGGTGCCCCCGTCGATAACGAATTCGGCACCATGGATCGCGGCGGCGCGATCCGAGGCAAGATATGCGATGAGGTCGGCGACTTCATGGGGATCGGCCGCACGACCGATCGGGATCCCACCCAGACCATCGAGGACAACCTGCCGCGCTTCCTCGATGGTGCCGCCATTCGCTTCCTGCAGTCGTTCCAGAAAGTGGGCAGAGGCTTCGGTCATGATCCAGCCGGGTGAAACCACGTTCACCCGCACGCCTTTCGGTCCCAGCTCCTTGGATATGGACTTGCTATAGGTTTTGAGCGCCGCCTTCGCTGCCGCGTAAGCGGTCGTCGCCTCGGGCAGGGGGAGTACCGACTGGATCGAGGTCACATGGATGACTGCTCCACTGCGACGTTCGATCATCTGCGGGATGAGAAGGCGATCCAACCGAACGGTCGCCAGAAGGTTCAGGTTCAGCTCCGACAGCCAGTGCTCGTCGGTCAAGGCGACAAAGCCGCCGCTGGGTGCGGACGATCCCCCAAGGACGTGCGCGAGGATGTCGATCCCGCCAAGACGTTCGATAGCCGCCCTTGCCAAGGTTTCGCCGCCCTCGGCAGTCGTCAGGTCCGCCTGAACGAATTCTACACCATCGATCGGGTCCGGCGTTCCGCGGGCGGAAGTGACCACCCGCGCGCCGCCCGCCAGAAAACGGTCGACGGTTGCCCGGCCAGCCCCCTTGGTGCCGCCGCTGACGAGAACACGCTTGCCTTTGAATTCAGTGGGATCAGCTTTGATGGTCATGCCGAAATCTCCAGAGCTCTGATGGATTCATTTTCGAGTGTGAACCGATAGGTGAAGCGGATCGGGCTGCCCTTGAAGTCGCCATGGGCAGGACCTGCCACCACGACCTGACCGCCCTCATGCTGGACGCTATCCGGTACGAACACGGCCTTTAAAGTCGTTGCCTCCTTGAGCAGATTCCGCACTTCGTCGTGTCCGGCGTAGCGGTGCCCGATGTCCGTGACGACGGCATCGGCTGCGAACGGTTTCAGCATGCCGTCCAAGTCGAGCTTTGCATTGGCTTCGACGTATTCGGCGATGGGCTTTGGCAGTGGGATGTTCATTGGCGTTCTCCTTTGCTTGAAGGAAATTTAGCACTCGACCATTGTTTGAATAAGTGGGATGAAGTTGCATGCGATGATGAAAGGAATG
>Ga0308157_10008226_pt1 | contig 11923 bp, 11 predicted proteins | sample PhyBR1_FD_201035 | JGI IMG/M metagenome (GOLD analysis project Ga0308157, IMG submission 201035) | Phyllosphere microbial communities from UC Gill Tract Community Farm, Albany, California, United States - DLSLB.R1 | ecosystem: Host-associated > Plants > Phyllosphere > Unclassified | place: USA...
TGCCGATGTCGCCCAGCGATGCCGCCGCATCACGCAGGTAGCTGAAGAAAGAGTCGGAGCTGATGCCGGCTGATACCAGGTCCACCATCACCGGTGTGCCGCCGCCCGTCGCGTCGAAATCATCGCTGACCGTGCCGGCGAAGAAGGCGTGGATGTCGCCGGTCAGCGCCACCACGTTCTTGACGCTATTGCTCTTCAGGTGCGCCATCAGCGCCTTGCGCTCGCTGTTGTAGCCATCCCACTGGTCGCAGTTGAGCAGGAATTTGGTGAAGAACGAGGCCAGCGCTTCTTTCTTGCCCGAAGCGGCGACAAACACGGAATTGGCTTTATTCTGCTGCACCTCCGGCTTGATGTAGCCAAAGGCGATGGTTTGCCCTGCCACGGCGGCCAGCGCGGCGCCAGTCTGGCCAGCGCTCGAAGCCGCCGCGACCTTGACGAACGTACCGACCGCAATCGACGCCTGCACGGCAGTCAGGCCAGCCTTGATGCCGGCAGCAGCTTGCGCATCTGCCGCGCCGCCAGTGGCGGCCGAGGTGGCGATGGCGGTGGCGCCGGCTTGCGCGACAGCCGCCGCAGCGCCAGCCGTTACCGCCGCCACGATCGCGCCAGCCACGGCGAAATTACCGCCCGCCGAAGCCGCAGTGGTGCCGACCGAGGTGGCCAGCGACGATACGGCGTTCAATGCCAGCAGCGTGGCGACGGCGTCCACGCCGTTCATCCCCATGCGCAGCAGCGATACTTCATTGCCCCACAATTTCCAGGTCGAGGTGGCGGACTTCATCTTGTCCATCCACCACTGGCGCTGCGTGTTGCCGAGGATGGTGGCGGTGGTCAGCGGATCGAGGCCGATGGTCTTGGCGCCCGCCATCTTCTGCGCTTCCACGCTGTTGAACAGATCCTGCGGCACCAGGTAGCGCGAGCCGATGCGGCCCAGCGGCTTGCCGGTGGCGGGATTCACCGACGATTCCGGAATCACGTGATCCGAGCGGTACAGGCGCTCATCGGTCATCACCAGCTGCATCAGCTTACCGAACTGGAAGTCGCGGTAGATCTTGATGTTCTGGAAGGTGGTGTTGGCCGCGTCCAGCGTGACGTCGGCCGGCATGAACTCGAACCACGCCTGGTTGGCATTGCGGCGGCGCGACGACTGATGCAGGTCCGAGCCGTCGGCGTTGAAGGAGTTATCGTAGGTCTGCGCATCCTGCCACGCATCGTCGGTGAACTCGTGGTCGTCCCACACGGCGATGAAGGCGAAGCGCTCGTGCAGCGCTTGCAGGCGCGTGTCGGTGCGGTATTTCTTGTACAGGTAGCGGTAGTCGTTCAGCGAGTTGGCATATTTGGCGCCAGCATTGCCGCTCTTGAACACGCCGTCCGGCAGCACCAGCGCGTCGTGGCGGTTTTCGACGGCGCCCAGCTGGAAGTCCTCGCCCACGGTCTCGTAAATGTAGTCGCCAAGATGGACGATAAAGTCCAGCTGCTCGGCGGCGATCGAAGTCATCGCGCCCCAGTGGTTGACGCTCCAGTCCTGGCAGGTCATGTAGACGAATTGCAGCTGCGCGACGTCGGCGTCGGCCGCCGGCGCGGTCTTGAAGCGGCCCACGTTGGAGCGGTTGTCGCCGGCGATGAACTGGTAATAGTAGGTGGTGCCCGCCGTCAGCCCGGTCAGCTTGTGGCGGATGGTGTTGTCGTATTGCGTCTGCAATGGCAGGCGCACATCGGCTACGGTGGCGCCGTTGAGCGCCGTGCTGCTGCCCAGCGCCGAAGCATTGTCGACAGCGGTGACGACCAGGCGGATCGCCGTGTCGGTGCCGGCCGCCACGGCGGCGACGTTGTCGAACGATGCCGGCACGGCGCGCGTCCACAGCAGGATGCTGTCGGCGCGCGGGTCGCCCGAGGCCACACTTTGCGGGAATTTCCACGCGCCGCTGGCCAGTGCCAGGCCGCTGTCCGCCGGGCCATCGCTGCCGCCGCATGCCGTCAGCGCGGTGCCCGCCGCTGCCGAAACCGTGATAAAGCTGCCAAATTTGAGAAACTGCCGTCTGTCCATGTTCGCTCCCGCCGATGTAATAATGTCAAAAAAGTAAACACTAACAGCGGCATGTGACAGCTTCTCTACAAAAAGTGGAGGTTGGCCTCTAGCCGTGGCCCGGGGAGGCGCCGACGGTTTTTGACTAGCCTCTTATGCTAGAATACCGCCCTCACCGCATTCTCCAACGAAATACCGCCGAAGGAAGACCGAACATGGCTGGACACAGCAAATGGGCCAACATCAAGCATAAAAAGGCAGCAACTGACGCGAAACGCGGCAAGATCTGGACTCGCCTGATCAAGGAAATCACCGTTGCTGCGCGCATGGGCGGCGGCGACGCGGCGACCAACCCGCGCCTGCGCCTGGCCATCGACAAGGCAGCCGACGCCAATATGCCGAAGGATAACGTGCAACGCGCGATCACCCGCGGCACCGGCGGCGAAGATGGCGCGTCATACGAAGAGGTCCGCTACGAAGGCTACGGCATCGGCGGCGCGGCGGTCATCGTCGACTGCATGACCGACAACCGCGTACGCACCGTGGCCGAAGTCCGCAACGCCTTCAACAAGAACGGCGGCAACATGGGCACCGAGGGTTCGGTGGCCTTCATGTTCAAGCACGTTGGCCAGTTCCTGTTCGCGCCGGGCACCAATGAGGACGCGCTGATGGAAGCCGCGCTGGAAGCCGGCGCCGAAGACGTGCTGACCGATGAAGAAGGCGGCATCGAAGTGTTGTGCGGCCCGCACGATTTCGCTGGCGTCAAGGATGCGCTGGAAGCCAAGGGCTTCAAGGCCGAAGTGGCCGAGATCATCATGAAGCCTGACGCTGTCACCGGCGTCACCGGCGACAACGCGATCAAGATGCAAAAGCTGCTGGATGCGCTGGAAGCCCTGGACGATGTGCAGGAAGTGTATTCCAACGTAGAGATCGAAGACTGAGCGAAGACTGAGGACTTATGAAAATTTTGGTAGTCGGCTCCGGCGGCCGTGAACATGCGCTGGCCTGGAAACTGGCGCAGTCCGAGCGCATCCAGATGGTGTACGTGGCCCCAGGTAATGGCGGCACCGCGCGCGACGCGCGCCTGGTCAACGTCAATATCACCGACCTGCACGAGCTGGCCAACTTCGTCGAGAGCGAAGGCATCAGCCTGACCGTGGTGGGTCCTGAGACCCCGCTGGCCGGCGGCATCGTCAACCTGTTCCGCGCACGCGGCCTGAAAGTCTTCGGCCCGAGCAAGGAAGCGGCGCAACTGGAGTCGTCGAAAGACTTCGCCAAGGCCTTCATGCAGCGCCACGGCATCCCGACCGCCAAATACCAGACCTTCTCGGACGTGGCGCAAGCGCACGCCTACATCGATGCCAACGGCGCGCCAATCGTCATCAAGGCCGACGGCCTGGCCGCCGGCAAAGGCGTGGTGGTGGCGATGTCGCTGGAAGAAGCGCACCGCGCAGTGGACGACATGCTGGCCGATAACCGCTTCGGCGACGCCGGCGCACGCATCGTCATCGAAGAATTCCTGGCCGGCGAAGAAGCCAGCTTCATCGTCATGTGCGACGGCAAAAACATCCTGCCGCTGGCCACCAGCCAGGATCACAAGCGCCTGAAGGACAACGACGAAGGCCCGAACACCGGCGGCATGGGCGCTTACTCGCCTGCGCCGATCGTCACGCCGGCGATGCACGCCCGCGTGATGCGCGAGATCATCAACCCGACCGTCGCCGGCATGGCCAAGGACGGTATTGTCTTCACCGGCTTCCTGTACGCCGGCCTGATGATCGACGCCGCCGGCAACCCGCGCACGCTGGAATTCAACTGCCGCATGGGCGACCCGGAAACCCAGCCTATCATGTCGCGCCTGAAGACCGACCTGGTGACGGTGATGGAACACGCCGTCAACGGCACGTTGGACCAGATCGAGCTGGAATGGGACCGCCGCACCGCCGTTGGCGTGGTGCTGGCCGCCGCCGGCTATCCGGACGCGCCGCTGAAAGGCGCCATCATCGACGGCATCCCGGCCGAGACGCCGGAATCGGTGACCTTCCACGCCGGCACCGCCGATGTGGACGGCAGGCTGCAAGTCACCGGTGGCCGCGTGCTGTGCGTGGTCGGCCTGGGCGACAGCATCAAGCTGGCGCAGAAACAGGCTTACGAAGTGGTCGACCAGATCAGCTTTGAAGGCATGCAGTGCCGCCGCGACATCGGCTGGCGTGGACTGAAGCACTAAGATGTCCAGCGCCCCCCATCCTTCGGCAGTCAAGGCCTGGCTGCTTGACCTGCAAGCCCGCATTGTGCAGGGACTGGAAGCCGTTGACGGCACGCCATTCCTGCGCGATGAATGGCAACGCGCCGAAGGTGGCGGCGGCATTTCGCGCCTGGTGGAAGAAGGCAATGTGATCGAGCGCGGTGGCGTCAACTTCTCGCACGTGATGGGCGCCAGGCTGCCGCCGTCGGCGTCGGCACACCGCCCGGACCTGGGCGGCCAGCCATGGGAAGCGATGGGTGTGTCGCTGGTGATCCATCCGCGCAATCCGTATGCGCCGACGGTGCACATGAACGTGCGCTTCTTCAGCACCACCAATGCGGCCGGCGAGCCGGTCTGGTGGTTCGGCGGCGGCATGGACCTGACGCCTTACTACGGCAACCAGCAAGACGTGAAGCACTTCCACCAGACCTGCCATGACGCCCTCGCCCCGTTCGGCGACGAGCTGCATGCGAAGTTCAAAAAGTGGTGCGACGAGTATTTCTACCTGAAGCACCGCCAGGAGGCGCGCGGCGTCGGCGGCATCTTCTTTGATGACTACAACGCCGCCGGCTTCGAGCAAAGCTACGCCATGGCGCAAAGCGTCGGCGATGCCTTCCTCAAGGCCTACCTGCCGATCCTGGAAGCGCGCAAGGACACGCCATACGGCGAGCGCGAACGCGACTTCCAGGCTTACCGGCGCGGCCGCTACGTCGAATTCAATCTGGTCTTCGACCGCGGCACGCTGTTTGGCCTGCAATCGGGCGGCCGAACCGAAGCGATCCTGATGTCGATGCCGCCGATCGTCAAATGGCGCTATCGCTGGGAACCTGAAGCCGGTTCGCCGGAAGCGGCGCTGTACACCGACTTCCTGCCGCATCGCGACTGGCTCGCCGCATAAGGATGGCCTTCTGATGGTCTACCGAACCGCACTGCTGGGAGGCAGCTACGATCCGGTGCATCGAGGTCATGTCGCGTTGGGCGAATATTTCGCCAATCTGCTGCAAGTCGACCAGTTGCGCGTGATCCCCACCGGCCTGCCGTGGCAAAAAGCCACGCTGAAAGCGTCGGCGCAACAGCGCGCCGACATGGTGGCGCTGGCGTTTGCCGGCCGCCCGTTCAGCGTCGCGGTCGACATGCAGGAGATTGCGCGTGGCGCCCAGGGGCTGCCGACGTATTCCATCGATACGCTGCGCCAGATCCGCGCCGAACTGGGACCACAGGCCTCCATCAGCTTTTTGATGGGCGCCGACCAGCTGCAGCGGCTCGACACCTGGCACGAATGGCAAGCGCTGTTCAGCTACGCGCATTTCTGCGTGGCCGCCCGCCCAGGCTATGACATTGCCACCGCCGGCCTGCCGCCGGTAGTGGCCGAGGCGTTTTCCAGCCGACTGGGAACGCCTGAACAAATCCGTAACACGCCGCATGGTCTGACGTATCTGGCACAGGACTTCGCGGTGGATATCTCTGCCACCCGGATACGTGCGGCATTACAACGGGGGGAGAAGGCGGACTCGCTTATCCCGCCGCTAGTGCTAGACTATATTGAACAACACAATTTATATAAAAGCTAATGGACATCAAAAAACTGCAAACCCTGGTCGTTGACGCCCTCGAAGACGTCAAGGCCCAAGACATCGTCCTGTTCGACACGACCCACCTCACCAGCCTGTTCGACCGCATCGCGATCGCTTCCGGCACCTCCAACCGTCAGACCAAGGCGCTGGCCGCCTCGGTGCGCGACAAGGTCAAGGCTGCCGGCGGCGACGTCTACGGCATGGAAGGCGAAGACACCGGTGAATGGGTGCTGGTCGACCTGGGCGACATGATCGTCCACATCATGCAGGCGCCGATCCGCGCCTACTACCGCCTGGAAGAAATCTGGGGCGACAAGCCGGTGAAACTGGGCGCCGCCAAGCGCAAGGGCACCAAGGAAGCCGAAGAAGCCGAACCGAAAAAGATCAGCAGCCACCTGGCCGCCGGCAAGAAGGCCGCTGCTGCCGAAGCTGTGGTCGAGAAGAAGCCGGCCGCGCGCAAGCCGGCCGCCGCCAAGACCACCGCTACCGCCGCCACCAAGAAAACCGCCGCCAAGCCAGCCGCTATCCCGGCCGGCAAGAAGATCAAGGTTGGCGCACCGAAGGCCACCGTCGCCGCTGTGAAAGCACTGAAGGCAGCGCCGAAGCCACGCTCAACCAAGCCTAAGGCGGAAGAAGCACCGGCCAAGACGGTCATCAAGCGCATCAAGAAGACCGAAGAGTAATCCGGGATGCAGCTGATCATCGCTGCGGTCGGGCACAAGATGCCGGCCTGGATCGAAACCGGCTACGCCGAGTACGTGAAGCGCATGCCGCCGGAACTGAAGATCGTGCTGAAGGAAATCAAGCCGGTCGAGCGCTCCGGCAGCAAGACTGCCGCCACTGCGATGGCGCTGGAACGCGAGCGCATCGAGGCGGCGCTGCCGAAATCGGTGCGCATCATCGCGCTGGATGAACGCGGCAAGGACCTGACTTCGGTGGGTCTGTCGCAGCAGCTGGAAGCCTGGCAGCAGGACGGCCGCGACACCGCCTTCCTGATCGGCGGCGCCGACGGCCTCGATCCGGCGCTGAAGGCACGTGCCGAAGGGCTGATCCGCATCTCCAGCATGACGCTGCCGCATGGCATGGTGCGGGTGATGCTGGCCGAGCAGCTGTACCGCGCCTGGACCATCACGCAGAACCACCCTTATCACCGCGTATAACAATATGAAGCCGGTTGAAAAGAAGATTTACCTTGCATCGAAAAGTCCGCGCCGGCGTGAGCTGCTGCGCCAGGTCGGCATCGACTTCGAACTGCTGCTGCTGCGCAGCGACGGCCCGCGCGGCCCGGATGTGACCGAAGAAGTGCTGCCCGGCGAAGCGCCGCTTGACTACGTCGCCCGCGTGGCCAAGGAAAAAGCCGTTTGTGCGGCTGAGCTGGTGGTCAAGCGCCGCATGGCGCCGCGCCCGGTGCTGTCGGCCGACACCACCGTCACCATCGACGGCGCCATCCTCGGCAAGCCGGCCAACGCCGCCGAAGCCACCGCCATGCTGCAACAGCTGTCGGGCCGCACGCACCAGGTGCTGACCGCGATCGCGGTGCAAACCGCCAGCTTCTCGGCGCAGATCACGCAAGTGTCTGAAGTCCGCTTCGGCGTGCTGTCGCCAGCCGCCATCGCCGCCTATTGCGCCTCGTCCGAGCCTTACGACAAGGCCGGCGGCTACGGCATCCAGGGGCCGGCCGCGCAATTCATCGAACATATCTCCGGCAGCCATTCCGGCATCATGGGCCTGCCCATCTACGAAACAGTGCAACTGCTGCGCCAGGCCGGACTGCCACTACCCTGAGTTTCATCACCGCCAGCGGGAGGACACATGCATCACATGGAACGTCGTACCGCGTGGCGCCTGCTGGCCGCACTGGCCGCCACGGCGGCGTTGCCGTCGTCGGCGCAAGTTCCCGCCCCCATCATCCTGCTGATCGAAAGCTACCACGCCGGCTTTGAATGGGATGCCGGCTACAAGACAGCCTTGCAAGCGCGCCTGGAGCCGGCCTGCCGGCTGGTCAGCTTTGAACTCGATACCAAGCGTCTGCCGCCCGAGCGCCACGCCGCGATGGCGGACCAGGCCTGGGCCACCTACCTGAAACTCAAGCCGGCACTGGTGATCCTCGGCGACGACGCCGCGCTCAGCATGCTGGCCGGCCGGCTGGGCGCAACCAGCACGCCGGTGATCTACCTCGGCATCAACAACAACCCACGCGCCTATTACGACCCTGCCAAGGTCAGTAATATCACCGGCGTTCTGGAACGGCCGCTGGTCAAGCGCAACGTGGCGCAGTTGCGCAAGCTGCTGCCGGCGGCAAGGCGGGTGCTGTTCCTGTTCGATACCAGCACCACCTCCACCGTGTTGTTCAGCGAGGTTTTCCAGGGCCATGCGCGGCAGCGTATCGAGGGCCTGGACGTCGACATCAAGCTGATAACCGAATGGCGCGACTGGAAAGCCGAAGTGCTGGGTGCACGCGGCAACGGCTACGACGCCATCTTCCTCGGCACCTACCAGGCAGTGCGCGGCGACGCCACCTTGCCGCACTCGGAGACCGGTATGCTGCGCTGGAGTTCGGAGAACACGCCGGTTCCGCTCTTCGGCCTGTGGGACTTTTACGTTGGCGCCGACCGCGTGGCCGGCGGCCTGGTGCTGGACGGCCGCGAACAAAGCATGGCGGCGGCCGACATCGCGCTGCGCATCCTGGGCGGCGCGGCGCCGCGCAACATCTATCCGGTCACCGCGCAGCGCGGCCGCTTCGTCTTCAGCCGCGCGCAATTGCAGCGCCATCGCATCACGCTGCCGGCCGACATTGCCGCTCAGGCGCGCCTGGTTGACTGAGGTTTGCCGCCCCGCAAACGCCCGTGTATGATCGGGGCATGAACGAAGATATCCTGATTAACATCACACCGCAGGAAACCCGCGTCGCCCTCATCATGCAGGGCGCCGTGCAGGAACTGCACATCGAACGCACGCTGACGCGCGGCCTGGCCGGCAATGTCTATTCCGGCAAGGTAGTGCGGGTGCTGCCCGGCATGCAGTCGGCCTTTATCGACATCGGCCTGGAACGGGCGGCCTTCCTGCACGTCGCCGACATCTGGGAGGCGCGCCCGCACGATGGCGGCTCGAATGCCACGCCGACGCCGATCGAAAAGCTGCTGTTTGACGGCCAGGTGCTGACGGTGCAGGTGATCAAGGACCCGATCGGCACCAAGGGCGCACGCCTGTCGACGCAGATCTCGATCGCCGGCCGCATGCTGGTGTATTTGCCGCAGGATGGGCATATCGGGGTATCGCAGAAAATCGAGAAAGAGTCGGAGCGCGAAGCGCTGCGCACGCGTTTGCAAAGCCTGCTGCCGAAGGAAGAAAAAGGCGGCTACATCATCCGCACCCAGGCCGAAGATGCGTCGGATGCCGACATCGCCGGCGACGTCGAATACCTGCGCAAGACCTGGGCCGCGATCACCCACGGCGCGCGCACCCGGCCGGCCACCACGCTGCTGCATCAGGACTTGAGCCTGGCGCAGCGCGTGCTGCGCGACTTCGTGCACGAAGAGACGGCCACCATCCAGGTCGACTCGCGCGAGAATTATGTGAACCTGCAGGAGTTCGGCCAGGCCTACACGCCCGGCGTGCTGCCACGGCTGCACCACTACACCGGCGAGCGGCCGCTGTTCGACCTGTATGGCGTGGAAGAAGAAATCCTGCGTGCGCTGGGCCGGCGCGTCGATCTCAAATCGGGCGGCTACCTGATCGTCGACCAGACCGAGGCGATGACCACCATCGACGTCAACACCGGCGGCTTTGTCGGCGGACGCAATTTTGCCGACACCATCTTCAAGACCAACCTGGAAGCGGCGCATGCGATTGCGCGCCAGCTGCGGTTGCGCAACCTGGGCGGCATCATCATCCTCGACTTCATCGACATGGAAAACACCGAACACCGCACCGCCGTGCTAGGCGAGTTGAAGAAAGCCCTGTCGCGCGACCGCACCAAGGTATCGGTCAGCAGCTTCTCGGCGCTGGGACTGGTGGAGATGACGCGCAAGCGCACGCGCGAATCGCTGGCGCACATCCTGTGCGAGCCCTGCCCGGCCTGCAACGGCAAGGGCCAGGTCAAAACCTCGCGCACCATCTGCTACGAAATCCTGCGCGAGCTGCTGCGCGAAGCCAAACAATTCAACCCGCGCGAATTCCGCATCCTCGCCTCGCAGGAAGTGGTCGACATGTTCCTGGAAGAAGAATCGCAGCACCTCGCCATGCTGGGCGACTTCATCGGCAAGAAGATTTCGCTACAGGTGGAAACCGCCTACCATCAGGAACAGTACGACGTGATTTTGATGTAGCTTCAATCGCCATCGGGAGCTCTTCAAGCCTAACTTCCTTATCATGGAAATGCATTCGCTTGAGGAGCTCCCGATCGACCAGCAATCGTGTTTCCTGATCGACCAAAAAAGCAAAGTACGTCGTTGCGCCAAGCTCTGTTTGCAACTGCTCGCGCAATTCTTCCAACCGGCGTGGCATCGCCTTTATGTGATCGAGGACCTTTACCTCAACCGCAAACCTCTCTCCGTTGCCGACCACCAGAATATCGGCCTCCGCTCCCATTCCCGGCGGAACACCTTTGTAAGTACTGTAGCCTTTCTTCAATAGCGCCAGCGATACCAGTGAGACCGCAAACTTGTCAGAGATAGTCATGTTTTTCTCCCCTTGGTCAGTCTCGACACAAATATTTTCAGGCCCGACTCGAAATAGTCATTGACCTCTTGATAGATTTCCAGTCTCACGGATTCGTCAGACAATGGGAAAAGACGCGGCACGACACGTACCCCACCTTCGTGTAGCCCGTCGATTCCAAGAACGTAGATTTCCTCGCAGTCGTCTTCCTTGCTCACTACAGCAGCAAGATATACTGGCACTTTGCGCGCCTGCACAAACTTCACTTCTAGAGGGCTGAAGTTAGCACGAATTCCCTGCCTCTGGCGCGCAACCACTTCCGTCGTTCTTACCTGCAAAAAAAAGAAGGGACCATGTTCCTTTCCAAACTCATCCACCAAGTTGACAATAAAATCAAGCAACTGAGCTTTATCTCCCAAGTGCCGCGCAGTAAACCGGATTCTGCCGCCCGCCCTGCGATGCAGCAGCCGGGAAACGACATCCTCACCAAAGCGGCCCACATAGTTGGAAGTTTGCGCGATAGCTGTCCGGGGAGATTGGAACAAACAGTATGTTCAACTTCCGTTATCGCGCTTTGAGCAAGGTCAACGTAAAAAAGCCCGCCGAGGCGGGCTTGAGTGGTGGTGAAGCGGATCAGTGGAACTGATTCATGGTGTTGTCCTTGCCGCCGGCTTTCAGGGCAGCTTCGCCGCTGAAGTAGTCTTTGTGGTCGTCGCCGATGTCGGAGCCGGACATGTTCTGGTGCTTGACGCAGGCGATGCCCTGGCGGATTTCCTTGCGCTGCACGCCAGCCACGTAACCCAGCATGCCCTGGTCGCCGAAGTATTCCTTGGCCAGGTTGTCGGTCGACAGCGCGGCCGTGTGGTAGGTCGGCAGCGTGATCAGGTGATGGAAGATGCCGGCTTCGCGCGCCGCGTCGGCCTGGAAGGTGCGGATCTTTTCATCGGCCAGCTTGGCCAGTTCGGTCTCGTCGTACTCCACGCTCATCAGCTGGCCGCGCTCGTAGGCGGAGACGTCCTTGCCTTCGGCCTTGAAGCCGTCGTACACCTGCTGGCGGAAGTTCAGCGTCCAGTTGAACGATGGGCTGTTGTTATACACCAGCTTGGCATTCGGGATGACCTTGCGGATTTCGCTCACCATGCCGCCGATCTGGGCGATATGCGGTTTCTCGGTTTCGATCCACAGCAGGTCGGCGCCGTTTTGCAGCGAGGTGATGCAATCGAGCACGCAGCGTGCTTCGCCGGTGCCAGGACGGAACTGGAACAGGTTGCTTGGCAGGCGCTTAGGACGCAGCAGCTTGCCGTCGCGCTTGATGATGACGTCGCCGTTGCCCAACGCGTCGGCCGAGACTTCGTCGCAGTCGAGGAAGGCGTTGTACTGGTCGCCCAGGTCGCCCGGTTCTTTGGTGACGGCGATCTG
>Ga0308157_10008228_pt1 | contig 11921 bp, 8 predicted proteins | sample PhyBR1_FD_201035 | JGI IMG/M metagenome (GOLD analysis project Ga0308157, IMG submission 201035) | Phyllosphere microbial communities from UC Gill Tract Community Farm, Albany, California, United States - DLSLB.R1 | ecosystem: Host-associated > Plants > Phyllosphere > Unclassified | place: USA...
GCTCTGGCCGCCTGGCTGGAGCATCTGGCCCATGAGCGCCGCCTGTCGCCGCGCACGCTGGAGGCCTACGGCCACATCGGCCGGCTGTATCTGGCCTTTCTGGAGCGCCATCGCGGCGGGCCGCAGAGCGCGGCGGACCTGGGGTCCGTCACGGCGGCCGAGGCGCGCGCCCATCTGGCCGAGCGCCGCAGCGGGGATCGCCCGCTCAACGCCCGCTCGCTGAGCCAGACCCTGGCCGCCATCCGGGGCTTTCACGCCTTCCTCGACCGGCGCCTGGGCGTGGCGACGCCGCAGCTGGCCCTGGTGCGCGGGCCCAAGGTCAAGGCCTCCCTGCCCCGGCCGGTCAGCGAGGATCAGGCGAAGGGACTGCTGCACGAACCCGAGGCCGATCCCGACATGGAGCCGTGGGAGGCCGCACGCGACCGCGCCGTCCTGACCCTGCTCTACGGTTGCGGCCTGCGGATTTCAGAGGCCCTGTCGCTGAAGCGATCGGACGCGCCCCTGCCCGACAGCCTTCGCATCACCGGCAAGGGCGACAAGACGCGCATGGTCCCCGTCCTGCCGCAGGTGCGCGAGGCGACGGACGCCTATCTGGCGCTGCAGCCCTTCGTCATCGACGCCGATCAGGCCTTGTTCCGGGCGCGGCGCGGCGGCCCCCTGAGCGCCCGCCACGTCCAGGCGACGGTGCAGCGACTGCGCGGGCGCCTCGGCCTGCCCGCCTCGGCCACGCCCCATGCGCTGAGGCACAGCTTCGCCACCCACCTGCTGGGCGCAGGTGCCGACCTGCGCTCGATCCAGGAGCTGCTGGGCCACGCCAGCCTGTCGACGACACAGAAATACACCCAGGTCGACGCCGCCCGCCTGCTGGCCGCCTACGCCCAAGCCCACCCGCGCGGATGACCGTCTGAAGGCGGACTGTTCAGCGCAGCGAAAAGGCGCCAGTTTCCTCCTTGGGGATCGATCGCGGAACGGGAGTTCACGCGCGTGCGCAGGCCGATTCTCGTTCCCGGCCTCAGATCGCCCTGACCGCTCCGCCGTCCACCCGGATCAGCGAGCCGGTGACATAGCCCGCCAGCGGACTGGCCAGGAAGGCGGCCACGGCGCCGAATTCTTCTGTCGCGCCGATGCGTCCAGCGGGGATGGACTTAACCGATTCGGCGCGTGCGTCCTGCGGCGTCGCGCCCGTGGCGGCGGCGCGGGCGGCGTCCAGCCGTTCGATGCGCGGCGTGTCGATGCGGCCCGGCAGCAGGGTGTTGACCGTCACCCCGTTGGCCGCGACCTCGCCCGCCAGCGTCTTGGCCCAGGCCGCCACCGAGGCGCGCAGGGTGTTGGACACGCCCAGCGTCCCGATCGGCTCGATCACGCTGGTCGAGGCGACGTTCAGCACCCGCCCCCAGCCCATCGACCGCATCCCCGGCATCACCCGGTCGGTCAGGCGGAAGACCGACAGCACCATGGCCTCGAACTGCTCGCGCCACAGCGCCGGGTCCAGCCCCGCCACGCCCGAGGGCGGCGGCCCGCCCGTGTTGTTCAACAGGATCTGGATCGGCCCGCCCAGACCCGCCTCGGCGACGTCGACCGCTTTCAGCAGGGCCTCGTGATCCGCCAGGTCGGCCGGGGCGATGACCGCCCGGCCCGGCCCCATGGCGTTCAGTTCATCGGCCGCGGCCTGCAGCTTGACCGCATCGCGCGACAGCAGGGCCACATGCGCGCCCTCGGCCACAAGGGCGGTCGCCACCGCCCGGCCGAGACCGCTGGATCCGCCGCAGATCAGGGCGCGTTTGCCGGTGAGTTGAAGGTCCATGAGAGCGATCCGGTGTTGTGGGGGAGCAGCCCCCACATGGTCACGTCCCCGACCAATTGCGAGGCCAAGCGAAGAAGGCTCGGCGCAGCCCCGGACGGCGCAGCTTGATTTGGCGATCAGGCCCCCCCACAGTGGCCCGATGAAAATCGCCGTTCTATTAGCTGCGCTCCTCCAATTCATGTCCTCCAATGACCTGGCCCTTGAGGGCGAACGCCTTGGACGGTTCTCAACCCTCTTCGCCGTTTGCGAACCCTATTACACTGTCGACCTTGCGACGGGGCGACGCTTGGCGAACGATTTCGAACAGCGAGCCGCTGACGCCGGCTGGACCCGCAGCCAATGGATGGCAGCCTATGACCGAGGTCGCGACCTCGAACGTGCCGAGATCGGCCTTGTAATGGATTCCACAAGCCTGCCCCCAGCGCAGGCCCGCAACCGTCTGCGCGAAATGTTCCCGCGCCTCAAGCAGCGCTGTCGGCATCTTGCGACGGAGATCCCAGGCGCTGTCCTAGACGTTGAAGAGGGCAATCGGCGCTTGAACGCCGCTGCGCGGCGTTTCCGCTGACACCACATAGCTATCAACTTCATACGAACGGACGAGGTTATGTTGTTCACTACATTGATGGCCGGAATGCTCTTTCAGGCGGCGACGCCTCCTCATCCTGCGACTCCTCAGCAGTTCGCGGGACGGCGGTCTGCCTTCGTGCAAGGAACGTTGAACCTCGCCACCGGAGAACGGGCCACTCTTCGCCGGAACGCGGATGGCACCTTTGATATGGTGGGCGTGGATCAGATTCAGGTTCGCGATGTCCTGCCTCCGGCAGAGGGGTCGCGCCACCAGCCTACCAAGGCCGCCCCTGGAACCGTGAGGTTCAGCCTTCATGGCCGCCAGGACATCGGTTCATTGCTCAAGATCGAGAACAGTCAAGGCGAAGGCCTGAAATACGCCGGCTTCATCGTGCGCATCGTCAACGGACAGCCACGGGGCCCCGACGAAACCTCCGTCTGCACCGTGCCTCCCGGCATGGTGGCTTTTGAACATTGGCGGGAGCCTGTGATTCAGATCGCGGTCGGCGGACTGGAGCGATCAGACGACATCGTGCCGACCTGTCCTTCTCACACTGAAAACTGAAACAGGGACGCGGCGCGCGCGAATGCGCCCCAAACAAAACGGCGCGCCCCGTGCGGAGCGCGCCGTTCTGATTCCGAACTTGAAGCAGCAGACGGCTTACGCCTGCATCGTCCAGCCTTCGACGCCCATGGCGGCCTGACGGAAAGCTTCCGAGCGGGTCGGGTGCGGGTGGCAGGTACGGGCCACGTCTTCCGAAGCGCCGCCGAAGGCCATGGTCATGCAAGCCTCCCCAATCAGCTCTCCGGCCTGAGGACCGTAGATGTGGACACCCAGAACCTTGTCGGTTGCGGCGTCGGCCAGGACCTTCACGAAGCCCTCGGTCTCGTGGTTGATCTTGGCGCGGCTGTTGGCTGCGAAGGGGAATTTGCCCTTCTTGTAGTTGACGCCCGCCGCCTTCAGCGCCTCTTCGGTCTTGCCGACCCAGGCCACTTCCGGGCCGGTGTAGATGACCGACGGCACCAGGTCATAGTCGACGTGGCCCGGCTTGCCCGCGATCAGCTCGATCACGGCCACGGCGTCTTCCTCGGCCTTGTGGGCCAGCATCGGGCCGTGCGTCACGTCGCCGATGACCCAGACGCCCGGCGCCGAGGTCTTGAAGTGGTCATTGGCGATGAAGCCGCGCTGATCCGGCGTGACGCCGACCGTCTCCAGCCCCAGGCCTTCGGTGTAGGGACGGCGGCCGATGGCGACCAGAACCACGTCGCCCTTCAGGGTTTCGGCCTCGCCGCCCTTGGCCGGTTCCAGCGTCAGTTCGACGCCGTCCTTGGAGGTCTTGGCGCCGGTGACCTTCGTGCCCATGCGGAAGGTCATGCCCTGCTTGGTCAGGCCGCGCTGGAAGGCGGTGGCGACTTCGCCGTCCATGCCCGCGCCGACCTTGTCGAGGAATTCGACGACCGTGACCTGGGCGCCCAGACGACGCCAGACCGAGCCGAGCTCGAGGCCGATGACGCCCGCGCCGATGACGATCAGATGCTTGGGCACCTTGGGCAGGAACAGGGCGCCAGTGCTGTCGATGACCTTGCCGTCCTCGAAGGCGACGCCCGGCAGGGGGGTCGGCTCGGAGCCGGTGGCGATGACGATGTTCTTCGTGTCGAGCGTGGTCTTGGCGCCGCCCTCGGCTTCGACCTCGACCTTGCCGGCGCCGGCGATGCGGCCGAAGCCCTTCACCACGTCGACCTTGTTCTTCTTCATCAGGAACTCGATGCCCTTGGTCAGTGCCTCGACGCTGTCGTCCTTGGCCTTGTGCATCTGGGCCAGGTTCAGCTTGGGCTTCACCTCGATGCCGATGCCGGCGAATTCGACGTTGGCGGCCTCATACAGTTCCGAGGCGTGCAGCAGGGCCTTCGACGGCATGCAGCCGACGTTGAGGCAGGTGCCGCCCAGCGTCGCGCGCTTTTCCACCAGGGCGGTCTTCAGCCCCAGTTGTCCGGCGCGGATGGCGGCGTTGTAGCCGCCCGGCCCGCCCCCGATGATCACCACGTCGTAGGTCTGGGAAGCGGCGTCGGCCATGAGGTCCTCTGATCGTTCAGGCGCTGAAAATGAAGCGGCGCGGACACTAGCGCCGACCCCGGCGGGGTCAACCGCCACGGTCCATATAGGCGCGGATCGCTCCGGGGGCCATGCCGACGAAAGCAAAAGGCCGGGCGTCGCCGCCCGGCCTTCCGTTTTCAGCCTCTCGTTTTCAGCGGCTGGGGCACCGATCAGTATTTGAAGCGGACGCCCATGAAGACGTTGTAGCCGAACTTCTCGTACTCATAGGTCCGCTCGCGCGAGCCGTAGTAGCGGACGCCCGCCGAGTCGGTCAGGTTCTTGGCCTCGCCGAACACCTCGACCCCGTTGCCGAAGTCGTAGGAGGCGGTGAAGTCCAGCTGCTCGCGGCCCTCGACGAACAGGTCGAAGTCGGGATCGTCGGCGTTGATCTCTTCCAGATAGTCGCTGCGCTTGGTGTAGCTGAGGCGGGCGCTGAAGCCGGCCATCTCGTAGAAGAGGGCCAGATTGTAGTTGTTCTCCGACTGGCCCGGCAGGGAGAATTTGGTGCGGCCGCCATAGGCCTGGGCCGTTTCGATCTCGGCGTCGGTCCAGGTGTAGTTGGCGAAGACGCCGAAGCCCGAGGCCCAGCCCGGCAGGAAGCTGAACTTCTGCTGCCAGTTCAGCTCCAGCCCCATCAAGTGGCCGTTCGGAGCGTTGATCGGGGTCTCGAACTCGGCGTCGAACTCGGTCCCGTCGATCGTCACCTTGTCCTCGTACTTGAGGATGTAGCGATAGTCGGTCAGGTCCTTGTAGAAGGCGTTGGCCGACACCACGCCCAGGGAGGCGAAGTAGTACTCCAGACCGAAGTCGACGTTGTTCGACAGCGTAGGCTGCAGGTCCGGATTGCCGATCTCGTAAGAGATGTCCGAACCGTCCGTCTCCTCGATGCGACGCGGGACGATCTGGTTGAACTCCGGACGCGAGATCGAGCGCGTCAGGGCGAAGCGGCCGATCAGATTGTCCGAAAAGCTGTGGCGAACCGTCAGGTTCGGGAAGAACTCGGTGTCGTCGCGATCGACCCGGGCCATGTCGAACGGATCGGATCCGTCATTGTCGATCAGGCTGGCGGCTTCGCCTTCGAACTGAGTGTTCTCGACGCGCAGGCCAAGCGTCACGTTCGTCGCGCCGATGTCGAAGCGCGCCTGGGCGTAGGCTGACAGGATATCTTCCTTGGCCGTGTAGTCGGCGGCGATGGAGTCCGGCAGTCGGCGCCCCGACAGCGGGCGCATCTGGGCGAAGTAGTCGTCAACCAGGCCGTTGTCGAACTTGTAGCCCAACAGATAGTCGTAGTTGCGCGACTCCGTGTCGGTCAGCAGGTCTCCATAGGACTGCGACGGCGCATGGGCGGCGTCGCGACTGCGGAAACGCTCCTCGTCGGCCGATACGTCCCGCGTGCGGTACTTGCCGCCCACCTTCCAGGTGACTTCACGCCCCGCCAGCACCGACGGCAGTTCCAGGTTCGTCTGGAACGTCATCTCTTCCTGCTGTGTCGTGCTTGAGCGGAAGGCGTTCTCGCGGAAACGATATTCCGCCGCGTTCATATGCTCCCCGGTCGAGAAGATCGAATAGGTCGGCTCGTAGTGGCTGCCGGAGAAGTCATAGGTGACGGACGGCTTCAGGCGCGAGCGGAACAGCAGCTCATTGCGGTTCGGATAGGTCTGCTCGCTGTCAGCCCAGGACAGGCTGGCGTCCAGAACCGCGCCATTGCTGAAGATGCGCTCCCCTCCCGCCGTCAGGGTCATGATCTCGTTCTTCTGGGTGCGGTGACGCAGCTGGCGCTCGACCGTCACCTCGTCGAAGGTCGCCTTGCGGTCGGTCGCGCCGGCCTGAAGATTCTCCTCGTCATAGGTCAGCAGCAGCTGGTTGCGGTATTCGTCGTCCTCGAACTGGGCGAACGAGCCGCGGACCCAGGCCCGCAGGGACTCCGAGGGGCGGAACTCCAGCGAGCCGCTGAGCGACTGGCGCGTGCGCTCGGTGTCGTAGTCCTTGAACAGAGTTTCCTCGAGGGCGAAGATCTCGCCGCCTTCCGGCGTCTCCATCTTGGTCCAGCCGGACTCGACATTGTCGGGACGGCGGTTGGTCTTGGAGTAGGAGTAGGACAGCAGGCCGCCGAAGGTCTGGTCCGCGCCGAAGACGTTCGACGCCGTGGCGCCCGCGCGGATGTCCTCGCCGCCGTAGTCGTTGTAGCTGCCGCCCGCATAGCCGCTGACGGCCAGGCGGCGCTGGTCGAAGGGCGAGCGGGTCTTGATGTTGACGGCGCCGGCGATGGAGTCGGCGTCCTGGCTCGGCAGCAGGGTCTTGGAGATCTCGATGTTGGAGACGATGTCGCTGGGCAGGGTGTCCAGGTCGACCGCGCGCGTGCCCGGATCGACGGCGGGAACCGTCACCCCGTCCACCGACACGGCGGTGAAGGCCGACGGCGCGCCGCGCACGTTGATGTAGCGGCCCTCGCCCTGGTCGCGCTGGATGGCGATGCCGGGAACGCGCTGCAGGGATTCCGCCACGTTCGGGTCGGGGTAGCGGCCGATGGCGTCGGCCGACAGGACGTTGATCACGCCGTCGGCGTTCTTCTGCTGGTTCAGCGAGCGGGCCACGCCCTCGGTGATGACGCCGTTGACGATGACGTCGGCGACGGCGACCGCATCGCCCGAACCCATCATGACGGTGACCGAGGTCAGGCGGCCCGGCACGGCGGCGACGGTCTGGGTCGCGGTCGGCAGGCCGATGTAGCGCGCCTCCAGCGTCACCTGACCCGAAACGCCGCCCAGGTTGAACTCGCCCTGGCTGTTGCTGACGGCGCGGCGGCCGCTGGCGCGGTCGATGATCTCGGCGCCCGGCAGGGGCGAGCCGTCGGCGTTGACGACACGGCCGATCAGGCCGTCGCCCGCCGGAGCGGCCGCGACGGCCGGAGCCGCGTCAACCGCCATATCGGCCGCCTGGGCGGCCACGGCGAAAACCAGCGGCAGGCTCGCCGCGCTGAGAAGAAGTCCGAGCTTCATGTCCATATCCCCGAAGGCCGGCGCCGCTTCTGGCGGCCCGGTTCCGGCGGGATGGCTAATACGTCCCGGCGACGCGGCCGCGACGATTTCACGAAAAGGAATCTGCGAGCGGAACACGGGATCACGACAGTTGATCCCCGTTCGGATCATCCGTTGTCGAACCATCGCCAAAGTCGCAGGGACGCCGTTGACCGGGCCTTCGCGCGCGTGTTTCGGGCGGATAGACCAACCTGGACCGAAAGCCCCGCCATGCCCGCCATCCCGCCCCGGCGCTCGCGCCCCGCCATGCTCGCCGGCCTTCTGATCCCCGCCCTGCTGCTGGCCGCCTGCGCCGGACATGAGGTCGACTTCCAGGGCGAGGGCGACGGCGTCGTCGGCCAGGGCGCGCCCGTGCGCGCCGTGCTGGAGACACCCTCGGTCGGCACGGTCGGCGACGACGCGGCCGACGACCCCGCCGTCTGGGCCTCCAAGACCCCCGTGACCGTCGAGGGGGTCCAGACCCCCGGCTTCGTCGTCGGCACCGACAAGAAGGCGGGCCTCTACGTCTACGGTTTCGACGGGGCGATCCTGCAGTTCATGCCCGAGGGACTGCTGAACAACGTCGATGCGGTCGAGGGACTGAACGTCGACGGCCGCCCGCAGCTGCTGATCGGCGCCAGCGACCGCACGCCGGGCCGCATGGGCGTCGCCCTCTATCTGTTCGACCCGGCCGGGACCGGCGACAACAAGGTGCGCTACTGGGGCTCCATCACGACCGACGTGGTCGAGCCCTACGGCTTCTGCCTCGCCCGACGCGGCGAGGAGATCCACGCCATACTGGTCGGCCATGAAGGCGAACTGCGCCAGTTCGTCGTCGCCGCCGGACCCGACGGCCGCCCCTCCGCGCAACTGGTCCGCCGCGCCGAGATCGGCTCGATCTCCGAAGGCTGCGCCGCCGATCCGGCGACCGACGCCCTGTACGTCAACGAGGAGAACGTCGGCCTGTGGCGCTACAGCCTCGACCCGGCCTCGGGCGGGACGCGCACCCTGGTCCAACCGGTCGCGCCGGGCGTGCTGGTCGCCGACGCCGAAGGGCTGACGACGCTGACCGACGGGGAGGCGCGCTATCTGATCGCCTCCAGCCAGGGCGACTCGACCTTCCCCGTCTGGCGCATCGACGGCGCTGCGCCGCAATACAAGGGCCGCTTCGTGGTCGTGGACGGGACGGTCGACGGGGTGACGGGCACCGACGGCCTGGCCGCTCTGGGCGGTCCAGTCGGCCCCTTCCCCGAGGGCCTGGTGGTGATTCAGGACGACGTAAACGACACCGGAACCCAGAACTTCAAATACCTCGACTGGCGGGACATCCGCGCGGCGCTGGGGCTGTAAGGTCGGAGGACGGAACGCGAAAAGGCCCGGCGATCACGTCGGGCCTTTTTTTCATGTGCGTCGCAGATCTGGGCGCAAAAGGAAACGGGGCCCGACCTTGCGGCCGGACCCCGTTTTCCGTTTCGACTGGAGCGGGCGAGGCGATTCGAACGCCCGACCCTCACCTTGGCAAGGTGATGCTCTACCCCTGAGCTACGCCCGCACTCCGTTGGGAGCGATGTGCTGCTCCCCGTCGAGGAAGGGGCGTATAGCGGACCGACTTCGGATCGCGCAAGCCCCTTTTTCGTTTTTCGGCCAATCCGCCGATTTTTTTCGAACAGCCCTGAAACTTCACACGAAAACGGCCCCCGAAACGCCCGCAAGGGCGCCCCGGAGGCCGCTTCAAAGCACCGCCGCCGCCACATTGCACGCCCAACCCGCTCAAGCAGCGAGCCGCCGCGCGGCGAGCGATAGCGGCCTCGCCGCGCCTCGCTTAGCGAGGCGCGAGACGTATAGCGCCGTCCAGGCGGATGCACTCGCCGTTGATGTAGACGTTCTCGGCCAGGTGCAGGGCCAGGGCGGCGTAGTCGGCGGGCGTGCCCAGGCGGCTGGGGAAGGGGATGGCGGCGGCCAGGCTGTCCTGAACCTTCTGGTCCATGCCGGCCATCATCGGCGTCCACATGATGCCGGGCAGGATGGTGTTCACCCGCACCCCTTCCTGGGCCAGGTCGCGGGCGACCGGCAGGGTCATGGCGTAGACGCCGCCCTTGGACGCCGAATAGGCGGCCTGGCCGACCTGGCCGTCCTGGGCCGCGACCGAGGCGGTGTTGACGATCAGGCCGCGTTCGCCGTCGGCCATCGGCTCCAGCGCCGCCATGCCGAGCGCCGACTGCGACAGGACGCGGAAGGTGCCGAACAGGTTGATCGAGACCGTGCGTTCGAAAGACGCCATGTCATGAGCGCGCAGTTCGCCGGTGTCGCGCTTGCGGCTGACGGTCTTCTGGCCGGTGGCGATGCCGGCGCAGTTGACGGTCAGGCGCTCCTGGCCGTGGGCGGCGCGGGCCTTGGCGAAGCCGGCGGCGACGCTCTCGTCCGAGGTCACGTCCACCTTGCAGAAGACGCCGCCGATCTCCTGGGCGATGACCTCGCCGCGCTCTTCGTTCAGGTCGAACAGGGCGACCTTGACGCCCTTGGCCGCCAGGGCGCGCGCCGTGCCTTCGCCGAGGCCCGAAGCCCCGCCCGTCACCACCGCCGCGATCGAAGCGTCGAGTTTCATGAAAGTCGTCCTATATTCGATTGAACCGAGTGCTCGTGCGAGGATTTAGCGGCCATGACCGCAAAGACCAACGGGGTGTCGCCCGATGACGCCATCAATCCTGAAAAGGCCCTGGTTCCCGCCGTGCAGAAGGTGAACGAGATGCGCGTGCGCAAGGGCTTCTGGCCCAAGATGCGGCGCACCGCCGCCCGTATCCCCTTCGCCCAGCAGGCGGTCGCCGCCTGGTACGCCGCCCAGGACCCCAAGACCCCGCTGGCGGCCAAGGGGCTGATCCTGGGGGCCCTAGCCTATTTCGTCATGCCCGTGGACGCCATTCCCGACGTCTTCGTCGGCATCGGCTTCACCGACGACGCGGCGGTGATCGCAGCGGTGCTGGCGACCCTGGGCGCCCACCTGAAACCCCGCCACCACGATCAGGCGGCGCAGGCGCTGAGGCGGCTGCGTGAGGAAGAGGAGGCGTAAGCCCTTCTCCCCTTGCGGGAGAAGGTGGCAGGCGAAGCCTGACGGATGAGGGGTTGCGGGACGTCGACCTCGCAGCCTCTCATCCGATTTCGGAGAGACCCCTCATCCGGCCCTGACGGGCCACCTTCTCCCACAAGGGGAGAAGGATGTTCCGATCAATCCTCGACCTTCACCACGATCTTGCCGACGGCCGTGCGGTCGCTGAGGGCCTGGATGGCCTCGTGGGCGCGTTCCAGAGGGAAGGTGCGGCTGACGCGCGGCTTGATCTTGCCCTCGGCGTAGAGCTGCATCAGCTCGGCCATGTTGGCGGCGTGGGCCTTGGGATCGCGGGCGACGGCCGCGCCCCAGAAGACGCCGACCACCGACACCGACTTCAGCAGCGTCAGGTTCAGCGGCAGCGACGGAATCCCCGCCGGGAAGCCGACCACCAGATAGCGGCCGTTCCAGTCCATGGCCCGCAGGGCCGGTTCGGCGTAATCGCCGCCGACGCCGTCGAAGACAACGTCCGCCCCGTCGCGGCCGGTCGACAGTTTGAACTCGCCCGACAGCTCCTTCTGGGCCGCCTTGTCCATCGGGCCGGAGGGGTAGATCAGGCCGTTGTCGGCTCCCAGCTCCAGCGCGAACTCGACCTTGTCGTTGGTCGAGGCGGCGGCGACCACGCGCGCGCCCATCGCCTTGCCCAGTTCGACGGCGGCGGTGCCGACGCCGCCCGCCGCGCCCAGCACCAGCAGGGTCTCGCCAGGCTGCAACTGCGCCCGGTCCTTCAGGGCGTAGTAGCTGGTGCCGTAGGTCATGATGAAGGCGGCGGCGGTCTCATAGTCCATGCCGTCGGGGATCGGGATCAGGCTGTCGGCCTTGACCTTCAGCCGCTCGACCATGCCGCCCCAGCCGGGCACGGCGACGACTCGGTCGCCCCGGAACACGCCCTTCACCCCCTCGCCGACCGCATCGACGACGCCCGCGACTTCGGCCCCCGGCGCGAAGGGGCGCTCGGGCCTGAACTGGTATTTGTCGGCGATGATCAGGGCGTCGGGATAGTTGACGCCCACGGCCTTGACCTCGATCACCACCTCGCCCGGACCGGGCGTGGGGTCCATGACCTCCTCGACGACGAGCGATTCCGGGCCGCCGGGGGCCTTGGACAGGACTGCGCGCATAGGAACTCTTTTCAGCTATCCCCCATCGGCCATGGCGCCGACACGCCGGCGACGCTAATCAGCCTGCGGCCCGATGCAAAGAGGCCCAATGGGTTCTGAGGAGACGATCATGGCGAAACCCGCCCTCATCCTTCACGGCGGCGCCGGCGCCCGGCGCGAGCGCAACTATGACGCCGAGGTCGTGCACATGCGCGAGGTGGTGGAGGCGATGAAG
>Ga0308157_10008232_pt1 | contig 11917 bp, 11 predicted proteins | sample PhyBR1_FD_201035 | JGI IMG/M metagenome (GOLD analysis project Ga0308157, IMG submission 201035) | Phyllosphere microbial communities from UC Gill Tract Community Farm, Albany, California, United States - DLSLB.R1 | ecosystem: Host-associated > Plants > Phyllosphere > Unclassified | place: USA...
AAGGGCGCATCCACCATTTCTCGGTGCGCTCGCTCGGCGACCAGCTCGCCAAGCTCAACCGCTATTCCGACCAGCAGGCCGACGATCTCGACGCCCGCGGCGTCACGATCCCGGCCTGGCGCCTCTATGTCGAGCTGCCGGGCAATTTCCTGAAAGCCTATTTCGGCCGCCGCCACTTCGTGCGCGGCGCCTACGGCTTCCTCACGGCAATGAACTACGCGATCTCGCGCCATCTGCGCGTGGCCAAGCATTACGAGCGCCGTGTCACAACCCCGCGCCGACCGGGTTGACCCGCCCCGCAGGAGCTTCTACAGCCAAGCGCAGTGGAGACGTGGCCGAGAGGCTGAAGGCACTCGTTTGCTAAATGAGCATACCCCTAATAAGGGTATCGAGGGTTCGAATCCCTCCGTCTCCGCCACCTACTTTTATCCCGATTTTTCAGTGAGTTGGCATGGCACCAGTGAGGTGCTTTGTAGCAGCTTTGTGGCTGTGGATGTGTAGCGGAGCCATGCCCTCTCCCGTCATGGTGCTCTTTCTCGCGCTGATCTGCGGCGCCGTATCGGCTTGCAGCGGCGATGATGGAAGCCGCACGAGCTACGCCACCTGTGTGACCAGGGGCGGCGACTACTACCGGACAATCGGCTCATACCCTCACTTGAGCGACGGGCGCTCTGCTGATGCCGTCGTGCAAGAGCGGTGCGGCCGCACAACGGGTGCATTCGATCCCCTCTGACGATAAGGCCCCGGCGACCGGCTCCGGGGCCTACGGCGACATGATTCCGCCCAGTCCACGCGAGACCTCAGGCATCGTCGCGAGGTCCAGGCCGTGCCGGACGATCCTGTCACGAGGGCCGGTCAAGCTCGGCAAGCAGCGCTTCAATCTCGGCTAACCCATCGGCCTCAGGCTCCGGGATCGGTCGCGCCGTCCACCACAGAACTCGGTTCTCCTGCCCGTGATGATCGATGACGCTGAGGCCGAACTCGGGATGAAAACCGAGAGTCCGGTCCTCCGGCCCATCGACGCAACGGGAAACGACGAACAGCTTCCCCCACAGGTCGGCGTGATGATCGCCAACCTCGATCACTTTCAGATGCATGGTAATCCCCAGTGCCGGCCCGGCTCGCATAGCGCAACTTCTTCGCCGACAACCAGTGAATGGTCGATGCCCCGTGGATCGTCAAGAAAGATTATTGACCTATGCTTCAGTCAGTAATGACTGATCTTGCCGATGCCTGTCTGTTAAGGTCCGCACCTACGTGGCTGCGACATAGTGACAAGCCCGGCCGTGGCCGCTACGGGCGGCTCATGAAGAAGCTCGCGCCCGCCCTCCTGTCGTTCCTCCTGCCCGGTGCGGCGCTCGCCCAGCCCGCGCCCATCTTCGCGATCCCGATCACCGGGCAGCTTACCAATGGCGCCGCTGCCGCTGGGCAGGCAACGGGCTACTCCACGGGCGTCGGGGAGTTCTGGGTTGCCTTCCCGGGCTCGATCCGTTGTTCCGGAACGTGGTCGGTCCGCGACCCGAACCCGACGATCATCATCCCTGTGACCTGCGGGCCTCGGGTCTACGGGGAAGCCATCGTCACGCGGCAGGCCGGCTTCATGACTGGCTCGGCCATCGTCGCTCTCAGCAACGGCAAGCGCGGGCAGTTCGTGTTCGGGGATCTCACGTATGAGCAGGCATTCGGACAGGGGCGGGTCCGGACCCGCTGACGGTCTACGAACTCGGCTGGGCGGCCCCCGTGACCGGGCCGTGGCAGCCATCCGGAACGGCCCGTTCAGTGCAGGCAGCGCCGGGACGGTGAACGCCAGCCCGATGTGGATGCCCGCCGTCGAGAGCCGCGTCGTTGCGTCTGGTGCAGACTGAGCCGGTCCTGCTCGATCAGCAGCGCCCACATCAGACTCTCGCTCCGGAAGCACTGCGGGCTGGCAGGGCGGCTCGGGCAGCGCCGGAGCAGCCTCAGGCGCCTCAAGCGTCGCCGCCCGCTGACGGGCCTCCTGCACGACCTCGCGGGCCTTCTGGTGGAGCGCCTGGGCTTCGGCCCGGATGCCGTTCGTCATCGTGAGCACCGGACCGTCGAAGCTGAGGCGCCACAGGGAGCCGGAGCGGTCGCAGGCGAAGCGCGCGCGGATGCCGGGCATCGCGAGCCAGGAGCGCTTGGTGCAGTAGCTCGCCCAGCCCGCGTTTGCGTCGAACTTGAGCTTGACCTGGAACCGCAAGGCCGTGCCGTCCCAAGGCCCCATCGCGTGCCGAAGAGCCTTTCGGAGCAGTGCAAGGCGGCGTCGGCTCGGGTTTTCGAGGCTCAGTGCCCCATGTAGATGCAGCCGGAGCTTCCGGGGCCCGTCCCTGTCCGTCTTTTCCTCCTCCAAGGTCACCAACAACTCGATCGGGCCGAAGGCAGCGCCGAGGGCTTCTGCGACCCGCTTGCGGAGCCAGGGCAGCGGCGGCTTGCCGTTCGCATAGGCCCGGTTGCTGATCTCCTCAGAGGCCCAGGCGGTGAAGGCGACGACGGGACCACGGGCCCGGAGAGCTTCAAGGGCGAAGTGGGCCTTGGTCTCGTCAGTAGCGCTGGCCCAAGGGCGCGGGGCCTTCGTCATGAAGGAGGGTAGAGGGTCTGTAGGCGTAGAACCCCTTCCCATACCTACTATAGACGACACGCCCGCCTGCACCGGGGCGATGCCCTCGCTGATGCCCGTAAGTGCCTTGTAGTCGTTGAGGAAAGCGCGGTCGCTCAGTAGGCTGGTCCGTCCGGATGCGCTCCGCTTTTTTTTAACACAGGGACCGGCGTTGTCGTTGCCGGCCCCGCTGGGGACCGGGCTGACGGCGACGACATGCGGAGCGTCGCCCGCGTCGATCTGGGCAGCGATCGGTCGGTTCCTGGGCTTGGGCGTGGTTCTAGTGGGCTGTTGACGACGTAGAGCAGCCCTTGTCACCAGATCGGGCACTGACACGGGCGCCGGTTCAGGCTCGGCCGGGGAGCCGTCGAGGTTGGTGACGACGGGCGTGGGTGGAACGTGGCCGAAGTCGACCGGGAGATCGGCAAGCTCGCGGTCGAGGTAGTCGAACACGTCGTCGTTGGCCGGGGCCGGGGCCGGGGCCGGGGCCGGGACACAGGCGTGCGGCGACGGCACCGGAGCAGCAACACTCTGGTGCGTCGCGGCTTGCGCCGGAAGCGGGGAAAAATTATTTAATGCAAGCATGTTACGTCGTTAGAGCCGTTCGCCCTGGCCGGGGCGGGCGGCTCATCCTTTTTAGGCTGCGACCAACTCGGGCTCCTGATCGAACCGGAGCACACTGAGTTCGCGGACCGACGCGAGCCGGCGCGGGTCCACAACGACGCCGAACTCATCCGGCTGGCCGGAGACGATCGCTTCGGGCGGAGCCTCAGCCTTCAAGAGGACAGCCGTTCCGTCATGCTCACGGGCGGCTGACGTGGTGAGCCAAAGCGACAGCGCAGAACTGCGGTCCCCGTCCCACCACACGCCGATCCGGCCGGCGCGGTAGTCCGCGAGGGACTGGACCCGGAAGAGCGTCAGGGGCGTCTGGGCGATCTCGGGGAGCAGCAGCCGGAGCCCGTCCACCAGAAGCTGGTCCTGGCCCAGAAGGTCGTAGGTCATGGTGCGACGCAAGCCGAACTCCTGCGACACGCTGGAATCCCAGACGTGCTGGAACGCGGAGCGGATCGCGTCGGGGACGGTCCCGAGGGGCACCAGGGCGCGCAGGGCGTCCACCCAGCCGCCCGTCCACGTAAGCTGGGCGGCAGCGCCGAGGAAGGCGTCCGCGTCACCCGTGGTCGCGCCGGCTACCAGACGCTTGAGGACGTCGGCGCGGTAAAGAGTTTCGAGAGTGATGCGAAGGGCGTTCACGACTTCGCCTCCTGGCCGGTCGCGTTGTTCGACGCGATGAAGCTCACGATCCCGCTGACGGGAAGCCCGAGGCTGGTAGCGTGCGTGCGCAGCAAACGGGCGAAGTCGGTCGCGATGCTGGCCGTGGTCGCGGTGCGGAGGGTGATCTGGCCGGACTTGCCGTCCATGATCGCGAACGTGACGGCCTTGGCGTGCCGGCCGACGTAGAACTTGTTGCCATGGCCCAAGTCGACGCCCTTGGCGCTTCCGGACTTGAACTCCAAGCCGGGGAAAGGCGCTACGCCCGTCGCCGCGTCGACGAGAGCGGCGATCAGGTTGGCCTGATTCCGGTCCAGCAGGGGGAGGCTCACGTTCCGGACCGTCACGAACAGCACGTCGTCATCCACGACGGCGATCTCTGCAAAGCCAGGGAGCGTGTCTGCGATCTCGCCAGCATCGACGCCGCGCCGGATCGCGCGTTCGATGATCTCGACGGCCGAGACGCCATGATGATCGGCCAGCGCCCGAAGCTGGGCCAGCCGTTCAGAGGGGATGCCGACGCTCGACTGCGTGGGCTTGATGGTAACGGTCGTCACAAACGTGTCCTATGTCCGATGGGTTGTGAAGAGACATGTATGTGCTCTGCCGGACACGGACAATGGGTCTGCTGTGATATTTTTGCAGCGTCAATGCGAGCTGCTGCGACAGCCGTAGATTTCGTGGCTGAAAATCAGCCGTTGGCACATACTGGACACCCTACGGGCAGGTCGAATTCTTCTAGGACTTCGATCCTCTATATCACCCCTTCCGACTCGACCTTACAAGATGGAGAGATTGTAGGAGGTCAGTGGACGCTGCCACTTTCGTAAACGATCTCCTCATCGCTTGTGTCGGCAGCGTCGATGTCGTTTTCGCTCGGGTCGTTGTCGAACTCGTTGTCGTCGTCTTGGCGCTGGCGGATGGAAGCGACTTCGATGTCGGAAAGATTGCGGATCACAAGCACAGGAACCTCATCGGTGTTCATGTCCTCATCGGTGATGCCAAGAGCGTTGCGCTTGAGCGTGTGAAGCCTTTCGAGGGCGGCAGCAGCATTGGTCAGCATCTTGACGGCAGCAGCGGCAGCGTAAGTCTGCTCCGGATCAGCGGCAGCGGCGTCCAGGCGCTCCACGATCATGCGCTCGATCTTGGCCGCGTTGTTGTAGGTCGTCTCGCGGGTCGTCAGCGCCCGCTCCGTCAGCGAGTCTGCTTCGGCCTCCTGCTCCTTCTTCACCCTGGCAACGACCTGGGCGGCCAGCTTCTTCGCGGCCTGACCTTTCTCAAGCCCGCGCTTCGCGAAATGGGCCTGTAGAGCGCGCTCGGTTGCACCGAAGCGATGGGCAAGCTCAGGGAGGCTGGCAGAGCCGGAAGTCCACGCAGCCTCAGCCTCGGCCCACTGGTCCTCGCTGAGCTTCACGTAGCGGCGCTTCGCTGACAGGGCGGTCACGGTCATGCTCTCCATCTCACGCGGCCCAGCGTGCAAGCGCGGCCTCGGCCTCGGCAGGGTTCTCTTGGATGCGGTAGACGGCCTGCCGCGACAGGCCCGTCTCCTTGGCGATGGTGGAAACGTTGGTGCCCTGGGCGAGCAGATCGCGGACTGCCTCAAGCTGGGTGCGGGTGTAGGAAGGCTTCCGGCCCCGGTAGGCTTCCTCCCGGTCCCTGGCGTGCGCGATGCCGGCCTTCTGTGCCTCCCTCGTCGCCTCGGCCTGAGCCTGGGCGGACGCGGCCATGAAGCCAATGAGCGCGTCACGGACGACCATTTGCATCGGGTCGGTGGTCGCGCCGTCAAAGGTCATGTTGTTGATGACGGTGCGGATGATGACGCCACGCCGCATGAACTCGCGGATCGTCTCGGTCACGTCGGCATAGTTGCGGCCCAGACGGTCCACCCAACGAACAACAAGCACATCGCCGCGCCGGAGTAGGAGCGGGTCGAACAAGCGGCGACCCTCGGGGCGCTCCCGAAGGGTGGTGCTCACGCCCGACACGCCCTCATCGGCTACAACATCGTCCACCTTGAATCCTGCCCCCTCGGCCTGCTTGCGCTGGTGCGCGCTGGTCTGGTCGGTGGTGCTGACGCGGACGTAGAGGATCGTCTTCATCGGTGTTCGTCGTGTCCGCTGTGGTGATGTCCGTATATAAGCTTGTCCGAATGGACAGGTCAACCCTTACGGACACGCTTTCGGACGGATTCCCGGCTGTCCGCTGCGGTATACCTCAACGGACATGATGAGATCTGTATGGGGCACACGATGGTTCCACTGGAGCCGCGGACGCCCCACATGCGCGCGTTCCAAAGTGAAGCCGGCACTTCGTTCGTGGAACCGAAACCCAGCGCCGTGCTTCGGCAATAGGCCGCGGTGGAAAGCCAATAGATGTTCGATAGAGCCTCAGTCCCATGAACGAGATTTCCAAGGCGCCAGGCAGATGGCCGACCCCAGAACAGCTCGAACGTGACCGAGCCAGGATCACGTCGGAAATCGATGGCACGGACGGCGGCATCGATCCGTTTCCAGCGGCCGTGCGCGCCACACGCATGCCGATGGTCATCACAAACCCGCGCCTGCCCGACCATCCGATCGTCTTCGTCAACGACTCGTTCTGTCGTCTGACCGGTTACAGCCGCGAGGAGATTGTCGGGCGCAATTGCCGCTTCCTCCAAGGACCCGACACCGACCCGGCCGACGTGATACGCCTGCGAGAAGCGATCGCAGCACCCCGCTCGATCGAGATCGACATCCGCAACTACCGCAAGGACGGCACGTCGTTCTGGAACCGGCTGCTGATGGCGCCGGTCTATGACGCCCGTGGTGCACTCGCCTACTTCTTCGCCAGCCAGCTCGACGTCACGACCGAGCGGGAGCGCTTGGCCGCGCTTGAGAGCGAGAATGCGGCTCTGACAGCCGAACAGCGGGCCGACAGGGAGCAGCTCGCCTTCAGCGAGCAGTCGCGCCAGCTCGCCATCGAGGCGGCTGAGATCGGAACCTGGGACTTCAACCTATTCAACGATGTGCTGACCTGGTCGGACCGCACCAAGGCGATGTTCGGCATTTCCCCGAACGTGCCCTGCAGCATGGCTGATTTTTACGCTGGCCTGCATCCCGATGACCGCGACGCCACCGCCGCTGCCTTCGCCTCCGCCCTCGATCCCATGCGGCGCGCCACCTACGACGTGGAATACCGCACGATCGGCAAGGAGGACGGCGTCGTGCGCTGGGTCGCGGCCAAGGGCCGGGGTATGTTCGACGAGACAGGCCGGTGCGTGCGGGCACTCGGCACCGCCATCGACATCACCGAACGACGGAGGGCGGAGGAAGCTCTGCGCTCCAACGAAGCCCGCCTCGGCTTCCTCGACACCCTAGGCAGGCAGACGGCCAACAGCACCGATGCAGACGCCATCCTGGCGACGACAACGCGGATGGTGGCCGAGCACCTCAGCCTCTCGAACTGCGCCTATGCCGACATGGACTCCGACGAGGACGGGTTCACCATTCGCGGCAACTGGGCGGCCGAAGGCTCGCCAAGCATCGTGGGCCATTATAGCCTCGCTGATTTTGGCAAGCTCGCGGTGCGCAACCTGAGCGCCGGTGAGCCGCTGATCGTCAACGACAACCTATCCGAGCTGGAGCCGGAGGAAGCGGCGACCTTCCAGGCCATCGGCATCGCCGCCACGATCTGCATGCCGCTGATCAAGGATGGCCGTCTGACGGCCTTGATGGCGATCCATGACCGAGTCCCGCGTGTCTGGACCGCCTACGACCTCACGCTCATCCGCGAAGTGACGGAGCGCTGCTGGGCCCACATCGAACGGGTTCGCGCCGACGCGGCGGTGCGCGAGGCGGTGGCAGCGCTCGCTACCCTGAACACGACCCTCGAGGAGCAGGTCACCGCGCGGACCGCCGAACTCATGCGCGCTGAGGAGGCCTTGCGGCAATCGCAGAAGATGGAGGCGGTGGGTCAGCTCACCGGCGGCCTCGCCCACGACTTCAACAACCTGCTCGCTGGCATCTCTGGCTCGTTGGAGCTGATGCAGACCCGGATGCAGCAAGGCCGGTTCAACGATGTCGAGCGCTACATGGCCGCAGCCCAAAGCGCCGCGAAGCGCGCCGCCGCACTGACCCACCGCCTTCTCGCCTTCTCGCGCCGCCAAACGCTCGACCCCAAGCCCACGAACGTGAATCGGTTGGTCGCAGATATACAGGAGTTGATCCAGCGCACGGTCGGCCCTGCGATCCCGATCGAGGTTGTCGGCACGTCAGGGATCTGGCCGGCGCTCGTCGATCCGTCTCAGCTCGAGAACGGGCTTTTGAACCTTTGCATCAACGCCCGCGACGCCATGCCGGAGGGCGGCCGCATCACCATCGAGACGGCCAACAAGTGGCTTGATGCGCAGGCGGCCCGTCAGCACGACATGCCAGAGGGGCAGTATCTTTCCCTGAGTGTCACCGACACCGGCACCGGCATGCCACCCGACATCGTCTCCCGCGTGTTCGAGCCGTTCTTCACCACCAAGCCGTTGGGCCAAGGCACGGGGCTCGGCTTGAGCATGATCTACGGCTTCGCCCAGCAATCGGGCGGACAGGTGCGCATCTACTCCGAGGTCGGCAAGGGCACCACCGTCTCCATCTATTTGCCTCGGCACTACGGTGAAATCGAGGACGACGATGGACCTTCGCGCGAGGTGGGGCTGCCGCGCTCCGAGCAGGGCGAGACCGTGCTGATCGTTGACGACGAACCCACCGTGCGCATGCTCGTGACCGACATCCTGGCCGACCTCGGCTATACCGCGATCGAGGCGGGCGACAGCGCCACGGGTCTTAAGCTGCTGCAATCGGACGTGCGCATCGACCTGCTGGTAACCGATGTCGGCCTGCCTGGCGGGATGAATGGCCGGCAGATGGCTGACGCTGGCCGTGCGGTTCGACCTGGGCTGAGGGTGCTGTTCATCACGGGCTACGCTGAGAACGCGATCCTCGGTAACGGGCATCTCGCCCCAGGCATGGCAGTTCTAACGAAGCCCTTCCCCGTCGAGACGATGGCCGCTCGCATCCGGTCGATGATCCAGGCGTAGTGCCCTTCACCCAACTACGTATTGCAAGACCAGTAAGCTCCATAATGCTCGACTCGCGAGCACCGTGGGGCTTGGACTTCTACGGGTAAAACTGTTCGCTGCGGCATGCCCCTATGGACGGCCGGAATAACGAACGGACCTCGGAGCACCGCGACTACGATCCGCTATGGATGGGTGGCAGGCATTCACTCAAGATGCCGCAACGAGCTGCTCCCCCGCTGACAGCAGACCTGCGCCGACATAAATTCATGAAGCGACTTCTCGCCTGCCTGCTTTGAGGCGGTGTCCCGTTCGATCAAGTCTTTCTGACGTAATCCGGGTTAACTGCGCCGCTTGGCGTCGAAACAGTGGTGGCCATGTCCTCTTCTGTCATAGCAGGACTGCCTGGACCCTCAGTCCGGCCGGTGGGAACCGACAGCCCGAGCGCGAACGGGAAGCCGCTCCCTGTCGCCTTGATCCGTCCTGGGGTTGGTCCGGCGGTTTACGCCATCCTTATCGAACTCGGTGCAGATCCGGAGGGCCTCATTGCCGAGTTGGGTCTCGATCCTGGGCTCTTCCACGGCGGCAAGCGCGTCCCCTATGCCGACCTCGCCCGTCTGATCACCCTCGGAGCCGAGCGGACGAACTGCCCTCATCTTGGGCTCCTCGTCGGCCAGCGCGGCACCCTGGGGTCGCTGGGATATCTCGGTGTGCTCATGCGCCACTCGGACAGCGTCGGCGACGCATTGCAGGCGCTCGTCGCGCACTCGGGCACGCAGAACTGGGGCGCGGTGGTCGCGCTAGGCATCCACAGCGGCGTCGCCGTTTTCAACTACGCCCCCTATGGTCCGCAAGCCGAGTGCGCAGCCATCAACTCGGAGCGAGCGCTCGCCACCATAACCAACGTCCTTCGGGCGCTGTGTGGGGCTGATTGGGTGCTGCAGGAGGTTCTGCTGCCGCGCTTCAAGCCACGCGACGCCCTTCCCTATGACCGCTTCTTCCGTGCACCCGTCCGGTTCGATCAAGAGGCGGCTGCTTTGGTGTTCTCGGCCGACCTTCTTGAGCAGCACATCGCTGGTGCAGACCCGACTGTCCGCCGGCTGGTAGAGGGCCGCATCCGCCGACTTGAGGCCCAACGGTCATCCAGTTTGACGGAGGAGCTGCGTCGATACCTCCGGATCCAAATGACCCGGCAGCTCTGCACGGCGGAGCGCGTGGCGCGTATGTGGCGGGTCAACCGCCGCACCTTCAGCCGACATTTGCGAGCCGAGGGCACGACCTTCAGGCAGCTTGCCAACGAGGCACTGTTCCAGGTGGCCACGCAACTGTTGGCCGACACGTGCATGAGCCTGACGGAAATCTCGGCCACCCTCAACTTCTCCGAGCCGGCCGCATTCACGCATGCCTTCCGGCGCTGGTCGGGCATGACGCCGAGTGCGTGGCGGCTGGAGAACCGAGCGTCTTAAATGCCTCGGTCCCAGAACCCTCAACATCCATCGAAACAGCCAAGCCCCACATCATCGCGGTAAAGCACCTCCAGCGGTCAGCCGCGCTCCTCAGTTTGCGCCGCTGCTTCTGAGCCTCCGACAACAGGCTTCCAACGACGCGCTAGCGGTCGGCAATTGGTAGCGGTAGGCCGGCCAGCGCCTGTTACCTGCGAAAGATAATTTTCGCCTGCTGACCGATCAGGGCACACTTGGTGTCTCTTGGTCCGTGAGGGTTATTGCTGCCCCGTCCTGGAACAGGACGGTTCGCAAGCGTTCTCGCCCCAGCACCCGGCCGAGTTCTCGGAACGCAAAATAGGGGATCAGAGCCACGGCCATGATGAGGCCGACCGACGCGACCCCACGGGCACCCCCACCGCCGATGGCCGGCACGCTCCCAACCAACGTCTTTCCATGCCAGAGACCAAACGCCATCTCCTCGATGGCGTAGGCACATACCAGGAGTGCTGCAAATACGAAGGATCGGGCAAGGATCGGTAAGATCAATGGTCGCCCTCGGAAGATAGGGAGGATATCCAGGCTCTCGCCCACGAGCATGACCTTCGCCAAGATCCAGGCATTGATGAAAGCCAGCCCGTAAAACCCATTCCCCATGCCATGGCGCGACAGCACAATGTGCTCGTGCAGGATGAGAAGCCCGAAGATGACCAAGAGATAGGCGAAGATGCCGAGGATCCGCTTGACCTCTGTGAGGAGCCAGCGCCCAATCCGGTGCGTCCAGCCGTCAGCATGGTCGGCAGGCTTTGAAGGTGCGGTCATCGGGGTAGATGTAGAGGGAGGCTGAGGCATCGACGGATCGTATCAGTAGCGTCGCTCCATGCGTCGGTCGTGCCGATCCATCCTCCTTTCCTGCCTATTCACCTGTCGGTCCATCTGTCTGTCGTGGCGGTCCATCCGCCGGTCATGGCGACGCTGCATTCCAAGGGTCTGGGTCTGGATGACCAGCCCGTCAGCTACGCCAGACGCTTCGATCGCAAGCCGAGAATTGCTGAGTAGAGCAGACTGGGCTCCACTTCCGAGACCGAGGGCAAGTGCCGAAGCAATAAAGAGCCTCGCAAGGTTCAGATACGACATAGCCCTCTCCTTGGTCTCGTCGTAGCCGCCGGAACTGGCACACCTCTTCCATTATTGCGGCTTCACCACGCACTGCTTGATCAGGTGGGCCAAGCTGGTCGGAATGCAGGAGTTGCACGACAGATCGCCAGCGAACGTCCGTTTCAGCGAAACCGCCGAGATCGATTGGATGGCTGAAATGGGCGCAAGGCGGAACCTCCGCTTGCGGGCGGCGAGCCAATCTCCGCTTTCCAGCCCATCCGGACCTTCGGCGGAAGCGGGTCGAATGTCCGCAAGGGGTGCAGGCTGTGTGAAAACGTGCTGCTCTGGTAGAGTAAATCCCGATCTTGGGAGGTCGGGATGAAGCGCTTCATCGCAGGCGAGGATCGTCAGCAGATCACGCTCCTTCCCGATTGCCTGGACGACTAC
>Ga0308157_10008233_pt1 | contig 11917 bp, 9 predicted proteins | sample PhyBR1_FD_201035 | JGI IMG/M metagenome (GOLD analysis project Ga0308157, IMG submission 201035) | Phyllosphere microbial communities from UC Gill Tract Community Farm, Albany, California, United States - DLSLB.R1 | ecosystem: Host-associated > Plants > Phyllosphere > Unclassified | place: USA...
TCGGACCTTTAAAAGAAGAAATAATGTCTGTCCGGGTGAGTTTCTGTAAAATTTTCGCCATAAAAGCTGGCGGAGAATCAGTATGTTTAGCAACCTCTATTAAGCTTACTTTTCGGTTTTTGAGTGTATTTTTTGCCACATAGATGGAGGCTCGAATTCCGTATTCGCATGATTTTGAAAACATAAGCTTTTTCCTTGTAACAAATGTAGAAAATAATTTAATAAAAGACAACACGGTCCTTTATTATTTTTAAATAAAATTTGAGAAAATTTTCGGTGCAAAAGAAGTATAAATTTCGGAAAAAAATTTAGTTCTTTCAACTGAACTTTGTGGAAACAGGTAAATCAGAAAAATCTACCGTTTTAAGCGGTAATTTTTTTGACCAGAAAAAGAAATTTTCACCGGTTTAGATTTAATTCAAAACCAAAAAAAACCGACAAAGAACACGGAATTTCTTTACCAAAAACCTAAGTCAGAAAAATTTGCCGTTTTAAGCGGTAATTTCTCGAAATAAAAAACCACAGAAAATTCTGTGGTTTGTGAGCTTATATTCCTAAGTCGTAGGCACTAGAATAAAAATTTCGTTTTAATCAAGATATATATTATTTTCTTACTTTTACTTCGACCCTGTCTTTGGCTATGCACTCATCAGCTTTTATAGCAAAACATTCAACAAAGTGTTTACCAACAAAAGCCGTTCTTTCAGGAGTTAGAGCAGTAGAATTATTACTTATCTCACCACGAGGTTCGGGGCATGAATTATCATTTTTAACCTTCCATTTCGTATGTTCATGTGGTGAATTACTTTCAACGATTTTAAATTCCACATTATTCTTAGTATCAACTAGGCAACCGACCGATCTTAAACTTGCCTTATATTTTCTATAGCCATCATATTTGTCAATTAAACCATCTATTTTAAAATTGTATTCATCATTAATAAGCGTAGGGATTTTCTCATCAAATAAAAAACGTTCACTTATTGCACTTCTTTTATAATAACCTTGCGCCAAAACTTTACCAATATTTGCTTCGGTAATATTTTCGAAACCAATTAATATTGCATCTACAGCTTCATGGACAAGATTCTTTTGTTCATCAGAAAGGTTATTCAAATACTCATCGACAAATTTCGTATGGTCTGCTCTGTCTTTTATTCTTGGAATCCTTATGTCTTCTTTCAAGTTTGTAAAAAAATGAAAAAGTGAATCAAAAAGGTCTGGCGAAGGTTGCGCTATATAATATTCTGTTACTAATTGTTCAATGTGAAAAGATTTTAAAGGAAATTTTTCATTTATTTCTTTGCACTCATTCTTCCATCCCTTTACAAACTTTACGCTACGTCTGAAATCGTCATTTTCAGAATTAATTCTTTTTGAGACTTCGATATAGCCAATTGGATCAGTTTTAATCCAAGATATGGAATCATGATTAATGTTTTTTTGATCGTAGAAATATTCTCTACTTCTCCCTCTTTTAATTTTAATAATTTCAGGAACTCTAAATGCATTTTTATTAAATTCGTTTTTTCCGTCAATTAATGCTGGAACCAGATCAACTGCGAAAACTTCTACATCTTTGTTATCTATATATTTAAAAGAAATCGAATGAGTTTGAACAACAATCTTGATTGTATAGTTGGTTGGATTTTTGTAATCTTTTTTGAATTGATGTGATAAATGTTCTAATAATTTGTCAGGAACTAAGCCAGCACTGTCCCACGCTCCGATTATATACAAAATATCTAAATCATGGAGGGGCTTAATTGCCGTAAATCTGGGATAGGACCCAATTTGCACACAATTATTGATGCCTAACAAATCATTAAAAGACTGGTAAATTGTTGTTACCAATTCTCTATCTTCTCGCGTTGGTGATAGTTTTTCTTTAACAATTTTTCTTAATAAAGAACTTATTTTATCTTTTTTCATGAATAGTTGTTATCATTGTTACTAAGATGTCATTCAGTAACCTTCCTCTGAAATTTACGATAATAACATTTCTGAATAGTTCAATTTTTTCTACGACCGCATCGTCAATTCTTCCTTTAGAGTGAGGCGCATAAATTATTAAAGCATCTGCGTCCTTTTTATATCTTAATATCTCATCAATTTTGTCTGAAAATTCATGATAATTTATTAGCATTATTGTTTCCTTTTCAGATTTAGCTAAGGTTTCATTTGTTATTTGAATTACATTTTGTTCCTTGAAGATTTTAGAATCAATAAGCGTGGATCTTAAATTTGTAAAGTCTTCCTTTGCAAAAACGGCAATTTTTCTATTAGATAACCCTAGTCCCAATCTAATCCACACAGGAACAACTCCCTTTATAATGGCATAAATAACTTTAATTAATACCAAAAGTGATGATATTGTAGTTATTCCACCAACAATAGTAAAGAAAGGGTGATTAAAAATATGGACTATCTGTTGAAACTCATGCATTTTCAACAAATTATGCCTCGCAGCTTGAACAGGTTACAAAATTCACCATCAATTCTTTTGAGACTGAGGAACTTCTCTGATAATACAGGGATTTCACGCCTTTTTTCCAGGCCTCGATGTAGAGATAGTTCACATCTTTCACCGGCATTGTAGACGGGATCTGCAAATTCAGCGACTGCGCCTGATCGATGTACTGCTGTCTTTGCGCCGCCTGGGAAATAATTTCCATCGGAGAAATTTCGCGGAAGGTTTTGAAAACCGCTTTTTCTTCATCGCTTAATTCTGCCAGATTTTGTACCGAACCGTGATTCAACATAATGGTTCGCCAGGTATCTTCGTTATCGATGCCTTTTTCCTGAAGCAAAGTCGCGAGGTATTTATTTTTGCGCATGAAATTACCTTTTGCAAGCCCGGCTTTGTAATAGTTGGAAGCAAACGGCTCAATTCCGGGTGAAGTCTGACCTAAAATCGCAGAGCTGGAAGTTGTTGGTGCGATCGCCATCGTGGTCGTATTTCGAAGGCCGTAACCTTTCAATAATTCCGGTTCGCCATAAATATTTGCGAGTTCCTGCGAGGCTAAAATCGACTGTTCCTTAATCTGACGGAAAGCGCGCGCGTTGAATTGCGTAGCTTCAAAACTTTCAAACGGAATCATATTTTTCTGCAGGTAAGAGTGGTAACCCAAAACGCCCAAACCAAGCGCTCTGTGGCGCAGCGCAAAATTCCGCGCGCCGGTGAGGTAATAGTTTCCTTCCGTTTTTTCAATAAATTCCGATAAAACAGCGTCCAAAAAGTAAATCGCCAGTTTCACCGCGTTGGTGTCTTTCCACTCGTCGTAGAGCTCCAAATTCATGGAGGAAAGGCAGCAGATAAAAGATTCTTCTGCGCTGGACGGCAACATGATTTCCGAACACAGGTTACTCGCGTTCACCGGCATGCCGAGGTCCTTGTAAACCTGTGGTTTATTGCGGTTCACATTGTCTGTGAAGAAAATGTAAGGCAAACCTTTCTGTGCGCGGCTTTCCAACACGCGTGCCCAGATTTTACGTTTGTCCATATCACCATCGATCATGTCCTGCATCCAGTAATCCGGCACACAAATTCCCGTAAAAAGGTTTTGGATCGGACTTCCAATATCTTTAATCGACAAAAATTCTTCGATATCACCGTGATCGATGTCGAGATAGGCCGCAAAAGCGCCGCGACGCACGCCACCTTGGGAAACAACGTCCATGGCGGTGTCGTACAATTTCATAAATGAAACAGCGCCTGAAGATTTTCCGTTGTCGGTTACAGCCGTTCCGCGGTTTCGCAGTTCGCCAAAATAGCCGGAAGTTCCGCCACCGATTTTGGTCTGCATGATTACTTCGCCGAGTTTATGTGTAATTCCTTCGATATTATCCGGAACGTGGACATTGAAACAGGAAATCGGCAAACCTCTTTCTGTTCCCATATTTGCCCAAACCGGCGAGGAAAAGCTGATCCAACCTTTGCGAATCATTTCCTCAAAAGCGGGCTGTAATTCCGGTTTATAAAGTCTTTTTGCGGCTGCAGTAGTAATCCGCAGGATGGCGCCATCTACGGTTTCGCCTTTCAGCAAATAGCCGCGGTTGAGCATTTGCTCGGACTCTTCATTCAGCCACCAGATTTTCGCTTGTTCTTCCATATTTTTTCTGTCAAATGTATGATGTACCAAGTACAATGTTTTTTATTTTTTAGAAGCAAATTTTTGTTTGCTTCAACTATCATTTCGTTAATGTGTGAGTATTAGGGCGCGAGCGAAGCGAGCGTCAATTTCCCAATTTTTAGCCGTTTGAGGGGCTAATTTTTCTAATCTTTCAATGTTGCTTACGCTAAAGCACTTTTCTACAACTTTGAAAACATGGCGCTCGCTTCGCTCGCGCTTTTCTATTTCTTAAAAATTTGCCGTTTTAGCGGCTTATTTTTGGCGATCACCGCGCCCCGACTTGAGTGGATCCCGATGTAAAATCGGGAGGGAACGGAAGGCGGAAAAGGTGCCCAAATTATTCTAAAACAAATCGTTTTCTGTAATACTTTTGTCGTGCTTCGTGTAATCTACCGGTCTTTTTGCGAAGAAATCGTCCATGGAATTGGCGAAAACTTCTTCTTCGAACCACACCATCGGGCGATATTGTTCCGGAGAAATATTGTAGCGCGTCGCCATATTGATTTTCTTCAAACTGTCATCCACACGGAATTTCATAAAGTTCAATAGGTTTTCCTTGGAAACGTTATCGATTTCTCCCATCTCGAAAATCCAGTCCAGGATTTCCTCTTCCACGTCGATCGAATGATCCACCAAAGTGTAAATATCTTCAATATCGGAATCCGTCAATAATTCCGGTTGCTCCTGACGAATTTTATTGATGAGGTAAATGCCAGCGTTGGCGTGAATTTGTTCATCTACGGAAGTCCAGGCGATGATGTTGGAAACATTTTTCATGTAGCCTTTAAACCTCGTGAAGGACAAAATAATGGCGAACTGGGAGAAAAGCGAGACATTTTCAATCAAAATGCTGAAAAGCAAAAGTGACGAAACGTACTCTTTCGGCGTGGTGGAATTGGCATGACGCAAAACATTGGAAAGGAAATCAATTCTTTTCTTGATGGCCGGAATTTCCACAACCTGACTGAACAAATCGTTATAACCCAAAACTTCGAGCAGACGCGAATACGCTTCGGAGTGGCGAAACTCACATTCCGCGAACGTGGCACCCAAACCGTTAAGTTCGGGCTTCGGCATGTGGTTATAAAGATTTCCCCAGAAAGTTTTTACCGAAACTTCGATCTGAGCAATGGCTAAAAGCGCGTTTTTAATGGCGTTTTTTTCGTGTGGCTCCAGCTGTGACTGGAAATCCTGTACGTCGGCCGTAAAATCTACCTCGGAATGCACCCAAAAGGACTTATTGATGGCTTCAACAAACTGAAGAACCTCAGGATATTCAAACGGTTTATATCCTACTCTCTTTTCAAAAATTCCCATAATTCGTTTATTTTTTAATCAGGTTTTTATAAAACCGAATATTGTATCTTGTTAATTTTTAATGATTTAATGCAGAAACGCAGCGTAAAAAACGTGCGCTTCGCAGGAACTGCGATCTCTACAAAAATAGAGAATGCAAAGCGATATCGAAAGCTACAGCGCGACATAAGTGCCCAATTTTGCTGAAAAGTTTTCCACATTCACACAGAGATGGCGCTGCTAAAGGCTTTGGATGTAGAGAATAAAAATTCCGACCAATTCAGGGCTTTTTTTGCTAAACGGCAATGTAAAGTTTTAAGCACTGATAATGGGTTTGGATTAAACACCCCAATTGTTGGCTACACAATTGACCAACTTTCGAACAAAAAAAATTCCCAATAAAAATTGGGAATTCAGTTAAAGTATTTTTTGAAAATATGCTCAAATAGCAGCAAATTTTTATTAACGTGTTGCTTGCCAGAAGGTCCACTGTGTACCGTTGAAAACAGCAAGCTGCTTATTCACGGTATCGTAAGCCATCATTCCGGCGGCCGGATTTTTAATATTCAGATGCGGAAGCGCAACTCTTGGTAAAATCATGGCTTTGTTGGTGTCCGACAGGATTAAAATACCACTCGTTCCATCATTGGTGTTGGCTCCGATAATGGTTTTAGCTCTGACGTTTTCGTCTTTACCAGACTGAATGGATACATTCACCACGTTGGTTTTCGTAGCCGGACCGGTAAGGTCTCTCCAGGTGCCGTTTTCGCGGAATTTCATAATTTTATCAGACGGATCCATGATAAAAGTTCCGTCGGAAATATCCTGCATGCTTGAAGCAGCTACGTAAGGAAGTACTATTCCTTTGTTTTCGTGGTCCCCAAACTCCAGTGAAACTGAAGCATTTGTAGGAGCTGTTTTCGGTCCTGGCTCAATGATAACTTGTGATAAAGCAAAGGCAGGTATGGCGGTCATCAAAAGTGATGCAAGTATTTTGTTCATAATAATGTGTTTTAAAAGATCAGAGACTATAAATTAGGACATGCAGGAGTGGTGAAACAAGCCCAGCCTGTATTTGCCGGGTTTACCAGGTCTACCACGTAAAGCTTCAGACATTTTGCTGTAGTGTCATAAGCCATCATACCATCAACCCCCTGAATTGCGTTCAGCTGAGCAGTCGTCAATCTGTTAATAACAAAACCTTTTGTGTTTGATTCCAAAACGGTATAAGCACTTTCTCTAACCATCGGCCAGTTGTCGCCGTTAACAGCTCCAGCTCTTTTTAGGGAAGTAATTCCGTGAATTGAAGGATGCTTTGTCGTATCCAAAGCCGGATCTTTAAAACAACCGCTGCAAAGTGGATCTCCTGCTGCTAAAACTTCAACATTGATGATTTGGTCTGCTGATACGGTAAATCCTAAAACGGATAAATACGAAACCTGAACCTTGAAGACGTGTGTCCCCGCAGTTGTAAGCGTTACACCCAAATTAGGTGTATTAGGATCGTAGGTGGTAATTGTAGCCCCATTTGCGGAGGTCCAGACATAAGTTTTAGGAGCACTGCTATCTGCTGGCGAGATATAGCCGTCAAAATTTGAAGTAAGCGTAACCTGCTTTCCAGCACAAACTGGATTTGGAGTTGCTGCAAGAGTAGCCGCAAGCGAACCGCCGTTGCAGTTTAAATCAGAAAAAACGTACGCCGGCCCTCCCAAAAGTGAAGATGAAGCATATACATGCTCTGCAGTACCATCAACAAAAATAATATTTCGGTTGACCCCAACTGGCAAAGCAGGCTGTAGAAGATTAGCTCCCGATTCGCAGGTCGCGCCGTTGTAGTAATTAAGATCGACAGTTGCTCCCTGTTTTAGTTTTAAAGAAGTTTGGTCTGCTGTAAAATTTAGTATTCCCCCTAAAATTACAACGTCCTGATTATCACCTAAAAGACTTAAAGAAGTCCCAAGAGAAGATATATTTAATCTACCATAGGACACACTGCCAACATTGGCTGGGGTGGGAACCTGATCTGCCAGGATATACAGATTGCCGAAGTAATAAACTGCGTTTGAGCTTACGGTTACTGATGTCCCCGGTTGTACAAAAACTCGGTATGTTGCTTGTGCTAGTGCATTGGTATCTTTTCCCGGAAACTCAGCAACGGTATTTTCCCAACTAGAACCATTAAAAATTTGCCAAATCGCAGGGTTTGTCCAGTCGCCGTTGGCTACCGATCTAAAATCGCCCAATTGCGGGGTTGGTGGGGTAATTGTTTGTGCTGAAACGAAGCCAGCCATCGCTAAGAATAGAAACAGTAAAAATTTAAATTTCATAAGTGTGTGTTTTTAAATTAAAGAAGTAGTTTTTCATTTTCATCATTGTATTTTTTGTTATTTATCCATTAAAATAATTTAACCTGGTAAATATAATATATATTAGTGAAACAAAAAAAATCAAACAAAGCGTTTAGGCGCTTTCAAAAAATTCTCCCAAATAATTATTCAATAAAATATTTCACTTAAACAAATCGGCCTTAAAAGCTAAAAACCCGCTCAATCAGAGTATCTTACCAAAATCCTCCCTTAAAACAGAATAAAAATCTTCTTAAACAAGGTTCCACGATTCAAATTCATCTTAAAGATGATTTTTTTAAACACCGGATTTTTCTCCGCTTAAAAAACTTTTGTTCACTAAATTTTTAAAAATAAAAATTCAAAAAAAATAGGCTTTTAACCGGCAATTTTTTTTCGTCTTTGCTCAATTTCTGCAAGCATTTATTCCGCCTTATTTTTGCCAATTTTTCAAAATCACCAAAAAATGTCGTCCGCGGATTTCGCCTGTTGATTTTTTCCATAAATCCTCGTAACAAATAATGCGCCGTAATGTTGTAACAAAGCAAATAATTTTAACACTTATTATAATAAATAAATCCCGCAAGCCAAATGCTAGTAATTAAGGATCTCAACAAATCGTACGACACCGGCAAAAGCAAACTTCACGTGCTGAAAGGTATTAACCTGAGTATCAACGAAGGCGAATTCGTTTCTATCATGGGAAGTTCCGGCTCCGGGAAATCCACTTTGCTGAATATTATTGGAATTTTGGACGAAAAAGATTCCGGAATTTATGAACTGGATGGCATTCCCATCGAACATCTTAATGAAGTAAAAGCAGCCGAATACCGCAGCAAGTTCTTAGGTTTTATTTTCCAGTCCTTTAATTTAATTGGCTACAAAACCGCGCTCGAAAACGTGGCGCTCCCACTCTACTATCAAAATGTGCCCCGGAAAGAACGCAACGCACGCGCGCTGGAATATCTGGGAAAAGTAGGACTTGCAGACTGGGCTTCGCATTTGCCCAACGAACTTTCCGGCGGACAAAAACAGCGTGTGGCCATCGCGCGGGCTTTAATTACAGATCCTAAGGTAATTCTTGCCGATGAACCTACGGGAGCTCTAGACTCCAAAACAACGTACGACATTATGAAGCTTTTGCAGGAAATTAACCGTGAAGGAAAAACCGTAATTGTGGTTACGCACGAACCAGATGTCGCTGCCGAAACCAAAAGAAATGTCATCCTGAAAGATGGAATCATCGAAAGTGACGAATTTATCGCCCAAAGAGTTTTAGCTTAAAAAAATACCATGCTCTAAACCTAAATTTTTAGAAAACTTATGTTTGACCTTGACCGCTGGAGAGAAATTTTTGAATCGATTCGCAGTAATGTTTTGCGGACCGTTCTTTCGGGCTTTACGGTCGCCTTGGGCTTGTTTATTTTCATCGTGCTTTTCGGCATCGGGAATGGTTTGAAAAACGCCTTTACCGAAGGTTTTGCGCGCGATGCAACCAATCTTATTTCCATTTCTACCGGCAAAACCACCATCGCTTTTGACGGTTTACAAACAGACCGCCAGGTTGTTTTACAAAATAAAGATTACGATAATATCACCAAAGAAGACCCAAAAAAAATAGAACATGCTTCCGCGCGCTACACCACCAGTATGCTCGTAAAATACGGCAGAGAAAGTGGTTCTTATCAGGTCAACGGTTCAGATACCGACGAGCCTTTTATTGAAAACCGAAAACTTCTGGACGGCAGATTTATCACGGAACGAGACATCGAATTACAGCAAAAAGTGGCGGTGATCGGCAGGATGGTCCAGCGCGATTTAATTAAAAACGGCTCGCCTGTTGGTCAGGATTTAGATTTAAATGGCACCATGTTTAAAGTAATCGGCGTGTTTTCTGATGACGGCGGCGATATGGATGAAAGGATGATCAGCATCCCGATTTCCACCTTGCAGCAGCTGAAAAAAGGTTCCGACACACTCAGCCGAATTTACATCACCTACGAACCCACAATGAAGCCCAAAGATGCCATTGCGTACAGTGATAATCTGGAAAAAAAGCTCAAAAAAGACCTGAAAATTTCTCCCGACGATGAAAATGCACTTCGTGTCAGCAACAATGCGCAAAACCTCGAAAAAACCTTTCAGTTCTTGCTGATCATCACTTTGATCGTTGGATTTATCGGCCTCGGAACGCTGTTGGCGGGCATCATCGGCATCAGCAATATCATGGTTTATATCGTGAAAGAAAGAACCAAAGAAATTGGCGTCCGAAAAGCCATTGGAGCAAAACCTTCGGCAATCGTTGCTTTAATTATTCAGGAAAGTGTTGTGATAACGGTAATTTCCGGAATTATCGGCGTGGCGTTGGGCGTTTTGACTTTAGCTTTAATCGGCGACAGTTTAGAAAAATATTTCATCAAAGATCCAAGCGTGGGCTGGGGTTTGATTATCGTTGCATTTTTCTGTCTGGTCATTGCCGGACTCATTTCAGGATTCGTTCCGGCTTTTAAAGCAAGTAAAATTAAACCAATTGAAGCGCTCAGAACAGAATAATTGAATTAAGAAAAACACGCCGCTAAAAGACCATTTTTTTTAAAAAGTTATAAAACCAAATTGCAGCTAAAAACCGAAAAATGAATATCATTTTTAAAATAGATACCTGGCAGGAAATTTATCATTCCCTTCGGAATAATAAACTTCGGACTTTTCTCACCATGATTGGTGTCGGCTGGGGCATGTTTCTGTTTGTGGCACTTCTGGGCGCTGCAAAAGGTATGGAAAACGGTTTCGATAAAGCTTTCGCAGGTTTTGCCACCAACTCTATTTTTCTTTGGGCACAAAACACCACGATTCCTTACGATGGTTTTCCGAAAGGCCGGAAAATGGATTTGCATCTACCGGACATTGATGTTTTAAAGCAAAGAATTCACGACATCGATTATATTTCGCCGCAAACCTCGCGCGGAAATTTTGGCAGCCCGGGAGAGCTTTTTTCCCGAAACGGCAAAAATGAAACCTACACCTTAAACGGCGATTTTCCCGTCGGAAATAAAATTTCTGAAAAAAAACTCATTTTTGGCCGGTATATTAATGATGCGGACATCAACCAAAATAAAAATGTCATCGTCATTGGTGAAGCTATTTATAAAAACTTCTTCGATGCCAAGAAAAACGAAAACCCCATTGGTAAAACCGTTACGGTAAAAGGTTTGTTTTTTAATGTCATCGGCGTTTTCCGCGTGCAACAGCAGGGCGGAAATATGGGCAGCGACGATTCCGCTTATATTCCATTCACCACTTTTACCAAAATGTATAATAACGGTGATAAAGTAGGTTTTTTCGCTATCGTGGGTAAAGATAATGTGGACCTAAACGTGCTGGAAAACACGGTAAAAGACGAGCTTAAAGCCAAATACCATGTCTCACCGGACGACACCAACGCGTACGGAAGTTTTAACCTCGGTAAACTCTTCGGCAAGCTCACCGGCTTTTTAACCGGAATGCAGCTTTTGACCATCGTGGTAGGAACTTTAACCATTTTGGCCGGCGTTATCGCCATCTCCAATATTTTGCTGATCACCGTAAAAGAGCGGACCAAAGAAATCGGCATCCGCCGCGCTTTAGGCGCAAAACCGGCAGAAGTGCGAAATCAGATTTTGTTGGAAAGTGTCGTCATTACCATTACTTCCGGCCTTTTGGGCTTTATTTTCGGAATTTTCTTGCTGATGATTTTAAATTCAGTCACTGCTGGCCAAGACGAATTCCCATTCTATAACCCAACGGTAAATTACGGTGAAGTTTTCGCCGCCATGGCAGTGATGGTTTTCCTTGGTTTGGTCATCGGTATGATTCCCGCGCAGCGCGCCGTAAAAATAAAACCTATCGAAGCTTTACGCACAGAATAAATTTTAATAACCATTAGCACCAATTATATGAAGAAGAAATTCACCGCAAAAAAAATAATTTACATCGTTCTCGGCCTTGTACTTTTATTTGCACTTGCAAAAGGGGTCGGGTACCTCATCAATTCAAATTCCAAAAAAAGTGAACAGTTTCTTACCAAAAAAGCAGTTGTTCAGGACATGGACGAAAAAGTTTTGGCAACCGGAAAAATTGTTCCGCGCGAGGAAATTGAAATCAAAC
>Ga0308157_10008234_pt1 | contig 11915 bp, 14 predicted proteins | sample PhyBR1_FD_201035 | JGI IMG/M metagenome (GOLD analysis project Ga0308157, IMG submission 201035) | Phyllosphere microbial communities from UC Gill Tract Community Farm, Albany, California, United States - DLSLB.R1 | ecosystem: Host-associated > Plants > Phyllosphere > Unclassified | place: USA...
TAGTTTCGCTTAAAAATTAAGCACCTAATTGTACACGTTTGAAAGCTGTTACAGTTAATCCTTTAGCAGTATTGTCTAAGAATTTACGAACATCCATAGAACCGTCTTTTACAAACTCTTGGTTTAGTAAAGTACTGTCTTTGTAGAATTTGTTCAATTTACCAGCAGCAATTTTTTCTACCATTTCTTCTGGTTTGCCTTCTTGACGGATAACGTCTTTAGCAATCTCGATTTCACGCTCAATAGTAGCAGGATCAACACCGTCTTTATCAACAGCAACTGGACTCATTGCAGCAATTTGCATTGCAACATCTTTACCAGCTTCAGCAATATCTACACCATTAGCACCTTCAAATACTACTAAAACGCCCATTTTACCGTTAGAGTGGATATAAGAAACAATTTTCTCACCAGAGATATTTGCATACTCTTGGATAACGATTTTCTCGCCAATTTTACCAGTTAATTCAGTGATAGTTTCAGCAACTGTACGTCCATCTTCTAAAGTAATTGCTTCTAATTCTTGCGTAGTAGCAGGGTTGTTAGCAACTGCAGCAGCTAAAACAGCTTGAGCAAGGTTACGGAAATCTTCAACTTTAGAAACTGGCTCAGTTTCGCAAGCTAAAGCTACTAATTTACCATTTGTACCATCTGCTGATACATTGATAGATACTAAACCTTCAGAAGTAGCATTACCAGAACGAGCAGCCGATACTTTTTGACCTTTTTTACGCAATAAATCAACAGCAGCTTCGAAATCGCCATTGGCTTCTACTAATGCTTTTTTGCAATCCATCATACCGGCACCGGTTTGTTGGCGTAATTTGTTTACATCTGCGGCAGTAATTTGTACTGTAGACATCTTTTTTAAATATTTAGAATTTCTATAAAATGTTATAAGTTGTAAGTTATAGGTTACAAGTCTTTAAACCTATAACTTACAACCCACAACTTACAACTTCAATTATGCTTCTGTGTTATCTTCTGATGAAGTTTCTGCTTCAGCAGTTTCTTTTTTAGCAGCTTTTTCTTTTTTAGCTGGAGCCTCAGGAGCGTCAGCAGCAGTTTTAGCAGCTACAGCTTCTTTTTCAGCTTCATCATCTTTCTCACGCTTGCGCTCATCTAAACCTTCTTCGATAGCTTTAACAACGATGTCAGTAATCAATGAAATTGATTTTGTAGCATCATCATTTGCTGGAATAGGGAAATCGATGTTCGAAGGATCAGAGTTAGTATCAACCATTGCAAAAGTTGGAATGTTTAATTTCAAAGCTTCTGCAACTGCGATGTGCTCTTTCTTTACGTCGATTAAGAAGATAGCCGCAGGTAAACGGTTTAAATCAGCGATACCACCTAAAAGGCTTTCTAATTTAATACGTTCACGTTGGATCATCAAACGCTCTTTCTTAGAAAGAATAGCATAAGTTCCGTCTTTAGTCATTTTATCGATGTTAGACATCTTTTTGATTGACTTGCGTACGGTAGCAAAGTTGGTTAACATACCACCTAACCAACGCTCGGTTACGAAAGGCATGTTTACTTTTTTCGCTTGTTCTGCAACAATTTCTTTAGCTTGTTTTTTAGTAGCTACAAATAAGATCTTACGACCAGATTTTACGATTTGTTTAATCGCTGCAGCAGCTTCTTCAGTTTTAGCTAAAGTTTTGTTTAAATCTATAATGTGAATACCATTACGCTCCATGAAGATATAAGGAGCCATTTTTGGATTCCATTTACGGGTAAGGTGACCAAAGTGTACACCTGCATCCAATAAGTCTTGATATGTTGTTCTTGCCATTGTTTTTGTCTCCTTAAAAGATTAACGTTTACTGAATTGGAATTTCTTACGAGCTTTCTTACGTCCTGGTTTCTTACGCTCAACCATACGCATATCACGGGTTACTAACCCTTTAGCACGTAATGCAGATTTCTTATCAGCATCTAACTCAACAATAGCTTTCGCAATCGCTAAACGAACAGCCTCAGCTTGTCCTTTAACACCACCACCAGCTACGTTTACTTTTACATCATATCTACCAGTCAATTCAGAAACTTCGAATGATTGGTTAACAATGTATTGTAAAGGCAACGTTGGGAAATATTCTTTATGATCTTTACCGTTTACGGTAATAGTGCCACTGCCTTCTTTTAAATAGATACGGGCAACAGCTGTTTTTCTTCTACCAGAAGTATTTGTAACTGACATTTCTTTTCTCGTTTAATTAAAGTTTAATGGTTTTTGGCGATTGTGCAGCGTGTGGATGCTCGGCACCAGCATAAACAAATAAATTAGTGTATAATTTTTTGCCTAATTTGGTTTTAGGTAACATACCTCTAACTGCTTTCTCTACAACACGTTGTGGGTGTTTTTCCAATAACTCTTTTGGAGAAATGAAACGTTGGCCACCTGGATATCCAGTGTAACGAACATAAGTCTTGTCAGCTAACTTGTTTCCGGTTAACTTAATTTTGTCTGCATTAATAACGATAACGTTATCACCGCAGTCTACGTGTGGGGTGTACTCTGGCTTGTTTTTTCCTCTAATAATCATTGCGATTTTAGAAGACAAGCGCCCCAAAATCTCTCCTTCAGCATCAACTACAACCCATTGTTTATTAACGGTTTTAGCATTCGCAGAGACAGTTTTGTAACTTAACGTATTCACTTGCTTTTATTTAATTTGTTAAAAAATATATAATTCCCCAGTTTTTTAGGGACTGCAAAGATAGGGAGAATACTTTAAATACCAAAGAGTTGGAAGAAAAAAGTTGCCAGCTGGAGGTTATGGCTTAACGGCTATATAATTTGAAAAGCAGAAACAGTTCCTCTTCGGCTCCGCAAGTCCCGCTTTTCGTTACAATCTTTTGCCTTGGCCGTCATTGCGAGGAACGAAGCAATCTCTAGCAAAAGTATTTCCACTTCAATCGGGTTTGGAAGGCAAAGGCAGCAATACTTTGTCAATCTTACCTCGCAAACTGTCTATCAAGATTGACAAAGTTCGACGTTGCACTTAAACTGCGGATTGAAGCTATTGATACTATTTGAGCTATTCCAGATTTGTAATCTGGAATTCGTATCCAAGGGTTTGCAATCCTTTTTAAACTAATTAAGGTTCGGATTGAAAATCCTATGGTAGTACTTCGAGATTGCAAATCTTGAAGAGCGAATGCCTAGAATTAATAAAGTTACGGCGAGCTTATAAAGCATCCGTTTTAAAACCAATTCGTTTTCTTGGCTGATTTTCCTTGTCAGTTAGCTTATCCAAATAACTGAATACAAGTTCAATATTCTTATCGTGATTTTGAAGATGCTTTTTAATATCGGCAATTTCGAGCTTCAGTTCTGTATGTTCGCTCAGTAAGTTCCTCAACCTTGTAAAAATCCTCACAATTTGAATGTTAACTTGTATTGCTTGTTTGCTGTTTAAAACACTTGAAAGCATTAGTACGCCATGCTCTGTGAAAACATTTGGCAAATAAGCCCTTCCTCCTCTTCCAATCTTTGAGGTCGCAATTTGCGACCTCAAAGAATTCCATTCAATTTCAGTTAATTGAAACATAAAATCTTCAGGGAATCTATCTGAATTTCTTCGTATTTGTTCGTTTAATCTCTTTGTTTCCCACTATAAAGTTCTGCTAAATCGCTATCTAACATTACTTTTTGATTTCTTATCACGTAAATTTTGTTCACCACAATATTGTCTGATATAGAAGTGAATAGTTGTTTGGCTGTCATAGGTAAACCAAATATAACAAATATCCTACAGCTTTTTTAAGCCAAATCGCTACTTCAAAAACCTGTGATTTGCAAGATATTAAACTCAAAAAAGCGCTGATATCACCTACCAACGCTTTTCATATTTTTAAAAGTTAAAATTACTTCCTCACCAACTTTATCGACATAGTTTTCGATTCCTTGCCATCTTTTGTATCGTACATCTCCATCAACTGATTGTTGTCATCAATAATGGTAAAAACTTCTCTAAACGGAATCTGTTTGCCAGAAGCGGCGTCTGTTGCAGTGCCTTTAAAAGTCATTTGTTTTCTACTTTCTACGAAATTTCCTTCGGCGTACATTAAGCCAGTTCCCATGTTATCTATCCACGTACTGATATAAACTTTTCTAGAATTGTCATAGGCCATTGTGTTCATCCCTTCAAAAGGCATTCCATCCATATTTCCTTTGTAGGTAGAGTGCTGGTAGCGGCCACCTAAAATCATTTTAGTTTCGGCCTTAATGCCCGAGCTTGTAGACATCAACGACCCGTCTGGTGCGTAGAAAGAAATTTCTGCTTCCCAATTTCCTACAGATTTACTTAGCATTTGGTGCTCGTTGCCAGGTTTCATATAAGCTTCCCAAGCTTTCATCATTGCTGCAGAATCTACTGGTTTGCTAACTGTATCTGTTTTTGTCACCAATGTATCTACTGTGGTACTATCGGCTGCAGTCTCTTTTTTTTCGCTAGTACAGGCTGTTGCAAATAGTAAAGCTAGTCCTGTAACTATCATTAAATTTTTCATCCTAATTGGTATTAGATTTATAATTGATTGATTGTATGTCTTTAACAAGATACCAAAAGCTTTGTTTTTTAAAGAAGGTCAAAAGCTACAGAAGGGTTATTATAGTACTTACTTCTCGAGATGTCTCTGTCACTGTAAGTTGAAATACTCCAGATTTAAATATGGTAACTTTGTTATTATTAGTTTGCGGTTGAACAACTCCTGCACCGTAGATTGAAGTTAAATCCGTATAAAATTTTGTAATATCAAAATTTTGATCAGCTATCTTGTCGCCATTAATTGTTTTAATCTGTTGTATGTTATTTCCATTATAGACAACTGCATACCTTCCAGGCAAACCAGGGATAAATAGTCTGTCTTCATAAGTGTTAAAATTGCCGAAATTTTTCACGTAAAAGCCTAGAAAAAATTCATTGGCACTAGTAAATGCGATCTGTTGTAATGCGATATCGGCGTTTTTTAGCCTATTAATATAGAAGTACCTTGTACTGATATACGTCCTGTCTAAATTTTTCCAAACTGCATTAAGAGAATAATCATTTACAAAACGTAATGTTCCTTCTACATTAACCGTTTTTTGATTGTTTTTTATGCTAACATTTATCTTAACATCTCCAGTCTCAGCTATTCCTGGCAACTTAAAAAGTGTCCGTGAGGTAAAATTATCGTTAGATAATTGGTATTTTTCAGTTACTTCAGAAATTAAAGAAGCTTTTAAATTATTAACACTTACGGTTATGATATCCTTCTCATTATAATCCTTATAGTATTCTACTCCTATATAATTATCTGTCGATGTCAATGCCAATGGATATTCGCTCGCTGCTCGTACTTCTAAAATGTTTTTTTCCTTCTCCTTAATTTCTATGGGCATAGTTTCTTCCTTGCCACAAGAAACTAGAAATAAGACTAAAAGGAATGTGAGGGTTAAATTTTTCATATACAATAATACGAAATTATTTAACTCAACAAGGTCATTCTCTCGCTCTTAAGTCATCAAGCCGCTGCTGCGACCTAATGCCAACTCTCGTATCTTGAATTTGATCTGCAACCGTAATCTCCATGTCTCGATCTTTGTCGGACAAATGCTTTTGTACCACTTCTTCATTTTCTACAGCGTGATCGTAAGAACCTCTGGCGCTCATCAATTTAACGAAAACCGGCAAACATTCGAAGAAAATAAACAGTAAACCAATAAAGGTAACGGCCATTGCTGTATTAAAATCTTTAGAACCATCGGCATTGAAGCTCAACTGACCTAAAGCCCAGTTTCTATTGGCGAAACCGGCAATGTTACTCAAGCTATCTAACTGCTTGGACGTATAAAGTTTTTCGGTCATTAAGCCATCAAATTGCTTCCGTCCGTCAACAAATTTCTCCATTTGCCTTACGTCGGCAGTTAGCGTATCTAAATTTTGTTCTCTTTGTTTCAGCTCCGCTTCCTTACGTTTAGCATAAGGGCCATAACCCATTACTCCAGATGTTTCAGTGGTTTTGTTGCCAAAAATCTCGTAGTTCAATTTTTGTCTATCACTTTTTATCGCGGCAGCGAGCGAGTCGCGTTGTGCCTTTAAACCGTTCAGCTTGCTTAATTCGATAGTGTATTTTTTATCGAATGCTTTATTAAGGGTATCAATTTTAGAACGCTGACCGTTTAGATAGCTCACTTTTAGTTTTTCCTTAATTTCTTTGTCAAAAATCCTAAGCTCTAACGGACGAGAAATGACGATACCAATCATGATGGCCAACAAAATACGTGGCGTAGCTTGCAAAAGCTGTTTTCTTGAACTTGCATTTTTATCTAAACTGCCAACAATGTAGCGGTCCATGTTAAAAATAGCCAATCCCCAAATTAACCCAAAAAATATGGCAAATAACCAGGCAAAATCTCCACCCTTAAAAACGAAATACATGGCATACCCACCAGAGAGCGCTGCAAAAAGCCCAGTGAAAAATATGGTAGCACCAATGCCAAAGTACTTATTATGATCTGTTGGATGTTTTTCGAGCGTAGCTAAATGAGCTCCAGAACAAAACCAAAGGAAGCGAGAAATGCGGTTCATTGTAACCTATTTTAAAATATCTATAGTTAAACGACTGAGATTCTCAATTGTTACAGTTGTAAGGAAATAATTATTTAATGTGTAAAAGGTAGCCGAAAAGTAAAAATACTGTTGATGAATTTGACAGAAGTTATTTAATACCGTAATTCGTATCTTTGATAAAAACACTAAGAGATGAAAGAAGTTACAGTACAAGACTTGAAACAAAAAATAGATAACAACGAGCCTTTTCAACTGATTGATGTTAGAGAGACTTTTGAATATGAAACTTCAAACCTTGATGGTTTAAATATCCCTTTGGGTGGTATTTTAATTGAGGCTGACAAAATTGATAGAGATAAGCCTGTAATTGTACAGTGCCGCAGCGGAAAACGTAGCGCAGCAGCAATTATGCAGCTAGAGCAAGTACATGGTTTTGATAATTTATACAACTTAAAAGGTGGAATTTTAGCTTGGCAAGAAGCTTACGATCCCAATATGCCAGTTTACTAAATAATGATTGAATTTTGAGTGAGTAAATGACAAAATAGTTACGATACATTTTGTCATTTACTCATTTACTCATCGAAAATATGAAGAAAAAAATCTTTTTAAATGCCTTTTATAATCTGGCGATGATATTTTGTATTATCGGTGCTTTTTGGGCCTACGAAAATAAAAGCCCACTCATTTCTATTTTTCTAATTGCTGTACTGGCTGGCTTTCTTTTCTTTAAAATAAAATTGATAAAAGAATTGAAGAACGATTTTAAGCAGGGACCGCAAAAGAAGTAAACGAAAACGCCATCAAAATTTGATGGCGTTTTTGTTTTAATTGAATAAACTATCTTTAATTCCAGTTAACCCCAAACCTGGCAAATCATTTAAAATATACTTTCCATCTACAAATGTAGGTTGGTCAAAAGGGTTGTTCACTGTTAAAAAAGGCCCATCCAAATCTGCCCAATCGCAAAGTGGTGCTAAATGCGCACCAGCTAAAGTAGCGATAGAAGTTTCGCTCATACAGCCAATAAGCACTTTCATACCTAGCTTACGAGCTTTCAAAATAGTCTGATGACCTTCATACATACCAGTACTTTTCATCAGTTTAATGTTAATGCCGTGATAAGCACCTTTCAAGCTTTCCATATCGCTTAAACGCTGCATCGCTTCATCGGCCAATAAAGGAATTGGACTACGTTCAGTTAACCAAGCATTGCCTTCTAAATCGTGCTTATCCATCGGTTGTTCAATTAAAACTACGCCTTGGTTGTGCAGCCAGTATATTAAATCAATGGCTTTAATTCTGTCATTCCAACCTTGGTTAGCATCTACATATAAAGGCACACTGGTAACACTGCGAATAGTTTCTATAATTTCCTTATCGTTATCTCTGCCCAATTTTACTTTAATCACTTTAAAATCTTTACCATCTTCCAATTTCTGGCGCAAAACTTCTGGTGTATCAATGCCTACGGTGAAAGAAGTAACAGGCATTTTTGATGGATCTGCTCCAAAAATTTCGTAGCAGGGCTTGTTTTGCAACTGTCCGTTTAAGTCGTTTAAAGCTATATCAATTGCTGCTTTTATCGCTGGATTTCCATTGTCCAAACTATCCAGATATTCATTAATCGCCGCAAAATCAAACGGAAATTGCAATCTGTTCCAATCTACTTTCTTCAAAAAGACATGGGCCGTTTCGTAGCTTTCGCCCATGTAAGGCACCATACTAGCTTCACCATAACCCGTTTTGCCTTCATAATCTACTTTTAAAAGCAATAGTGGGGTGCTGGTTCTGGTAAATTTTGCAATAGAAAAAGCATGCTTTAATTCTAATTCAAACTCCTTGCAACTAATCTTCATTTTAAATCGTCTAAATAATTAAAAGGTTACAAGCCTTGCGTTATATTTGTATAACGCTTTTATGCTAAAATTAACGGCTATGAATACGATTTCAAGATTACGGTATTTTCTTTACTTATCCATATTAATTGTTGGATGTACCACAGGAAAAAATGCTTTGCAAAAAGGAGATTACGATGCTGCGGTTTCAAAGGCGGTAGATCGTTTAAGAAGTTCCCCTCAAAACAAGGAAGCAATGCAAGTCTTGCCTCAAGCTTTTGACTTGGCGCTACAAACTCACCTCAGAAAAATAGACGAGGCAAAATTATCCGCCGATGCGTTGAAATGGGAAACTATTTTATACAACTACCAACGTATCAACCAATTGAGCGACGAAGTAAACAGCTGCCCAAGTTGTTTAAATTTGGTGTCTAATCCACCGAAATATGTAAAAGAAGTTGAAGATTCTAAATACCAAGCTGCGGAAGCTCGCTACCTTTTGGGCGAAAGAGCCCTAAGGGAAAATAATCGTCAGAGTGCAAAAGCGGCTTATAACCATTTCCTAAAAGCCGAAAGCTTATATCCATCTTTAAAAGGCGTTAAAAATAAAATAGAAGATGCTTATTGGGCGGCAGTGTTAAAAGTTGTGGTTCAGCCAGCTGTAATTAACGGCAATGCTTACAAGTTAAGCAACGACTATTTTCAGCAGCAGATTACCAACTACTTGGCAACTTACAGAGGCAATACCTTTGTTCGCTTTTATACAGAACAAGAAGCTGCCAAGCAAAAATTAAGAGCCGACCAACTAGTAGAACTGCATTTTGACGATTTTGTGGTTGGACAGACTTACGTAAAAGAACGTGTAGAAAAATTGAAACGCGACAGCGTGGTTATTGGCGAAAACAGACAGGGAAAAATTTATGGTACTGTTAAAGCGACTTTTAGCGTTTTCGAGAAGCAAGTTTCTTCGTCTGGCTTATTAAATTTTGCTGTAGTAGATTTAAATACTAACAAACTTTTAAATAACCGTAAACTAGCAGGAACCTATGTTTGGGTAGATAGTTGGGCATCTTTTAGGGGCGACGAACGTGCACTTAGCAACCAACAATATGCCTTGACTAGGAAGCGTGAGGTAATGCCTCCGCCGCCGGGAAATTTATTTGTAGAATTCACTAAGCCCATCTATGCGCAATTGGTAGACAACATAACGTCGTTTTACAGCAGGTATTAAAAGCAGAGTAATAACATTAAATTTTGAAAAGCAGGGCTATCGCCATCTACCAAATGTTAGTCCTGCTGTTCGCTAAATATTCTCGATTAAAATCGGGATATAATCGCTGCCATCAGGTTTATTTAACAACATCTGTAGATAAAACCTGCTTTTCCAAAAACAAAAAATCCTGCTCTTTACAGAACAGGATTTTGTATAATTTTTACTAGTTGCTAGTAGTAATCTTATTTGGTAACGTACATTACTTCTTTAACCGCTTTAACAACTTTCTCTGCATTTGGCAAACTAGCCGCAATTAAAGTTGGAGCGTAAGGAAGCGGCACATCGGCACAAGTAACACGCAAAATTGGCGCATCTAAATGGTCGAATGCATTTTTCTGTACGTTAAAAGTAATCTCAGAAGAAATTGACGCCAATGGCCAAGCTTCTTCTACAATTACCAAACGATTAGTTTTCTTAACAGAGTTGATGATAGTTGCATAGTCGATTGGACGAACAGTACGTAAATCGATAACCTCTACATTGATACCTTCTTTAGTTAATTCTTCGGCAGCTGGATTTACCACGCGGGTTAGCATTTTACCAAAAGTTACGATAGTTACATCTGTACCTTCTTTAACCACGTTAGCTTTACCAATTTCTAGGTAATATTCTTCTGCTGGCACATCGCCTTTATCGCCATACATCACTTCAGATTCCATGAAAATTACTGGATCTGGATCTAAAATAGCTTGCTTCAATAACCCTTTAGCATCATAAGGTGTTGCAGGAATTACCACTTTTAAGCCTGGACAGTTTGCGTACCAGTTTTCGAAGTTTTGTGAGTGTTGTGCACCTAATTGACCAGCGTTACCAGTTGGGCCACGGAAAACGATTGGCACTGAGAACTGACCACCACTCATTGACAACATTTTTGCTGCCGAGTTAATAATTTGGTCAATAGCTACCAACGAAAAGTTGAAAGTCATGAACTCGATGATTGGTTTTAAACCGTTCATTGCAGCTCCAATTCCGATACCTGCAAAACCTAGCTCGGCAATTGGTGTGTCTATGATACGTTTATCGCTAAACTCATCTAACATACCCTGACTTACTTTATAGGCACCATTGTATTGCGCAACTTCCTCGCCCATCATGAAAATGTTCTCGTCTTTGCGCATTTCTTCGCTTAATGCTTCGCGTAATGCTTCTCTGAATTGGATTTCTCTCATTGTTTTGTTGAAAATTAACGAAGGCAAATATAATTATTACTTTGATGCAATGCAAAGGTTAAGAAAGCTCGTAATTGTAATATTATAATTAGGCTTTAAGCGATAGATAATGCGTTAAAACGTTTGATTTGCCAAATGAAAATCTGAAAACGAGTTATTTTTCTCCTGAAATATCTTCGCCAAAATGGATGATATTGCCATTATTATCTAAAATTGAGAACTGCCTCATGCCCCAAGGCATATTTTTTAACTTACCATTAGGATGAACAACATTTTGTTGCTGATATATTGTAAATAGTTCATCTACCGCAGTTACTCTCACGTAACATCCCGTAGATTTTGGAATTTCTTCATCTGTAGTTGGCCAAAGATGGATTTGGATATCATCTTTACTGAAAATTAGATAGCCATCCCAGTTGTTATAGAAAGTGAAACCGAGCTTTTCGGTATAAAACTTGATGGTTTCTTCGGCATTGAGCGAGGCGAGAATAGGTACAGCGGATTGAAGCATAGTAAATTTATTTAATTAGATAAATTTAACATTTATCTTTATTTGAACGATTATAACACCCTATGGTTTCAATTGAAAAATTATTACTTATCATGACCAATCCTTCCATTTCTTTCGCAGAGAAATACTTAGTAGAAGATGGCTTTATTTTAAATAATTGTATTGAAGGAAGTGACATTTGGGCTAAAACGCTGAAAATGGATAAAGCAGAAACAATTTCTCTTATGAAGCTGGATGGCATATATAATTCTATTAGCTACTTGTTTTTCGACGAAAACACCTATAAAGTGATCCTGGAAGATGCCATTAATAAATTCGACTTTAAATATTTAGAAGATGACGAGGCAAAAATACTAGAAAAAGACGGCCTTATATTGCTTTTAATACGCCATGAGCAGACACCTTTTAAAATCTTTTCGGTAAAACTAGGTAGAAAAAATAAAGATAACGAGATAATTGAAGTTATCATGCATCCACCAAAAAGTCAATAAGGCCTGTGTTTAATATAATATTCCGAATCTAAGTCTTCCTCTTGAAAAATCATTTCTTTTTCCATCA
>Ga0308157_10008235_pt1 | contig 11915 bp, 5 predicted proteins | sample PhyBR1_FD_201035 | JGI IMG/M metagenome (GOLD analysis project Ga0308157, IMG submission 201035) | Phyllosphere microbial communities from UC Gill Tract Community Farm, Albany, California, United States - DLSLB.R1 | ecosystem: Host-associated > Plants > Phyllosphere > Unclassified | place: USA...
TTGTCGGGAAAATTCGACTTATATAATGCTTCATTAAAAACCAAAATACCACAAGTTCCCGGCCCTCCTAAAAATTTATGAGGCGAAAAGAAAATCGCATCTAAACGTTCTTCTGGATCTTTAGGATGCATATCGATTTTCACGTAAGGTGCCGAAGCTGCAAAATCAATAAAACAATAACCTCCATGCTCATGCATGATTTTTGCGAGTTCGTGATAAGGCGTAATAATTCCGGTAACATTAGAACAGGCTGTGAATGATCCAATTTTTAAATTTCTGTTTGAATACTTTTTTAACTCCTCATCCAGAATCTTTGGATCAACCAAATTATTTTCGCCGGCACGCAAAACCACAACATCAGCAATGGTTTCATACCACGGCACCTGATTCGAATGATGTTCCATATGCGTGATAAAAACCACTGGACGTTCATCATCATATTTCAGTTTAACATTGTAAATATTATCAGCAGAACGTAGTCCCATGATACGCTGCAGCTTATTCAAAGCAGCAGTCATTCCGGTTCCGGTTGCTACCAAAACATCCGATTCATTAGTATTAACATGCTTTTTAATTAGTTGTCGGGCATGTTGGTAAGCATAAGTTGATGCTTTTCCTGTTTCACTTGAAAAAGAGTGTGTATTGGCAATCATCGGACCTATCTTATTGAGCATAATATCTTCTATCGGAATGTACAATCTTCCGCTGGCAATCCAGTCAGCGTAATATAATTTTTGTTCCCCATAAACCGATTCGAAGGTATGATTCACGCCAATTATATTGCCTCTAAACTTTGAAAAATGTTGTTCTAATTGGGTGATTTCAGTTTTATTCAGAATAGTATCCATCCTTTAATTTCTTTTAAAACTTATTTTTTAAAATTTTTAATTCCGCTTTGAAGCCAGTTGTAATAGGCTTCGATATCCGGATTGTAAGCAGAAGGCTCCGTCAGATTGGCACTTTTGTGATCTACAATTACATAAAATGGCTGCGCATTGGCTTTGTAGGTTTTGATCTGAAGGTCGCTCCATTTATTCCCAATCGTTTTGATTTTTTTACCGGTTGTTTCAGAAACATATTGTTCACTTTCAGGCAGTTCCTTTTTATCATCAACGTAAAGCGAAATCAAAACCACATCGTTATTTAAAACACCTAAAACTTTAGAATCAGACCAAACCAGTTCTTCCATTTTTCGGCAGTTTACACAGGCATAACCTGTAAAATCAAGCAATACAGGCTTTCCTTCTTTTTTGGCAAATTCCATTCCTTTGTCATAATCATGAAAAGTAATAATGTTCTGCGGACCATATTCTGCTCCTTCAGGCAAAGGTACTTTTGTTGCCGATTCATTTTTAGCTCCAAATCCGTCCGGAGATTCGCTGTAATGCATTGCCGGAGGAAATCCGCTGATCAATTTTAAAGGTGCACCCCAAAGTCCGGGAATCAGGTAAATCGTAAATGCTAAAACAACCAAGCCAAGACTTAATCTTCCAACAGAAATATGATTTAAAGGCGAATCATGCGGCAGTGTAATTTTTCCGAATAAATAGAAGGCTAAAGCTCCAAAAACGGCAATCCAGATGGCAAGGAAAACTTCTCTTTCAAGCCAATGAAGCTGTAAAACCAAATCGGCATTCGATAAAAATTTAAAGGCTAAAGCCAATTCTAAAAACCCAAGAACCACTTTTACCGTATTCAGCCAGCCTCCGGATTTTGGCAAAGCATTCAGCCAGCCTGGAAAAGCAGCAAATAATGAAAACGGCAAAGCAATCGCAATCGAAAATCCTAACATTCCGACAATTGGAGCGATTCCTCCTTTTGAAGCCGCTTCAACCAACAAGGTTCCGACAATTGGACCTGTACACGAAAATGACACAATAGCCAAAGCCAACGCCATAAAGAAAATTCCGATCAGTCCTCCCCTGTCGGCTTGCGAATCTACTTTATTCGCCAATGCACTCGGCAACATAATTTCGAAAGCTCCCAAAAATGAACAGGCAAAAACGACTAATAAAATAAAGAAAATAAGATTGAACCAAACATTTGTTGAAAGGGCATTCAGCGAATCGGCACCAAAAACCGCGGTTACAATCGAACCCAATAAAACATAAATAATTACAATCGAGAATCCATAAATCAAAGCATTTCTGATTCCGGAAGCTTTGGTTTTACTCTGCTTCGTAAAATAACTTACCGTCATCGGAATCATCGGAAAAACACAAGGTGTCAGCAAAGCCGCAAAACCTGAAAGAAAAGAAATGATAAAAATGCTCCATAATCCTTTTGAGGATGCTTTAAGTGATAAATTTACTAATGGTTTTTGAAAATCTTTTTCATTAACAATCGGAGTTTTGTTTACTGCTGATGTATCATTCTTTGCGATTACAGTATCATTTTTTGTAACAGTAGTTTCTTCGGCAGCGGCCACTTTTGAAGCCGGAATTTTAAAAATCAATTCTTCTGAAGATGGCGGTAAACAATTGCTGTCATCACAAACCATAAATTCAACCTCAGCATTTACATTGGTTACTGAACCTGAAACAATTTTGATTTTTTGTGTAAAAAGCGCTTTCCCTTCAAAATATTTAATTTTCATATCGAAAATTTTATCCTGAACTTCATGTCCTTTTTCTTCTGTTGTTTTACCTATTAATTCGAAATTTTTATTCGGATTTTTAAAACTAAAAGCAGTTCTTGACGGACCTCCTTCTTCAATATATTGTCCGTATAAATGCCAGCCTGACTGAATTTCGGCCTGAATTTTTAAAAGATATTCTTTTTCTGAAAGCTGTTCTGCAGAAGTTTTCCATTTTACGGGATTATACATCTGCCCAAACATGCCCGCACTCAGCAGCAGCATGAAGGTTATTATGCTATTTTTCATTGGATTTTTGATTTGATATTTTTTAAAGAAAAAGCTGCTTGCCGACAGCTTCTTCGGGTCTTTCACAGAAAATGGCTTACTAATTCAGATTCTAAAAATGAGGTAATGAAAGACTTATGAATGTTGTTTTTTGTTTCAGGTTTAAAGTTTCAGGTTGAGAGAACTTTGTCAAAGTTTAAGAATTTGACAAAGTTTCTTTATCCACATAGTTATGGGTGTTTTTGTCATTCCGAGGGACGAGGAATGAAATAAATTTAGGCTAAATAATTAAAAACTATTTCAAAGGATTCCCATCTTTATCCAAAGAACCTGATTTGATGATGATCATTTTATCCAGCTGAATGTATTTTTTAATCGCATCGTTAACCTGTTTCAAAGTCACTTTTTCGATATCATTCGGATATTGCTCAATGTAATTTGGCTCCAGCCCTCTTTCTACAAAACTCAAAATCGTTCTTGCCATTCCGCTTGTAGTAGACATTCCAACTTTAAAACTTCCAATCAAATTCGTTTTTTTGTTCTCCAATTCAGTCGCTGTGATTCCGTCTTTTACCCATTTATCCACCTGAACCATAGTAGCATCCAGTCCTTTTTGAAATAAATTTGGATTGAAAGAAGCATTTACCATCCAGTAACCACCTGTAGCGATATTTCCTCCCATTCCGGATGAAATGCTGTATGTTAAACCGTCATTATCACGAACGGTCTGCATCAAACGACCAGCAAAACCGGCACCTAAAGTATAGTTTGCAATGTAAAACGGAATATAATCAGCATCGGCTCTTTTTAAACCTGTGTATTGTCCGATGTATAATTCGGCACTTGGTTTTTCGGCGATTGTAACTACTTCTGTTTTAGGAGCCGCTTTTACAGCATCTTCAAATTTTAAGGTTTCAGAAACGCCGCCATTCCAGTTCTTGAATGATTTTTTCAAAGAAGCATTCAAATTAGCACCTTCTGTATCACCAACAATTACCAAATGCATCGAAGCCGGTCCAAAATATTTTTTATGAAATGCTTTTACCTCATCAAGGGTTGCATTTTTAATATTGTTTAAATTGTCTTCAACACTTAAACTGTAATTTGGATTCCCTTTCGGATAAATCGCCTGAGACAAAGCAATTTCTCCTCTTTCACCCGGATCGTTTAAGCTTTGCTGCGTGTTTCCTGTAAACTGCTGTTGCAATTTTTCGAATTCTTTTTGATCAAATAAAGGATTACGAATTTCTTCGGCCAATAAAACAATTACCTGATCCAAATCTTTTTTAAGGCATTTAAAACCTATATTTATTTTGGTAGTTGAAGCACTTACATTCAGATTCACCCCTAACTTTTGAAGCTTTTCAGAGAATTTAAATTTGTCATTCAGCGTAGTACCTTTTGATAACATCGAAGCTGCTAAAGAAGAAATCATCGGATTTTTAGTTTCATTAATGAAATTTCCCAATGAAATACTCGCTGCAACCGTAACAAAATCCTTAGCAGATGTTTTTACAGAAACTACGTCAATTCCCGCTACTTTATCTCTTTTGTAAGCTGAAGTTCCTTTTTCAATTGCATTATTATCTTCTGCTGATATTGTTGCTAATGTTGTTTCTCCTTCAAAATTCTCATATTCAAAAGCTTTTTCAGCATCATTATGTTCCGGATGTCTGTAATAAAACGGCTGGTTTTCTGGCATAAAATTATTAGCATGCGCTGCATCCTGATTTTGAGTTCCGGATTGTTTCGGAATAAAATAGCCTGTTGTGCTTTGGTCTTCCACTAAATATTTTTGAGCGACACGCAAAACATCTGCCGGTGTTACTTTTTTCAATCGGTCAACTCCTGTTACAAAATCTGTCCAGTCGCCTGACGCAATCGCTTCGTTCAATTCTGAAGCAATAACGCCCGAACCGTCACGGGCTAAAATAGTCTGTGCACTAATTTTGGCAACAACCCGGTTTACCTCATCCTGAGTAACGCCTTCTTTCTGGATTTTAGCCACAACTTCGTTTATTTTAGCCTCGATATCTTCATGTTTTGAAGTGGTTGGAAAACCAACTCCAATAGTAAAAAGACCAACTTCTTTAAAATTCGTTGCACTAGCATATGAATAAATTCCCATACGGGTATCTACAAAAGTTTTATTCAAAATTGCCGAAGGTCCTGCTCCGATGATTTCACCTAAAATATTCAGAGCCGGCAAATCTTCGTGTAAAGCTCCTGGAATTTTATACGCTTTGTTCACTACCCCTAATTCGCCTGGTTTTTTAACGATAATTTTGCGTGGTCCATATTGTTCAGGTTCTTCCGTATAAGGTTGTGGTAGTGTATGTGGCGCTTTTGTGATTCCGCCAAAATACTTCTCAATTAATTCAAATACATTTTCTTTTTTAAAATCACCAATAATGGTTAAAGTCGCATTATCAGGCCAGTAATAGGTATTATAGAAATTACGTAAAACCTCAATTGGCGCTTTTTCTATATCTGATTTCCAGCCAATTGTAGAATGATGATAAGGGTGTGCAATATAAGCTGAAGCCCAGATTTCTTTATCCAGTAAACTGTTCGGGTCATTTTCTCCACGCTCGAATTCATTACGTACAACGGTCATTTCTGCTTCTTTATCTTCTTTGGTCAATAAAGAATTACGCATTCTGTCGGCTTCAATCTGCAAAGCCAATTCAATTTTATCACTTGGAAGGGTTTCAAAATAATTCGTTCTGTCATACCAGGTTGTGGCATTTAGCTGAGCTCCTGTATTTTGAAGCACATCTGTAATTGTAGTTCCGCTTTTTTTATTAAAAGTTGGAGTTCCTTTAAACATTAAATGTTCCAAAAGATGCGTTGATCCCGTATTTCCCAAAACTTCATGTTTTGAGCCCACACGATATACAATTTGTACAGTTGCAACCGGAGAAGCATTATCCTGCAAAAGCAAAACATTCATACCATTTGGCTGATACAAATATTCTTCTATCCCACCTAATTCCTTGATTTTTTTAAAGTTAACCGATTTGCTCTGTGCAGAAACAAGCGTACTGAATGCCAGTGAGCAATAGCCAAGAAAGATGTATTTTTTCATTTGTTTGATATTTTAGAAAAGAATATAAATGATAAATTTAAACACATAGAAATATAAAAACACTATATTTCTATGTGTTTAAAAGTTTTTATGATTTACTGAAAATTTCTTTCAGTTTTGACTGAAGTTCAGCTTCTCTAAGGTTTTTAGCCACGATTTTTCCATCAGGACCAATCAGATAATTGGTTGGAACTAATTTTACACCGTATAAAACAGCAGCTTCATTTTTCCAGCCTTTTAAATCTGAAACATGTGTCCAGGTCAAACCGTCTTTTGCGATGGCTTTTTCCCAAAGATTCTTTTTATCATCTAATGAAACGCCTAAAACCTCAAAGCCTTTGTCATGGTAGGTTTTGTAAGCCACAACAACATTTGGGTTTTCTTTTCGGCATGGACCGCACCAGCTTGCCCAAAAATCAAGCAGTACGTATTTCCCTTTGTAATCTGATAATTTTACGACTTTTCCGTTTACATCTGTTTGTGAGAATTGCGGAGCTGCAACGCCAATGGCTGTTTTATTATTCAGTTCGATTCCTTCTTTTATTTTTTTACCAAAATAAGATTTTTGTACTTCAGGGCTTAAAACAGCAAAATATTCTTTTACCTGTTCTGGAGTTCCATAGGTTACCAAACGATCGTCTAAAACCAATGCTCCTGCAACCTGATCTTTATGTGATTTGATAAATTTGAAAGTAAGATCGTCTGCTAAAGTCTGCAAATCCTTCCATTTTTTATCCATCATGGTTTGCTGCTCAGAAGTAATTTTTACTTTTCCGTTTTGACTTAAAGAATCTGATAGCTTGTAAATTGGACCTGCAATATTCTGAATCTTTTTAAATTCATTTTTATAATATGACGAATAAATAGAATCCTGAATTGCTCCGGTCAGTTTTGCATTGTAAATGGTGTCTTTATGAGCTGTAAATGAAATCGTCTCATTTCCTAAAACAAAAACTTTTCCGTATTCCTGCCCTTTTAGCTTAATGCTGTATCGCAAAGGCTCTTCTACTTTTCCTGCAAAAGAAAATTTGCCGTCCACAATTTTCGCAGAATCTTTAACTACAGTCTGATCACCATCCTGAAATTCTAAATAGATCATTCCATCTTTTTGTCCGGGAATATTTCCGGTGATTGTAAAACCTTCCTCTTTTTTGGAGCAGGAAGTGATTGTAACGGCAAGTGCTAAGGCAGCTAAGCCAGATTTTAAAATGGTACTTTTCATGTTGATATTTTTTTATTTTTAAAATAATTCAGTTTAAGACTTCAATAACTCTTTTAATTTTGCTTCTAAAGCTTCTCCGCGTAAATTATCCGAAACAATAACTCCTTTACTATTTACCAAATACGTTGCAGGGATTGTTTTTACATTAAACGCCTTACTCACTTTATCATCGTCATATAAATTTGTCCATGGCATATTCTCCTGGCCTAAAGCTTTTAACCACAATTTTTGATCTTTATCTATAGAAATACTCAAAACTTCAAATCCTTTGTCAGCGTAGGCTGCATAAGCATTTTTAAGGTTTGGAATTTCTTTACGGCAAGGTGCACACCAGGAAGCCCAAAAATCAATCAGAATGTATTTTTTACCCGAAACAATGTCTTTTACACTTTTAGAATTTCCGTCTTTATCATTTAATTGAAAATTAGCAACGCTGGTTCCTACCAAAGATTTAGGATTTACTTCTTTGTCAACCAATTGTCCGTAGTAGCTTTTTTTGGCTGCATCGGAGAATTGCTCATACAATGGCTTTTGATCCGGTGTTAAATACGAAAACTGCGTCATCATAAAAAACGGTCCCCACCAGTTTGCTTTATGTTTTGTGATTACATCGGTTGTTGTTTTTTCTACTTTAGTGAAAAAGGCTTTTTCATCTGCTTCAAATTTTTTCCATTGTGGCGTATTGTAAACAGAATCTAACAGTTTCTTGTTGTTTTCTTTTCTGGCTTTTCCTACAATGTTACTTAGTTCATCAATTCCTACATGATATGCTTCATAATCTTTATTTAATTCCTCTTTGAAAGCAGTTTGCTGTACAAAATAATCGTTTGATTTTGAACCCGTAATTGTCTGCCCTTTGAAACTGATTCTTCCGTTTTCCTGTTTTGGAGCCTCTGCTGTAGCAGTAACTTTTATTTTTGAATTTTCGATTACTACAGGTATGAATCCTTTGTTATCTCCAAAAGTGAGGTAAAAAAATCTTGGCTCATTTAATTTTCCTGTAAAAGTAAATTTTCCTCCTTTAATTGTCGTTTCAGCAACTGCAGATTCTGAAGAATGTGTTGCTCCCGGAATTAATTTTACCGCTGTTCCGTCTGCAAGACCTGTAATATTTACTTCAATAGTATAAGCTGCGGCTGCCGGAGCGGCTGTTTTTTTCTTTTGAGCGATACTGTTACTTGAAATCGTTAAGAAACATATGCAAAATCCTAAAATTTTAAATTTAATTGTATTCATTTTCGATTGATATTTTGTTGATATTTTATAGAAAAGCTCCCCTTTCGGAAATCCTACTCAGGAAGCTTTGGGATTTTTATTTTGGTACATTCTGAGTAAGCGTTCCGTTACCCGGATTTTTCACAGCTCCTTGTGGGAAAGGCATTGTCCACATATGAGAAGTTGATGCTAAAGTGTAAGTTGTTCCATTTGCTACTTTTGAGAAACTTACCGGATAAATGCCTTCAGCATTTAAACGACGTGCATCTGCAAAAGGAATCAGCGTGTTGGTAAGTTCATTATTTTTTGTTCTGTAAATAGCCTTTAAAGCAGTTGTTTTGTCTGTAGTTGAAATATCCTGATAAGAAGCAGGAAGAATACGTGTCTTACGAACAGTATTCAAAACAGCCAATGCATCACTGATTTGGTTAGCACGTGCCAGACATTCTGCTTTAATCAAATAGATTTCCACAGTTGTCATTCCACCAAAATTAAAAGCACCGGATAAGGTTCTTCTAAAATAGGTTTCAGCACCAACAGTGTAGGTTTTCCAACGTGACAAGAAACGTGCATCTCCGGCTTCAAAACGCTGTGCACGTTCTACAGGAATACTGTTTTCTGTTGTTAAACTAGAGTTAGCTCCATGACGATAGTTGTAATTCTCTACATAATTATATCCCATTGGAGATGTAAATGTGGTATAATTAGCAGGAGTTTCAATTAATGTTTTATTAGCATTGTAAAACGCAATCCAGTCATACAGTTTATTGTTTTCTGCCAATGCCAGATCTGCATATTTCAAAGCTTCTGTATAGTTGTTCATCTGAAGATATACCCTTGCATAAAAAGCATAACCTGTTCCCAGATTTGGATGTAAGACCGTCTGGGAAACTTTTGGTAGATAAGGCAAAGCTTCTTTAACATCATTCAAAATAAAATCATACAACTCCTGAATCGTTACCTGTTTACTTGGCGCATTAATATTAGCACTTGTAATTAACGGAACAGATAATTTTGTTGAAGCTGTTGAAGCAACATAAGTATCTGCATAAAAATTAACCAGATTAAAGTAGTTCATCGCGCGCAGTACTTTTGCTTCTGCCCACACTATTCTTTTTTGTTCTTCAGTAGCCTCTGTTGTAGAAAGAGCATTTTCAATAATTAAATTGAAAGTCGAAATTCCCTGATAGCTTGCATAATAAGTCGTTTCATCAGATACTTTCAATGCAATTCGATCCGCATTTTGATCCCACATATAATTGGCATTGATTAATCTATCACTTGATAAAGTAGCAAGCGTTGCGAATTGATCATTCATTAATTGTGAAGCTCCTGCTATATTTACTCTGTGATTGGTGTATTCGTCACGAAGAAAAGCTTCATAGTCTGCTAATGTTGTAGGCACTTTAGATCCTTTTGGAGCGTCATCCAGATAGTTTTCGCAAGATGCAAAAGTCAATCCTAAAGCTAAGAAGTACACTACACTTTTATATATATTTTTCATCATTTAGTCTTTATAAATTAGAAATTAACATTTACACCCATAACAAAACTTGGAGACTGGAAACCTCCTAACATGTATTTAGCATCTCTGCTTTTTGCCCATGTGTAAACATTTTCTGCATTCAGATTGAAACGTACATTTTGTAATTTTACTCTCTGAATAAGATCTTTTGGCAATTGATAACTCAATGAAATGTTACTTAATCTTACATTTGAAGCGTCCAAGATGTTGATGTCCGCATAGGAATAAATAGAACGGGAATCTGAATTAAAATCTGCTTCGTACTCGTATACGGCTCTTGGAATATCTGTAAATGCTTCGTCACCCGGCTGCATCCAACGGTTTGCAATATTATTATTAACTACTGTAATATCTGTTACGTATCCGCCTGCAGCACCATTGTAATTATTGGTTAACATTGGCAGGAATGTATTTCTTACTTTATGCCCCAATTCATAAATGAAAAGTGCAGAAAGTGAGAAGTTTTTATAACTAGCAGACGTATGGAAAGATCCGCTGTGTGTAGGGACTGTTGAACCAAAATCCTTAATAGCATCAATTTGACCCGGATTATATTTTACTGCAGTTCCTGAAGCATCATAAACCTGAGGCACTCCTGTGTTGCTTAAGCCAGCCCATCTGTAACCATAAATAGAATTAAAACTGGTTCCAACTCTTGGGAAAGCCTGAGGATAATCTAATTGCAAGAAATAAACAGGAGCTTCAACTTTTACGGCATCCACATTATTTTTGTTATAGGCATATAAAACAGTTGCATCCCATGAAAATGAAGGTGTTTTTACGATAGCTCCGCTTAAACTAACTTCGATACCTTTATTGGTCATTTCTCCATTATTTGTACTGTAAGTAGAATAACCCCATCCTTCTGTTGGAATCCCCTGGCTGCTTGCTAATAAATCCTCTCCTTTTTTGTTGTATAAATCTACAGTTCCGCTTAATCTGTTTTTGAATAGTGCAAAGTCTAAACCGATATTCGTAGTGGTTGTTTTTTCCCAGGACAATTCAGGATTTGGTCTCGAACTAACAGTCCCCTGATTTCCTCCAACATTTGAATTAGAATTGTAATACGCTGTTAAATATGGTGCTGAATTTTTGGCAATATTCCCTCCAATACCATAAGAAGCACGAACTTTAAGCGCATCTATCCATGAAACTTTAAAAAATGATTCTTTATCAATATTCCATGCAACACCTGTTGACCAGGTTGGTTTGTTCTGATATTTATTGTCAGTTCCCCAAAGGTTCGAACGGTCCCAGCGTACACTTCCTGTTGCAGAATACTTTCGGTCATAAGTATAACCTCCGGTTCCATATATCGAAACATAACGGTTTATTAATTCTTTTTCTAACGAAAAATCATTTTGTGTCATCGATCCGCCAAACACAGTTCCGTACACTTTAAGCAAATCAGCCTGATTTACCGGAGCAAAGCCTAAAGTCTGATCATCATAACCATAACGGGTGTTATCTGTATACTCTAGTTTTGTATGACGAATTTCCATACCTGCAATAGCAGACACATCATGTTTTTGATTAAAAGTCTGATTGAAATTTAGCTGTTGACGGAAATTGTAGGCGTTATTGTACTGATTTGCTTCTTTTATAATGTCTCCATAAGGCAGATTATAAACCGGTTTGTTATTTACAACAGTGACCATACCGTTTACTTTGCTTCTAACATAGTATGATTCTTTTTCAAATAACTGACTTGTACGATCTGAACCATATTCATACTGGAACATTACATTGTAATTGAATGCATGACTGATCTTTGCATTGAATTTAGCAAACGTTCTGTTTAAGAAATTTTTGCTTTTAATCAGATTTCTTCCAAACTCGTCCATTGGGGTAATGTCCATGTTGTAAAGACCATAATTTTGTAATGACTGAAGCGTAAAAGCATTATAACGGGAAGCTGCAGTAGAAACAAAATTAGTTCCGTCGTTATTAACCAATTGGTTGTATGGCTGATATTTAAATCCTGGTCCTGAAGTAAAATCAG
>Ga0308157_10008236_pt1 | contig 11914 bp, 8 predicted proteins | sample PhyBR1_FD_201035 | JGI IMG/M metagenome (GOLD analysis project Ga0308157, IMG submission 201035) | Phyllosphere microbial communities from UC Gill Tract Community Farm, Albany, California, United States - DLSLB.R1 | ecosystem: Host-associated > Plants > Phyllosphere > Unclassified | place: USA...
TATGTTATTTGAGCGTTTTATTTTATGACATAACAAATTTAATGATATCCTAAAATTTATCAGATGATAAAAATTTATAGAACAAGAATTGAGTAGGTGGATGTCATGAAAAAAGTCATTGTAACAGGTGCAGGAGTTGCGGGATTAAGTGCAGCTGTACGCTTGCAAAAATTAGGCTATGAAGTAACATTGTACGAAAAAGAAAGTGGCCCTGGCGGCAAGATGAATCAAATCAAAAAAGATGGGTTCACGTTTGATGTGGGGCCAACGATCGTGATGATGCCTGAAATCTATCGCGAAGTATTTGAATTTTGTGGGAAAGATCCGGATGACTACATTCCGATGGAAAAAGTCGATCCTATGTTGAAACTCTATTTCAATAAAGAAGAACCAATCGAATTTTCAAATGATCTCATTGAATTGACCAAAACGCTCGAAGCGATTTCCCAAGAAGATGCGCAAGGCTATTATGCGTTTCTAGCGGATATCTACAAGCGTTATCACATAGCCAAAGAAGCATTTATTACTAAATCCTTTCGTGGTTTTTGGGATTTCTATAATCCTAAATCACTATGGGCAGGGATTCGTCTAAGAACATTTAGTGATGCGTATTCATCGATTGCTAAATTTGTTAAAGATGAACGTTTGCGAAAATCATTGGCGTTCCAAACCTTATACATCGGTGTTTCCCCATACCAAGGTCCATCGTTATACACGATTATCCCGATGATCGAACTTTTATATGGCGTTCATTTTATCAAAGGAGGTATGTATACTTTAGCAACCTCACTAGCTAACTTATTAGAAGAATTAGGTGGAACGATCCATTATAATACACCCGTTGATGAATTGATCATTGAAGATAAAGTGGCAAAAGGTGTTCGAATCGGACAAGAACGAATAGAAGCAGATGCGGTCGTTTGTGGTGCTGATTTTCCTTATGCAATGAAAGAGTTGATTCCTGATGAAAAGAATCGTGGGAAATATACGGATAAGAAAATCGATAAGATGGAATACTCTTGTTCTTGTTTCTTACTATACTTAGGTCTAGATAAAAAATATCCGGGGGACTATCTCCACAGCATCTATTTCGCAGATGACTTCAAACGAAATGTGGATGATTTGTTTGAAGATGGTCATTTACCGGAAGATCCATCCTTTTATCTATACCGTCCTACGATCATGGATGAATCATTAGCCCCAGAAAACCATGAAGGATTATATGTATTAGTACCAGTTCCAGAACTTTCAAAATACGAAGATTGGTCAGAAGCGAAAGTCCAAGAATATCGTCAAAAAGTATTGACATTATTAAAAGAAAAGACGGACTTTACTGATATTGAAGAGCATATCGTTTCAGAAAGTTTTTATACACCAAAAGACTTTGAACAACATTTCAATGCCTATAATGGTGCAACATTTGGGTTGAAACCAACCTTAAAACAAAGTAACTATTATCGACCTCATAATAAATTTGCTTCTGCTGAGAATCTTTATTTCTGTGGTAGCAGTACACATCCCGGAGCTGGTGTACCAATCGTGATGCAAAGTGCTAAGCTTGCGGTAGAGGAGTTGGTTAAAGATGACAAAAACTAATCAGGAACTGTTTGAAAAACACGCAGACGATTTTGCCTATTGTGAAACTGTGATAAAAAAATATTCAAAATCGTTTTACGCTGCGTTTTCTCAACTTCCTGAAGAAAAAGCAAAAAGTGTCTATGCCATTTATGCTTTTTGTCGCTTGGCAGATGATACAGTTGACTTAGCGCATAGTGAGGAAGAATTGTTGGCACTAAAACACCAACTAGATGCTTTCTCCATGGGTAAAATTCCTGATGAACCAATTTGGCGTGCCTTGTCGGTTGTTTTTTCCGTTTATCCCATGACCTTGTCTCCGTTCTACGACATGATCGCAGGTCAAAAGCAAGATTTAGTCTTTACACAGCCAGAAACATTGGCTGACTTAGAAGACTATTGTTACTATGTCGCAGGTAGTGTCGGCTTGATGTTGTTACCTTTATTATCTGACCAAGCAGAAAAAATCCAGTCACAGGCAAAAAGGCTGGGTGAAGCGATGCAACTCACTAACATTTTACGAGATATCGGTGAAGATAATAAAATGGGACGAATTTATTTACCAAAGGAAATGATGCGTGCCCATGGTGTGACTGAAACCATGTTGCAAGCAGATAAACCTGCGAAGCCATTGATTGCTCTATGGGAAGCGATAGCTAATGAAGCAGAGAAAAAATATGAAACTTCTTTTACGATGCTGCCGTTTATTGACCGAAATTGTCAACTCGCATTAACTGCTGCTGCAATGATCTATAGAGAGCAATTAAGCGTAATCAGAGAAAATAACTATTTCATGTTAGATCGTAAAAACTATGTCAGTCAGATAAGAAAAATCCAACTGCTGAGAAAAGCCAAAAAATATGTAGAAACCCTAATAAATAGTCCACAACAATCAACATTATAATTGGTATGATAGCATTGATAATCTGATGTATCAGAAAACGGAATGAGCACTCGCGGAAAGTACCGTTGCGAGTGCTCATTCTTTGTTTATCATGACATTTTGAACAAAAAATACATTGTTTATTCCATTATTATCGCTCTTATAAATAACATCAATGTTTTTCTGTTCTGTTTTTTTGTATTTATTAGTAAAGTCTTTATATTTAAAAACAACAGTTATTATAAATAAATGTAATATTCAAACGAGAATGATGGTAAGATTATAATAAACGGGGATTTTTAGCTTTATCAAATTTCAATCATAGAAGCTCTTTCTATAAAATCTTTGAGTTCAAGATTCAGTGAAAGAGGTCAGGAGTGAAAAAATGGAAGTATGGGAGATCGTTGAATTTGTCAGAAAGCAAAAAGGAATAACGATTGCAGAACTTTGTGGAGAGGAAGCTAGTCGTTCTGTTTATAAACGTTTTATTCAAAATAAAGCAGATACGACAGTCAGTAAGTTGACTTATTTTTTGAAAAAACTAAATTTGGACTATGATGAATTGCAGTTATTTAATTTTCCAAATGATTTATCCGAGGTCAATCGATTGATGCAAGAAGCGGTAGTCGCTTTTGAAAAGAAAGATAGTTTAGAATTACATAGTATTATCATGTTGTATGAAACAGAAGAACCTGATTCTCAAAGAGAACGTCATCTGATCAGTCTTTGTCGCTTGATGATCGCTCAATTAAAAGAGGAAAAAATCGATGTGCTATCTTCAGAGGTTTATCAGTATTTAATGAAGGCACAAACATGGACTCGCTACGAAATTTTTTTGTTTACTAATTGTATGTATGCGTTCCATCCTAAATTTATCGATTTGATTTTAGAAAAGTCGTTTCTTAGTTTGGCGGTCTACGAAGAAAATCGCAGCGGGCAAAGTGAGACATTTCGCATGTTGGCAAATGGCCTCATTCTATTTATTAAAAATCAGGATCTCCGCCTGGTTTGGAAATATGGGGCGAAGTTAGAAGAGTATTTCCTTGAAGAAGAACTATACTATGAGCGTAACTTGCAACTGTTTTTACAAGGCGTCTGGTATATGATCAAGGGAAATGAAAAAGGAAAGTCTCATGTGAAAAACGCATTAGCAGTCAGTTGCTACTTGGATTCAAAGCAACAATATCAAAAAAAATACGAACTGTTACGCTTCGTGGAGCAGGCTTATCACGTTGATTTTGAACTCAAGAATGAGCACCCACCTACCTAGTGATCGTAAGCTATCTTAAAATAACTAATCCTATACGAAAAGAATTGTGCGTATACGACGAAGATCAACCTTATTCGGCGTATTTTATTTTGACCGGTTGAAAATCAAGTATGATTAACTGGTCAAAAAAAATTTTAGGAGGTTACACAATGGCAGGAGTAATTGCAGTCACACCCGAACAACTGAAGTCACAAGCACAGGTTTATTCACAGGCAGCATCTCAGATCCAAGAGGCGATCCGTAAAGTAAATTCAATGAACCAACAAATCAGTCAACAGTGGAAAGGACAAGCATTTCAAGCTTATTTGGAACAATACAACCAATTAGAAGGTAATGTTCGTCAAATGGAAGAACTTCTTGAGAGCATCAATCAGCAGTTGAACAAGTATGCTGATACGGTTGCAGAACGCGATCGTCAAGATGCAGGTTCGTTTGGATTTTAACTTGATGTTCAAACAGAAGTCACTTTGCTAGTTTTTCTTAAACGAATCACATGTGCAACAATACACAATGTGCAGCAGAGCATCTCAGCTATAGCCTAAAAAGAGGATATGACAGAAGTGCACATCGCCATGATATAAGCGTCAAAATCCGAAATCAGCTAGCTATTTTTGGATTTTGACGCTTATTTTGAAAGGTAGAAATACAGACAAGTCACTTCTGACCCTATGCTCTTTTAGAAGGAGGAGAACAACTTGAAAAACCATCTGAAGCAAAAGCAGCCATTTATCCTTGCGATCATCGCAAGTTTATCTTTGCTTCTTTTCTTTGCTTATATTGGCTTTAAAGAAAAGAGTATCATCACGAGCACCGCCAGCCCGACGACAAAAATGCAATATGTTTTGGTAAATGAGGATCGAGGAGCAGATTTTGAAGGTCAGCAGTACTTGTTAGGAACCGATTTTGTGACACTGATCAATAAAGATACTGCCAATCGTTGGGAAACGACTACGCGTAATATTGCAACAGCAGGACTAGAGAACGGCCAATTCGATGCAAAAATCATTATTCCCCAAGATTTTTCGGAAAAACTATTATCTTTACAAAGTATCAATCCAGAAAAAGCGATCATCGAATACCAAGTTCGAGATGGTCAAAATGAGATAACTAACCAAATGATCGAAGAACAAGTGAATCAGATTTTAACAAACTTCAATCAGCGTGTTGTGCAGATGTATTTCTCTAGTATTGTAGGAAATCTCTCTGAAGCGCAGCAAAACGTGAATAAAATGACGAATACACATAGCAATTATCAGCAAAATCTAGAAAATAGTATCTATCAGCCATTCCAAAATATTCCAGACAACTATGCGAGTGTATTAGACTCAACTAGTATTTTAGATACAACAAATAGTGCATTCAAGGCACAACAACAGGTCTTTGTTGATTCGGTACAATCTCTTTTGGAGCGCAATAATACAAGTTTAGAAGAGACTCACAAAGAGACAGAAAATGTTCAGGAGACAATTCTTGATTATACAAAAGAAGCGAATGAAAAAATCACTGGAGCGATCGATCAATTCAATCAACAAGTCATCTTACAAAAAAATCAATTAACCACTCAGTGGGAGAACGCAACAACTGATTATAGAAATCAATACGACTTGTTCAATGATGCGATTTTAGCTCAATTTAGTAACTTTTATACACCAAATGAACAAAATAGTTTCGGTATTTATTGGGATTTCTTGGCTCAGGCAACGGCGTTTCAAACCAATCAACAAACCCGCATCGAAGAGATCCAACAACAAATTACTGAGTTGGAGAGTCAAGTAGAACAGCTAGAACGCTTAAAAGGTCAAATTGCCAATGCGTATTATAATGATCCGACAAGTACACCCGCAACTGCGACAGAAGTTCAAGTGAAAAATGCGATTATCAAATTGATGACAAATCAAAGTAATGAACCCAAATTAGATGGGGCGTACCAATCAGTAATAGAGCAGGCGTTGCCCCAAATCCCGGTGGATAGTTTGGCTCAATTATTAGCTGAATTGCAAAATCAAGCAGTGATCAGTCAGGATCAGGCCGCAATTTTCAATGATGAGCTAGCGATTGTTACACGTTATGCCAATGATTTTGATCGACCAATCGGAAGTGAGGCTTCTTTTGCTTATCTTGAACCGAAAGAGCAACATGAAGCAATTATTCCTTTACCAACAATCTACCAACAGATGTCAATCGAGTTAAATCACGACACGTTTCTCTCGATACAAACAGAAGATGAGCAGCAAGGGATGATCATTTTTGAGCCAACACATGATTTTACAGAAATGGAAAATCAATTGAATCAGTTACTGGCACCCTACAACTATGAAACAGCGATCCGAGTAGATACAAATCATTCATTCACAATCGTACAACCTTGGACGATTGAACCGGAGGAGGAAACGGAAGAGACATACCAGCGTATAGAATATCTTTCGCTACCAGATAAATTGAACTTTGAAGTAAGCATTCCTTTAAAGTGGCAGTTGACTCCAGAACAACAAACTACTTCATACAATCAGGTGTTTTACACATGGATGATCAATGAACGCGAACAACCAATGAGTGAATTCTCGGTATATCTTCCAATGGATCAGCCATTGATTGATGATGTGCCACACATCTTGGAACAGTTTCAACTATTAAGTACGACTGCGCAACAAATCGTCACGCTATTTGGTGCACCGCACCATTCTATAACGATTCCCGCATATCGACAGATGATCGATCAACCAGAAAATACGGGGAGCTCCCTTATTGAATTAGCTGATTCTCGTTCGATCTACTGGCTATATAACAATCTTCAGGAAAGCGACAAACCTTCGATGATCAGTGAACAACTATATCAGGAATACAAAAAAACAGGAGATCAGTTGTATAGCGATACCGAGAATCAAATCATTGCATTACAAGCAGTCATTGGTTCTCCTGGGACTAGAGAACCTGAAGAACTAAAACCAACCTTGTACGGTACCTTGCAACTAATGACATTACCACAAACATTTATGGAAGAAGCGGACAAATTAAACCATTGGTTCGCCTCTGCGAATCAACAAATCCATGCAGTATACGACAGTTGGCAGCAAACGGCACAAACAGAAGCGGAATCCGTCATCTCAGAAGAAAATCCACATCCCAAAGAAAATGAATACGCTCTGATTGAAGCTCAAACAGCCAGTCTGATCGAAACGATGCAAGGATTGATGGCAAGTTCAAAAGCAGCAGCTGAAGTTACCGGTCAATCTGCGGCAGAAGTAGCTGATATCACACCTACGATCGATCAGCTAAAAGAATCGACCATCGAAGTACAAGAGAATGCCACCACTATTTTAAGTAATCTAAGTACCTCTCTTGATGAATCAGCACAGACTGTCTCTGAAAATCAAACATATGCCGAATCATTTAGTGAAGTCCTTTCGAATACAAAGAATGGAGGGGCAGACAATCCACATGTCTTTAATTTTTTAGCAAGTCCAATTTTAGGACAAGGAAGCTTTGGCCAAACAAGACAAAGCTCATTGACTCCTTACTATGTGACATTGATCGGTGGCTTTATGATTCTGATAGTATCCTTTCAATTGTCTAGCGTGATGAAAAAACGTGTAGTGACTTCTGTCGATTTGTTAGTCACACCGAACCGTATATGGAAAAACGTGCCTAATATGGTGGCGGTACTCAGTGTAACGTTAGTTCTGTCACTTATTTACAGCGTTTTAACGACCACAGTATCAGGAGTCGCGCATTCTTTTGTTTGGCTCGTTTATGCATTTTTAGTTTTTGCTAGTGGTCAATTGATTCTTTTAGGGTTCATGCGCCAATTCAAAAAAATCACGTTGTATTTATGTGGTGGGATTTTTGGCTTGTTCTTCATGTTGACTCCTTTGTTGGGCGTAGCAATCAAAAATGGATCGTTGACAGAATGGCTCTATCGTCTGTCACCTTTACAGAATATTCAAAACGGGTTTAATGTGCTGATGAATGAGGGTGTCATCGGTTGGGGAAGTTATCTCATGCTCGTTCTATTCCTGATATTTGGAGTGATACTGAATTTTATTGTCCGACCAGAAGAGAAAAAAGAACGGTCAAATGAATAAACGGAGGTATAAAATGGTTCAGAAAAAAATAGGGGGGCTTTTCTTTTTGTTGGTAGTTTTACTATTTTTAAGTCACCCGAATGTCGCAGTCTTTGCAAGCACACTCACTATCAATAACCATGTGATCTACCAAGAAAGGGAAGGCATCGAAGATCATGAAACAACATTTATAGTGCATGATTTATTTTTAGAAGATAAAACAAAATTAGACCAAGAACGTGTCCAACAACAAAGACAACAGATTTCTACTGCTCACAACCTCGTCTTTGTGTCGGAAGCAACTCCACAGCCACAGGTCTTTGAGCAAACAATTACACCCCAATTATTCAAAGAAGGGCAAATGTCTGTAGGACATCAGGCGTCAGCTAACCCAAATCACACAGCTATCCAGGGAAGAATTGTTTTGTGGATCTTACTTCTACTAGGAAGTATTTTACTGACTATTGGAGGCAATTATCTTGGTAAAAAGTTTTCACAGCAGAAATACAAAAATGATTAAAGGACTGTTGTAGTTGGATAGAAATCAAGCAATTGGGATAAGTTTACAAGTCAAAGAAGAAATCATTGACTTACAGATCCCGACCCAAGTAACGATTACACGATTAAAAGAATTACTAAAGGAATCTTTCATACAAAATGGTTCGTCCTTGCCAGAGGTGTTCGACTTAGTGGTATTGAATAAACCGATCCGCTTAAAGGAAGAGGCATATGTGGCAGACTATCCATTAAGTGAAGGCGATCATTTACTGATCCATGAATCTCAACAAAAATCGGAGGAACGAACGTGACCCACATAAAAGATATTTCTGAAACGATCATGATTGAGACAACAACTGATGCTGTCAAAGTGACACTGAATGCTAAGCAATACCAACTCGATCGTTTAGAACAGTATCAACTATTCTTAACACAGAAAAAACACTTGCTCTCTGGACAGATCGTAGAATCTTCAGAGGAAAAACTCGTCATTCAATACCAGAAAAGTAAACAAACCTATTCTTTGCAAGAGTACCTTAAACGAACAGAACTTTTTCAACGATTATTACTTGCACAAAAAATCAATTTCTTATCCGAGTTTTTGAGTAGCCCGATCCAGCCGTTCATCCATCCAGCCAATCTATTTCTATTTGGAGAAGAAATCATCGTAGCACATAGAGGTTTTGCGCATTCAATTATTCCTTATGAAATAACCGAAGAAGAATTTTTGAAGCAATATCGTGCCTTGATCCTGACAATTTTACATCCTAAGTTCGATTATGAGCAACTGATTGAAGGAAATGGCACATTGAAGGACGAGTTTTCTAAACGAATCCAAAGAGCAAACAGTGTCGCAGAAATCGACCGCATGATTGGCGAACAAGTCGTACAGCAGAAAACGAAACGTGCATCAGAAATTCAAATGGTGAACAAAAGAAGCTACTTTATGTTTAAGTGGGGCACGCTTTTATTAAGTATTTCAACAATAAGTTTAGCGCTTACAACAGGTATCTATGCGTTTGATAAACTTCCCGCACAAGAACGGATCAGTTCTGCTGAAACGCAATATATTGCTAATAATTATGCTGGTGTTTTGACCACATTAAAAGATGATAAACCCGAAGATCTCCCTTCTGGTGCCCAATATGTCGCTGCAGTCAGCGCGGTACAGCTGGATAATTTGTCGAATGAGCAAAAGACAGCTATCTTAAATAACATTTCCCAAAAATCAAATGAGAATACTTTGCTTTACTGGATCTATATTGGACGGGGGGATTTTGAACGATCATTAGATATCGCACAAAACCTCGGCGATCATCAATACATTTTACATGCCTACACCAAACTATACGACGCGACGCGAGCAAACAACAAGATGAGTGGACAGAAGAAGCAAGAGTTATTAACAAGTTATGAGGAAGAAATCAATAAGTACTTAGAAATCTTAGAAAGCGAGACGGATAGTAATGAAGCAAACTAAGCCAATTTCAATAACTGATCAAATCCAACATTCCGTTTCAGTTCTTTATGATCTTTTTTACTTTGGTTCGACGTTTATTCATAAACAAATAACAGAAAAAAACAATCAAGTAATACTGGACGATCGAACACTTTCCTGTGAAGACGGACAGCTTTTTTGTGGAGGAGAATTAGTCAAGGATGAAAAGTTTCTCCTCGTTCATCATGAAAATTTGAAAACGGTAATCGTCAATAAGCCAAGGGAAAGCGTCTATCTATCAAATACACAAGACTCGGCGATCCGTATTGATTCGGATGCGTTGATTTTTATTCATCGTAATAGTACTGATGACTATCAAATAAAAATCTATCCTAGTAAGGCCAAGATTTATTACAATCACCAACGTGTAGAAAAAGGTGTCTTTCCATTTTCTGTAGGCGATCAATTGATCATTGATTATCTCATGATTGAGATGCGTGAGAAACAATTAAAGATCTCAGATTTAAAAAATCAGCTACAGTTGGACCCCTGGCAGTTGCTCGAAGAACCCTACATTCCCGAGTATCCAGAAAATTTTCCAGCATTTAGGCGTAGTCCAAGAATCCATTTAAAAGAGCCAAAAGAAAAAATAGAGATCCAAGCGCCTAAGCAGAAATCTAATGAAGGAAAGAATGAGTGGTTGAAAACTATCGTTCCACCGTTAGGTATGGTTGTTTTAAGCGGTGCGACAAGCTTTTTGAGCGGGGGCAATCCAGTTATGTTGATCAGTATGGGAGGTGCTAGTTTACTTACAACAGGTTTTTCTGTGTCGAGTTATTTTACAAACAAAAAAGAAATCAACAGAAAAAATCATATGAGAGAAGAGCATTTCCGTCAGTATATGATCAAAAAAAAGTCAGAGCTTAATGTCTTACAGCAAACACAAAAAACAGCATTAGAATATATGAATCCTTCACTGGATGAATTAGCATTGATGGCTAAAGATTATCATGCGAGGATTTATGAACGTATGACAGTGAACGAAGATTTTTTGACTGTCCGCTTAGGAATCGGCGAAATCAATGCTAGTTTTCAAACAAACTTTCAGCCGGTAGAAGAGGATGAACTGAGTAATGAAGCGTTTGAGCATCTTAATAGTCCCTACAAACAACTTGGAGATGCCCCGATCATCGTTTCACTTTTGGAACAGACGGTTGGCTTAGCAGGAACACCTAGTATATTACGAACAGCATTACAACTCCTATTATTTCAGTTATGTGTGTTGCATTCTTATCGAGACGTCGAATTCATTACACTGATCCCGTCGGAAGAGTACGAACAACATTGGCGAGAATGGCGTTGGTTACCTCATAACAAAATCCGTTCTTTAAATCTAAGAGGAATGGTGCATACCCCCCAAAGTCGAGACATGATTTTGAATTCTTTTTATCAAATAGTGGCAAAAAGAAAACAACAAGTCCGTGAAGCGGGAAATGAAAAGGTACACTTTCAGCCACAGTATGTTTTTTCGATTTTGGATGAAAGTTGGTTGGCAGGTCATGGATTGAACGAGTTTTTAGCCGAAAACTTAGGAGACTATGGAATCACGGTCATTTGGGGAAAAGAAACGTTGAATATGTTGCCAGAAACAACGACTACTTTAATTGAATATCAAAGCAATGAAGCAGCAACGTTGATCAATCAGGACAATGAATATGTGAACCAGCGTTTTATTCCCAATCATTTGCCGACAACCTATCCAATCGAAAAAGCCATTCGGCGTTTGGCGAATCTTCATCATGTGGAAGTAGAGAAAAATGCCGTACCTGACAGCTTGAGTCTATTGGATCAATATGAGGTCAAGACAGTTGAAGAACTAGCGATTTCAAATCGCTGGGCTACTGCGGAACCTAATAAATCGATTCGTTCATTAATTGGTTGGCGTGGAAAAAAAGATTTAGTTTACTGGGATCTACATGAACGAGTCCATGGACCACACGCCTTAGTCGGTGGTACAACTGGTTCAGGGAAATCTGAATTTTTAACGACTTATTTGATCGGCTTAGCAATCAATTTTTCGCCAGAAGATATCGGCATGTTGATTATTGACTGGAAAGGTGGCGGAATAGCCAATACCTTAGATCATTTGCCCCATTTTATGGGCGCAATCACTAATTTGGATGGTGCTG
>Ga0308157_10008237_pt1 | contig 11910 bp, 7 predicted proteins | sample PhyBR1_FD_201035 | JGI IMG/M metagenome (GOLD analysis project Ga0308157, IMG submission 201035) | Phyllosphere microbial communities from UC Gill Tract Community Farm, Albany, California, United States - DLSLB.R1 | ecosystem: Host-associated > Plants > Phyllosphere > Unclassified | place: USA...
CTGTCCAATTTGAGGGACGAAAAAAAGCGTTTATTATTGATAATCGCGAGGAATTTGATTTGATGCTAGGTCGGATCTATGAAGCGGGCTATACGAGCGAAATGATCGCACAAGACTTTATTCCTGGGGATGACAGCAATATGCGGGTCTTGAATGCCTACGTTGATGACCAGCATCAAGTACGAATGATGTGTCTAGGACATCCATTACTTGAAGACCCAACACCAGCGTCTATCGGAAACTATGTCGTGATCATGCCTGACTATAACGAGAAGATCTACCAAACGATCAAAGCATTTCTAGAAAAAATCGAGTACACTGGCTTTGCAAACTTTGACATGAAGTATGACCCACGAGATGGCGAATATAAATTATTTGAGATCAATCTTCGTCAAGGAAGAAGTAGTTTCTTTGTTACGCTCAATGGCCTGAATTTAGCACGTTTTGTAACAGAAGACCGTGTCTTTGGTGTGCCGTTCGTGGAAACGACCTACGGAACGAACCAATCAGACCAAGCGAAGCTATGGCTGGGCGTGCCTAAAAAAGTCTTTTTGACTTATGCCAAAGAGAACGAACAAAAACAACGTGCCTTGCAGTTGATCAAAGAAAAACGCTATGGAACGACTGTGTTTTATGAGAAAGATCACTCACTTAAACGCTGGGTATTGATGACTTATATGTTCCGAAACTATATTCCAAGATTTAAAAAATACTTTCATTCGAAAGAAGGCTAGTTCATGGAGAATTTTTTCAGTATCTTAGGTGGGATGGGAACGATGGCAACGGAAAGCTTTGTCCGCTTGATCAATCATCGTGTCAAAGCTGCCAAAGATCAGGATTACTTGAACTATGTATTATTCAATCATGCGACAGTTCCTGATCGAACGGCCTACATTTTGGATCAAACGAAAGAAAATCCTGTCCCTTATTTAGTAGAGGACGTCAAAAAACAAAATTTACTACAACCGAATTTCATTGTTTTGACTTGTAATACAGCTCATTACTTTTTTGATGACTTACAAGCAGAGACGACGATTCCGATTTTGCATATGCCACGAGAAGCGGCAAAAGAGCTTGTCCGTCAAAAAACAACGGGTAAAGTAGCTGTTTTAGCAACTCAAGGAAGTATTCTTGCCGGCGTTTACGAAAAAGAAATCAAAGCGTTAGGATTTGACGTGGTGATTCCTGACCAAGAACTACAAGAAAAAGTGAACTACTTGATTTATCATGAAATCAAAGAAGCGGATCGCTTGAACAAAGAACTTTATTTTGAGATTTTAGAAGAAGTCGTTCAACGATTGGCATGTGAAAAGATCATCTTAGGCTGTACAGAATTGTCTTTGATGCAAGAAGTTGCCTCCGATAATCCTTATCCTGTGATCGATGCGCAGTCGATATTAGCTGATCGAACAATTGAGATGGCACTATCTGCTCGAAAGTAAGATACGTTTTGAGTGTAATAATAGTTGTGGGCTGAGTTTGATCCACAGGGGTTCAGCTCCTATAAATTAGCGCGAAAAGAGTTAGAGACAGAAATGTTTCCCCTCGAGAAATAAGACGCCATCCACGAAAATTGTTCTTCAAATTTTTGTGGATGGCGCCTTATTTCCGAAGAGGGTACTTTTGTTCTCGCCGTTTATTCGTTTTTAGAATGTGCGAGAGGACTACTGTCCCCTCACTTTTCGCGCTTATTATGAAGTGATTTGTTTTTGCTTCACAGTCTTTGAATAAAATCAAAAGAAATCGAATTCAAACTAGCAATGATACGCCCGGGATGATATAATTTTATAGGAGAACGAGAGAGGAGGCCATACGGATGGCTGATAATTTAGAACTAGTAATCATTACAGGAATGAGCGGTGCAGGTAAAACTGTGGCCATTCAAAGTTTTGAAGATATGGGGTACTTTTGTATCGATAATATGCCCCCAACACTGATCCCGAAATTCTGGGAACTGATCAAGGAATCGGGGAAAGTCACAAAAATGGCACTTGGTGTGGATCTACGTTCACGCTCTTTCTTTGAAGAGATCCAAAGTATGTTGATCGAGATCGAAAACACAAATTTCATCGATACCTCTGTCTTATTTTTAGATGCTTCTGATGAAGAGTTGGTTGCTCGTTATAAAGAAACCAGAAGAACACATCCGATGGCGATGGATGGTCTAGTAACGGAAGGTATTCGTAAGGAACGGGCGATTTTAAATGACATCAAAGCACAAGCTTCGGTCATTATTGATACGACGACTTTAACTCCACGACAACTACGTGAAAAAATCAATCAAACATTTAAAACAAAAGATGATCAAGGATTTCGCATCGAGTTTGTTTCGTTTGGTTTCAAATATGGATTACCGATCGATTCAGATATTGTGATGGATGTTCGCTTTTTACCGAACCCTCATTATATCGCTGATTTAAGACCATTGACTGGGAAAGATAAACCAGTCTATGATTACGTCATGTCCTTTGACGAAACAGAATTATTTTATTTGAAATTTCTTGATTTATTAAAGACAGTCATGCCAGGATATATCAAAGAAGGAAAAAGCAGTTTGACTGTAGCAATTGGCTGTACGGGTGGACAACACCGTTCAGTTGCTTTAACAGAGAGGTTATCTCAAGCGCTTAGTGAAACATATAAAGTCAATGTAACTCATCGTGACAAAGATAAGCGCAAAGAGACGGTGAACCGCTCATGAAAATGAAAACTTACCGAATTCGAAAACCCAAAATCGTTGTAGTCGGAGGCGGTACAGGCTTACCTGTTATTTTGAAAAGTCTACGTAATCAAGGAGCCGATATCACGGCAATCGTGACCGTCGCAGATGATGGCGGTAGCAGCGGTGAGATTCGCCAGTCGATTGCGATGGCTCCTCCAGGAGATTTAAGAAATGTGTTAGTCTCGCTATCTGATATGCCTCAATTTTACGAAGATATCTTTCAGTACCGTTTCAAAAAAGAAGACCAATTTTTAGCCAATCATACCATTGGTAACTTGATCATTGCGGCAGTTGCTGAAATGAGAGGGAGTACTTATGAAGCAGTACAACTATTGTCTCGAATGATGCACGTGGATGGTCACATCTATCCCTCTTCTGAAACGCCGTTGACCTTACATGCGGTCTTCAAAGATGGAACGACAGCGATCGGAGAATCTAAAATCGCTCTTGACCGCAAAACGATCGATCGGGTATTCGTGCGTAATACAGAAGACGAAAGTGAAGCCAAAGCAGGCCGCAAAGTCGTTTCTGCGATCATGGAAGCAGATATGGTCGTCTTAGGGCCGGGAAGCTTGTTCACGAGTATTCTTCCTAACTTAGTCATACCAGAAGTTGGTGAAGCCATGCTTCAAACGAAAGCAGAGGTCGTGTACATTTGTAATATCATGACACAAAAAGGGGAAACAGAACATTTTTCAGATGCAGACCATATTCGTGTGTTGCATCAACATTTAGACCAACCCTTTATCGATACTGTTTTAGTCAATACAGAAAAAGTTCCCAAAGATTACATGGACCCGGAAATCTACGATGAATACCTTGTCCAAGTAGCACATGATTTTAATGGCTTAAGAGAAGAAAATTGTCGGGTCATCTCGACAGACTTTTTAGAGTTGAAAAATGGCGGGGTCTTCCATGATGGTGAAAAGGTAGTCGAAGAACTATTTCGTATCGTCTTTGGCTCAAAGTAATTAAAGGAAAAATTTTGTGAAAAGGAGGTGGATAACGTGTCATTTGCAGCTGAAGTCAAGAAGGAATTGACTGGTTTGGAAGTCCATCGAGAACATGCAAAAGCGGAATTAGCCGCGTTATTACGAATGAATGGCTCACTTGGAATCGTCAACCAGCAATTCATCTTGAATGTACAGACAGAAAACGCCGCAATTGCTCGACGGATCTACTCACTTTTAAAAGATCATTATCAAGTACGAAGCGAACTGCTCGTACGCAAGAAAATGAAATTAAAGAAGAATAATGTCTACATCGTTCGCTTGAAACAAGGAACAAAAAATGTATTGATGGATCTGGATATCATGGATGGCATGATGTTCAATGGGCATGTTTCCGATGAGATCATGGGAAATGCACAAAAGATGCGTTCATATTTACGTGGCGCATTTATGGCGTCGGGTTCAGTCAATAACCCGGAAACAAGTCGTTATCACTTAGAGATTTATTCGATCTACGAACAACATAACCAAGATATTTGTAATATGTTGAATTACTATGGTTTACACGCGCGTACACTAGAAAGACGTAATGGCTATATCTCTTATTTAAAAGGGGCCGAAAAAATTGCTGATTTCTTGACTCTGATTGGGGCAACAAATTCGATGTTGCGCTTTGAAGATGTGCGGATCGTGCGTGATATGAGAAATTCAGTGAACCGGTTAGTCAATTGTGAGACGGCTAACCTGAACAAAACCATTGATGCAGCATCAAAGCAGATTGAAAATATTGAATTGATCGAAGCACGAGTGGGTTTACAAGCACTTCCGGAAAAGTTACAAGAGATTGCTGAATTACGCTTGCAACATCCTGAAGTCAGTTTAAAAGAACTAGGAGAAATGATCCCATCCGGAGCGATCTCGAAATCAGGGATCAATCATCGGATTCGAAAAATCAACGAATTTGCTGAAAAATTAAAGGAACAAGCATCCTAACGAACAATGAATTTATTGTTCATTTAATCGAAATATAAACATATTGTGGTTTGACTAATTTGTCTTTTGCTTTTAGGGTTCATCGAAGCAAGAAGATAGATGTCAGACCACTTTTTTTTCTTTTTCTTAAAAATGGGCATGAATCTAAAGTTTAGGTACTTATAATGAATGTAAATTAGTGATAGTGAGGAGGAGATTGCATTATGGAGGAAGCACATAAAAGTAAGAAACGTAAAATAGATGAACTATATCCTACAAGAGACCTAAAAGAAAAGCGTGATCAAGCCATTTATCGTGAGTTAATATCAGGTCAGTTGGAAAAAGACATCATGGACAAGTATCAAATCAGCAGAGAGCGCCTCTATTCAACCAAGAAAAAGCTGGCAATCCAAGAGATTATCGGGCAAAAAAGCCAAAAAACAATTGCCTATCGGTTGAAATTGACAGTCTCACAAGTTCGTAAGTATCGAAATGATTATATTTATACCGCATTAGCAAAAAACGGAGAGATAGCAGCATTAGCAGCTGAATTTCAGATGAGTGAAAAACAAATCTTGCAGATTCGCAATAAAAGGATTGCCACTGAATTGATAAAAGGATCGAGTGTAACAGAAGTAGCAAAAGATTCACAGTTATCAGTCAATAAAATTCGTTCAATCAGAAATGAACAGATTATCGAACGATTGAAAGAACAACATCCTGAAGAAATTGCCAGAGATTTCAATTTATCAATGGAACAAGTATTTTTGATCAAGCAACGTTCGCTAGAATCAAATAATAAGACAAAAGAGTTGTCTCCCGCGAACAAAAATCTCTTGGATCAATTAGAGGAACGCAAAGCGAAGGTACTAAGTTTACTTGAAGAAAGCAAAACAACAAAAGTTGTAGCACAAGAACTAAAGATCAGTCAACGAGCAGTCATTGATATCCGTAATCGTGAAATCGAAAAATCATTCGAAGCTGGACAGACTGGCCAAGAAATCAGTCAGCGATTCCACATTGGAATCGAGGAACTCTATCGACTAAGAGATGTTCGTCTATTGATACAAAGCGATCAAGGGAAAACGAGTAGTCTTCTTTCAAAAAGATTTAACGTGTCATTATCCAGAGTTGGATCGATTTTGTGCCGGAATAATGCTTCTAATAAGCTTGATCATACTACAGCAAGCTCTCGAAAAACATTTGATATTTCAATAGTATCTGATGAGACAAGACGAGAAATTCTGAAACGAATCAAAGAAACAAAAATAACGAAGGCTTTGGGAAAAGAATTAGGAGTAATCGTCCCCCTGATCTATAAAGTGAGAAATCATGGGATATTAACAAAATTGAACAGTGGAGAATCCACTCAAGCGGTCGCAGAAGAATTCAAAATGGATATCAAAAATGTTCGTGAAGTTATTTTCCGAGCAAATCTGGCAGAATTTCCAAATATCAAGCGACGTACTTTAGATTATTTGACACCTGAACAAGTGCAAACAGTTAGAAACTGCCTCAATCGCAAGATGACGATCAGAGAAATCTCTGAAGTACTAGGAATCAAAGACTCGCTGGTCAGATGTGTGCAAACAAAAATGAAATCACAAAAAGGAACAATCAAGATGAAGCATCGAGTCACAAAAGAACAAAAAAAGCAGATCATGCAAGACCTAAACTACATGACTCCTTTTGTGAATTCTTCGAAATCAGGGGTTAGTGAGTCGAACATCCGCGTTTTGGCTACTAGGTTTGAGGAAATCAAAGGGAGAGAAATCCAAGAAAAACGAAAAACAGCAAAAATGAAGGCACTACAAAAGATGGATGTACTACTTACTAAGGTAAAAGAAGAAGCGAAAATCCGCAATATCCAGCAAATTATTCAAAAAGAAAAAATGCCAAAAACGAAATTGATGACACAACGTGAATAAATAGATACGAGTAATGGACAGTATTCTAAAGAGCATTAGCACTCTTTTTGATCAAGACGAAGTAGAATCATTCCCTTGATTTCTTTTTAGTATATGTTGAAAAAAAGAAAGATTGATCAAAGAAATACTCCTATAACGAGAGAGTGAAACAAACAAGTTAGGAGGAAACTGTAAATGAGTGATTATGAAAAACAGGTAGTGACATCCAAAAGAAAATTTAAAATACGTACGCAAGCAATTGAAAAAAAACAAGAGGTACTAGCGGAAATAAGGCATCGCAAAACGAACGTATATATCATAAAAAAACATCACCTTACTCTTTGGCAGGTCAGATTCGTTATAAAAAGAGAAATTATGCGACAGATCAAAAAAGGTACGCGGATGGAAATAATCGCTCACCGATTGAATATGTCGCTAGATCAAATTCGAGAGGTACGCAATAACTATATCAAACATCATCTAATAAACGGTGCTTCAAAGAATGATCTCGCTAAAAAGCTACATATGGAGCATCAACAGATACTTACTATTCGAAATCATATGATCGAGAAAAAGTTAGTTCAAAAATTGACCATCAAAGAAGTTGCGCACAGGTGGAGATTGGCAGAGAGTAGTGTAGAAAAGATACGAGAACAAGCCATTTTAAGACGATTACAAATGACCCATCCAGAAGATGTTGCCACTACTTTTCGATTATCAGTTGAAGATGTTTTACGTATTCGTCAGAAAATTAGCCAACCACTTGCCTTGCAAGGTCATGTCACAAAAGAAAGTAAGAAATGGCTAAAAAATATCAATCGACAAGAACAAGCAATTGTCGCAAGCTTAGAACAAGGAAAGCCAACAAGAGTGGTTGCCCAGCAATTGAATATCAACCAAAAATTTGTGATTCGGACACGTACGCGTCATATTGAACAAGCATTCGAGCAAAAGCAGCCACTAGCAGAAATCAGCAAACGATTTTATACACCTGTGGATGAACTAAGAAAACTTAGGAATCAGCGGATTTTGTATTATCGCGAGGATGGAATCAAAGCAAGTATCTTAGCTAGAAAGTTCAATATGAAAACTACTGCCCTACAGAAAGTCGTTTATCATAATCAGGCAGTACAACAACCCATGAAAAAAGATAAGAAAGAGAATAAAACTGAGCCACTAACGTCGTTTTCAGTTGAAGCATGTGCCAAATTTATGGAGGAATTAAAAAAAGGGAAATCAATGGCCGAAATTGGTCTCTCTCTTAACTTGGATCACCATAAAACTTGTGCAATTAGAAATCACCTGATTTTAACGAAGCTTAATAACGGGGAGAAAACAGAAGCTATCGCAAAGCAATTCAATACGAATTTGACCAACATCTATCAAATCACGTTTCAAGCGGATCTAGTAAACTATCCCAATATCAAAAAACGGACAAATAGTTATTTGACAGAGCAACAAACGCAGGATGTTAAGCGGATGATAGGGGAAGGAAAAACAAACAGCCAAATTGCGCAGCTACTTTCGGTAAAAAAATCATTAGTCATCAGTAAAAGGCGATCATTGAAAAGACTGACAAGATTATCTAACAAAAAGCATAGAATTACAGATGAACAAAAATCAGCGATCCTTGCAGATGCTAGGTATCTCGATAAGGTCACTAATGCCATGAAACATGGGGTAAGCATAGAGTCAGTTCGAATCATCTCGAAGCGCAATAATAAAATGAGCATAAAAAAAATCAGTGAACGAAAAAATGATGTGGAGAAACTAAAAAAATTCAAGGAAATAGAAAAAGAAATCAAACGACAAGCAAAAGTAGAGAATATCAAGCGGGTCCTCCAAGAAAAGCCGCAACAGTTTCGTTCAACCAAACATACTTCGTTACTACAACGATAAAAAATAGACCGAAAAAGCCAATCGCTTTTCGGTCTATTTTTGATTTTAAACATCAAGGAATGATCAAATGATGAATTATTTAACCAATTCACTCAATTCTTCTGGTGTAATCGATTCATCAAAGATATGTTCATCGATGATTACAGTAGGGACGAATTGGATGTGAGCAGCATTTGCTTCATCGATGATTGCTTGAGTAGTTGCTTGGTCTTCTTGTTCGGTTAAACCAAGTGTTTCTGTTGCATATTCGGCAATGCCGTCTAAATCAAGTTGTTTCCATTCATCTTGCGCATCGAAAATCGCTTTGATTTGTTTTAATGCGACTTTTCCATCCGTCGTAGTGATATGATGATGCATCACATTTCCTTTTTGTAAACTAGGTTTTTCTTTGTCGAACAATTTGATGATTCGTAAGAGTCTTCCAGATTGAACCGCCTCTTCTAAAATGTCATAAGATTCGATAAACCATTGTCGACAATAAGGACAAGCAAGATTAACAAATTCGATCATTTGTTTTGGTGCATCTTCGTTTCCGTACATGATTCCAGTAGTTTTGTTTGTTTTTGTTGCATCAATAATTGAAATATCCATTTTTTAACACCTCTTTATTCTATTGTAATAACTTTGCCCTAAAAAAGACAATGATTTGTTCAAAGAAATAAATGTGTGTGAATCGCTAATCTCTCATTTCCTAGATTAAAAAGCTAAAAGTTGTAAGAAGGGAAAAGCTATTTTTTTATTTTTTACCTGTCGATTCTGGTCGAAGCATTTCTGTCATATCTTTAGCATGTGATTTTTCTTTCAAAATTAGGAGGTTTTCTTTGTTCGTTTACGGTATAATAATAAAGATTATTTAGATAAATTGAGCAAAGGTGATGAAACATGCGAAAAATGAAGACGATGGATGGGAATACTGCTGCGGCATATATTTCATATGCCTTTACAGAATTAGCAGCGATCTATCCAATTACGCCTAGTTCAACAATGGCTGAACTGGTTGATCAATGGGCAGCTTCAGGTAAAAAAAATATTTTCGGACAACCAGTGAAAGTCGTAGAGATGCAATCAGAAGCTGGTGCTGCTGGTGTCGTACATGGGTCATTAAAAACCGGAGCATTGACAACAACGTACACTGCTTCACAAGGATTATTATTGATGATCCCAAATATGTATAAGATAGCCGGTGAACTTTTACCTAGTGTTTTTCACGTAGCTAGTCGAGCGGTGACGACGAATGCGCTGAATATTTTTGGTGATCATGGCGATGTGATGGCCGCTCGCCAAACAGGATTTGCGATGCTTGCGGAAAGCAGCGTCCAAGAAGTGATGGATTTAGCGCCAGTTGCGCATCTAGCTTCCTTAGAAGGAGAAATCCCTTTTGTCAACTTTTTTGATGGTTTTCGAACGAGTCATGAAATCCAAAAAATCGAAGTGTTGGAATATGATGAATTAGCTCCTTTGATTCCTCAAGAAAAATTGGAGGCCTTTCGTGAACGTGGAATGAATCCTAATCGGCCGACGACCAGTGGGACGAATCAAAACCCTGATATCCACTTTCAACAACGAGAAACGATCAACCGATACTATGATCGTTTGCCTCAAATCGTGAAAAAGTATATGGATAAAATCAATGAACTCCGAGGAACTTCTTATGATCTGGTCACTTATTATGGAGCGGCTGACGCAGAAGAAGTCATTATTTCAATGGGATCAGTTGCGCAAACGATCCAACAAACAGTTGATTACTTGAACAAAAACGGTCGTAAAGTCGGCTTCTTGAATATCCACTTATATCGTCCGTTTCCAATTGAAACATTGATCGAAAAACTACCGAATGCCGTAAAGGCAATTGCTGTTCTAGACCGCAGTAAAGAGCCGGGAGCAGGGGGAGAACCTTTATTATTAGACGTTCAAAGTGCGTTATATGATGCAGAACGTCATCTGAAAGTGATCGGCGGACGTTATGGCATTGGTTCAAAAGATGTCACCCCTGATCAGATTGTAGCGGTATATGATGAATTGAAAAAAGAAAAAACGGATATGAAGAAACGTTTCACGATCGGGATCATTGATGATTTAACTTACTGTTCTTTGGAAGTTGGCCCATCACTTGATTTGACTGAAGCGAATACTTTCCAAGCGAAATTCTGGGGATTTGGATCTGATGGAACAGTTGGAGCAAATAAATCAGCGATCAAAATCATTGGTGACCATACAAACAAATACGCACAAGGCTATTTTTACTATGATTCAAAAAAATCAGGTGGTCTGACTGTTTCTCATTTGCGTTTTGGCGATACACCGATCCGTTCGACCTATTTAGTCGAACATGCCGATTTTGTAGCTTGTCATACCCCTGCTTATCTTCACAGCTATGATTTAGTCAAAGGATTGAAACCTAAAGGGACTTTCTTATTGAATACACTTTGGTCAGACGAACAACTAGCTACGCATCTACCGACCCATTTAAAACGATATTTAGCTGAAAATGAGATCCAATTTTATACGATCAATGCGATGCGTTTGGCGCAAGAAGTAGGTCTAGGTCGGCGGATCAATACGGCGATGGAAACAGCATTTTTCAAGTTGGCGAATATCATACCATTCGAAGAAGTCCTACCGATTTTGAAAGAGGAAGCCTTGAAGAGTTATGGTCATAAATCAATGGCGATCGTTGAAAAAAATATCAAGGCGATCGATCGTACAGTGGAATTGTTGCATAAAGTCGAAGTGCCGGCTGAATGGGCAACATTGGCGCTTCCTGATAAGGAGAAAAATACTCAAAATCGCTATATCAGAGACATCCTTGAACCAATCAACGCTCAAGAAGGAAATCAGCTCTCAGTGAGGACCTTAGCAGAAAACGGAATGACACGAGGCGATATGCCTTTAGGAACCGCTGCTTACGAAAAACGCGGGGTAGCACTTGAAGTACCTGAATGGATCAGTGAGCGCTGTACGATGTGTAATGAATGTTCGTTCGTTTGTCCTCATGCAGCGATTCGACCATTCTTAGCCGATGAGGAAGAACTAGAAGAAGCACCGGAAGGGTTCATTGTTCGAGAAATGCGTGGGCCAGATGGTTTGAAGTATCGCATCCAAGTGTCTGTCGAAGACTGTACCGGTTGTGGCTTGTGTGTCGAAGCGTGTCCAGCAAAAGGGAAAGCGTTAGTGATGAAGCCTTATGAAGAGCAAAAGAAACAGGCAATCAACTGGGCATTTGCGATGACCTTGCGACAAAAAGAAAATCCAATCAAAGGCAAAAATACAGTATTATCAACACAGTTCAATCAACCTTTATTAGAATTTTCCGGGGCATGTTCCGGTTGTGGGGAAACGCCTTACGTGAAGCTGTTGACACAGATGTTCGGTGACCGTATGATGATCGCCAACGCGACAGGCTGTTCATCTATTTGGGGCGGAGCAGTGCCGGCTTCACCATTTACCACAAATGATTGTG
>Ga0308157_10008238_pt1 | contig 11910 bp, 7 predicted proteins | sample PhyBR1_FD_201035 | JGI IMG/M metagenome (GOLD analysis project Ga0308157, IMG submission 201035) | Phyllosphere microbial communities from UC Gill Tract Community Farm, Albany, California, United States - DLSLB.R1 | ecosystem: Host-associated > Plants > Phyllosphere > Unclassified | place: USA...
TGACAGCGAAGATGATTTCCTTACCAATCCCTATACTTCCGTAACCGATAATGACCGGAAACAGGAGCGTAGAAATTATAATATTCAGGGAAGCATCGGTTATAAAATTATTAAAAACCTTCAGTTTAAATCTGATGTTGGGGTAGATTTCATCCGTTATAAAGATTATCGTTTTTACGGAAGATCCACCTACTACGTTCGCAATGTTCCTGTTGCCGATCTCCAGGGAGATCCTGCGCTTATTATGATGAACAGAGAGGACCGCAAATTCCGTAATTCTAATACTTTGAATTACGATCTTAAAGATTTTCTTCGCAACGAGCACAGACTAAAACTATTGGTGGGTGAAGAGATGTTGATTAATAAACGTACTACTTTATCCAATGTCATTCACGGTTTCCCGTCTTTTTATACCTTCCAGAATGCAATGGATATCACCACCTTGGGAATTCCGCAAACGGTAGAAAATTTCTCTTTACCGGATGATAAATTGCTATCATTTTTTGGTCGTGTTAATTATGATTTTAGAAACAGATATTTATTCACCGCAACGCTTCGTGCCGACGGTTCCAGCAAATTTTTAGGCGACAACAAGTGGGGATATTTCCCGTCGATGGCTTTAGCCTGGAAAATCAATGAAGAAAGTTTCCTCAAAAATGCTTCCTGGATTGATTTATTAAAACTAAGAATCAGCTATGGTGAAGCCGGAAACAACAATATTCCGACAGGCCAGCAGGTTCAGTCATTTGTAAATTCAACCACCGGCTGGATTAACAATGTCACCAATTATTGGTCGGCTTCGAAAATTTTAGCAAATCCCGACTTGAAGTGGGAAACAATGGTTACCCAAAATATTGGCTTGGACTTCGATTTTTTCAAAGGTAGATTAACAGGTTCAGTTGAAGCTTATAAAAATCTTACAACAGATTTGCTTTTATTATTCCCACTTCCGGGAAGTGGTTATGACGGGCAATACCAAAACTTTGGTGAAAACGAAAATAAAGGTGTGGAAACCACTTTAAGCTTTGATGCTATAAGAAAACCGGATTTTAATCTAAATTTAGGGCTGAATATTTCCTTCAATAAAAATAAGCTGAATAATTTGGGAACTTTGGATAAATTCCGTTTCAGCAGTACTTGGATTCCGGCAATTGATGCTGAATATCCTTTAAATTTAGGTCAGTCAATCGGTCAGATTTATGGCTATGTTAATGCAGGGCGATATGAAGTTTCCGACTTTAATTATAATCCAACTACTGGTGTTTATACTTTGAAAGATGGCGTACCTGGAAGCTCAGTAGCGGGCACACCAACTCCGGGAAGTTTAAAACTGAAAGATATTAACGGCGACGGAAAAGTTGATTTGGACGACAGAACCATCATCGGTAACGCCAATCCTAAATTTACTGGCGGATTTAATATCGCATCTACTTTCAAAAATTTCGACTTTTCAGCAGCATTTAATTTTACCTACGGTAACGATATTTACAATGCCAACAAAATCGAAAATACCTCAGCAGCGCCTTCTGCACCAAACGGTCAGTTTAGAAACTTAAGCTCAGAAATGGCAGATGGTCTCAGATGGACCAACATTGATCCGAACACCGGAGCAATTGTCAAAGATCCAACCGCGTTAGCAGCGCTGAATGCAAATACCACCATGTGGTCGCCATTTATGCAGCGTTTTGTACTCAGCGACTGGGCAATTGAAGATGGTTCCTTTTTACGGCTTAATAACGTAACGCTTGGTTACACCTTGCCGAAAAATTTTACGAACCAAATTGGTCTTTCTAAACTCAGAGTGTACGCTACAGCAAATAACGTTTTTGTCCTGACAAATTATTCCGGAATGGATCCTGAAGTGGACACAAGAAGAAAAACCCCGCTTACGCCAGGCGTAGATTATTCACCGTACCCAAAAAGCAGAATGTACGTGATGGGGTTAAATGTTAATTTTTAATTTTTAAATGGTAATTAAATGAAAAATTATTTAATCATATCAGGTTTTGCAATCGCAGCATTATTCTCCTCTTGTAGAGATGTTACCGACGATTTTTTAACCTCTGAGTTTCCCTCGGCGCTGGACGAAGCAAAAATATTTTCCACTCCGGCACTTGCCGCCGGTGCAGTAGATGGGATTAAAATTCCTTTCGGTGAGACTGAATCTTACCGCGGAAGATTCTTACCATGGTACGGATTGAACACCGATTCGGAATGGTATAATTCTTCGGAATCAACTTCCAACGATAAAGCAGATTTGGCGGTTTACGATGCGAAACCGAACAACAGCGAAATGAACAAGGACAAAAATGCCTGGGCGATGATGTACTCGGGTATTGAGCGCGCGAATATCTGTATTCGTGGTCTTCGCACCTACGGAAATCCCAAGCCGGGAACTGAACTTGGTTATTTGCTGGGTGAAGCACTTACTTTGCGTGCGGTTTATTACGCAGATTTGCTCAAGGCTTGGGGCGATGTTCCTGCCAGGTTTGAACCTATTAACGCTGAAACCATCTATTTGCCGAAAACAAACAGAGATGTTATTTACAAGCAATTGATCGCAGATTTAGGTGAGGCAGAAGCGTTAGTTCCTTGGCCAAATGGAAGCGCTGCTACCGCTTCGGTGGAAAGAATCAATAAAGCTTTTGTTAAGGGTTTCAGAGCGAGATTGGCTTTGGTGGCTTCCGGTTACCAGCAATATCCGGACGGAATCCGCAGAAGTACTGACCCCGATCTTTCAGTTCAGAAAATGTATACGCTGGCGCTTAAAGAATCGCGAGACGTTATCGCCAGCGGTACTGCAAGACTGGAAAGCAGCTTCGAAACGCTGTGGAAAAAATACAATCAGGAAAATATTTCCGCGGGTGGTGAATCACTTTGGGAAATTCCTTTTAGCGCAGGTCGTGGTAGAATGTTGTTTACCTTCGCTGTTTTACACACTACGAACGACCAGTTCCAGCAGAATGGTAGCAACCGTGGTGGCCAGGCAGGTCCTTTACCGAACGTTTTCTACGATTATGATGTGAAAGATTTACGTCGTGATGTTACCTGCGTTCCGTACAAATGGGCTGCAGCGGTAAATGGCATTGCAAAACAGCAGTTAGGAGTGCTAAACCGTTGGTATTTCGGAAAATACCGTTATGAATGGATGAACCGAATGGTAACTTCCACGAATGATGACGGTGTAAACAAAATGTATATGCGATATGCTGAGGTGATTTTAATGGCGGCAGAAACTGCCAATGAAATTGAAGGACCGGCAGCAGCTGCAGTTTACCTGAAAATGCTTCGTAAAAGAGCTTTTTCGGCGGCGGACCAGGCAACAATGGTTGAAGATTATGTCAACAGTTTAACGGGTAAAGATGCGATGTTCAAAGCAATTGTTAAAGAACAGAAATTGGAATTCACCGGTGAAATGGAAAGAAAAATGGCATTAATCCGTTGGAATCTTTTAGGTTCTAAAATGGCTGAAGCTAAACAAAGAATGACTGCCCTGAAAGAACGTAGCGGTGACTACGCCGATGTTCCTACCACCTTGTATTATAAATATGCAGCAGATAAAGTAACACTTATCATTTATGGCTTGAACAGGGGGGAATTCGGAAATCCAGGTTCTGATTATACCGCGGTTCCGTGGGATGCTTTAACTGATTCCAAAATCAATTCACTCTACAGAAATGATCCTGATACGAAACAGTTCTGGCCGATTTGGCAGGTATTCCTGGATGCAAGTAATGGTCAACTTAAAAATGATTACGGTTACTAGGCTTCAGTAATAAATGCAAAGCTTGCCTTCTTTTTAAAATCATTGTTTTAAAAATTAGGCAAGTTTTTTTTTGCTGCTTATAGCACCTTTTTTTTGAATTTTAAATATTCACCTTTCAAACCTAAATATTATGAAAAAGTACCTCGTCACTTTACTTATAGCAGCGCTGTGTATTGGTTGTAAATCTCAAAATTATTTTTTAGAAACTCCGGAAGGTTACGGCAGCGCAACCAGCGGCGGCGGAAATGCTGAAAAAGTAATTGTTTCCACTTTCCCGGAATTAAAGTCAAATCTTAAATCTAAAGGTCCGAAAGTAATTTTGGTTTCGGGCACGATCACGATTCCACCGGGTGAAGGTTTAAGCGTTGTTGTGACCGATAAATCGCTGATTGGTTTGCCCGGCGCAAAGCTGGTGAATGAAAATCAAAACCCTGATGAAGCAGGAATTTTATATCTAAAGAAAGGATCCGAAAACGTAATTATCAGAAATTTGGTTTTCGTTGGCCCAGGCGCTTTTGATGTGGATGGTCGTGATAATTTAACTGCCGATGGCGTAGAGAACCTTTGGGTTGACCATTGCGAATTTCAGGATGGCCAGGACGGAAATTTCGACATCAAAGGACCTTCCGATAACATCACGGTTTCCTGGTGTAAATTCACCTATTTAAAACCCAATATTCCCGGCGGTCCAGGCGGCGCAGATGATCACCGTTTTTCAAATCTCGTGGGCTCCGGCGCCAATGATGCCCCACAGGACGGCCACTACAGCATAACTTTTCAAAATTCTTATTGGGCAGAAGGCGTAAAAGGCAGAATGCCAAGAGCGCGCAATGCGCAGCTTCACATCCTTAATTCTTATTATAATTCCAGCGTTGCCGGTGCAACAGGAATTGGATTGGGCGGCGGAAAAAATAATTCAACAGCTTATGTAGAAAATTCTCACTTTGAAAAAGTTGCGAAACCATACAGCGGTTCTTCCAGCGATGGCGGAACCGTGGCCATCAATTTCATCAATTCTAAAAACGCCCCAAAAAATATCGGGATTGTTGCGGTGCCAACGTATTCTTACACCAAAATTCCGGTGGAAAAAGTGCAAAGTTTTATCACGGATGCAGGTTGTGGAGCAGGAGCTACTTTACAGGTTACAAAAAATGGCAACATTCTACCTGGAAAATGTCTTTCTAAAAAATAGTTATTCCGGTTTTTTCAGGAGGAAATTGTTAAGAAAGAAAAGCTTAAAATCAAAAAAAACCACTGAAAAGCCGGCAATTTTTTCAGTTTAGGTAGTATCCTCTTCACCGCCACTTTTCGGGATTAGCACCAAATTCCATTTTGGTTTTTTAGCTGTTGTTTGGGCATTTTTTTCGTTTTGCATTTTACGAAAACCTCGATGCAGTGCGGATTTTGCAATGATTTTCCAACCTGTGTCAAAAATCATGAAACATAGTCGCGATTTTGTTTTGAGAAATTAAAATAATCAATATATTTGTGTAATCGATTGCAACAAAATTGCCGATTATAATTATCAACCTTAATTCAAGAATTATGACAAAAAAATTACTTTCTTTTTTAGGAGCACTGGTTATTTCGGTGTTCATGAATGCACAAACCACGACGTGGAATTTTAGCGATTCCGTATGGCCGTTGAGCAGCGGTTATTCCGCACCGACAGTGGTAAATAACCTCGGATTTATTACCGGAACTACCACCACGATGGGCGCAATTGAAGCGAATACCGCAACAATTGACGGACTTTCTTTTACCCAAAGATTAAAATTCAACGGCGGAAGTTATGCCAGCGGAACTACAGATTTCGCAATGCCAACGCAAAGAGCACTTTATTTTGATGTGAACGGCGCTTCCACAATCAAAATCTGGTACAAAAACGGAGGTGGTGGAAACCGCACGCTGTATGTAACTGATGGAACCAAAGTGATCAGTTCATTTCTTTACACCGATTCTACAGTGGGGCAGGTGGCAACGGTAAACTATACCGGCGACGCTGGACGCATTTATATCGCGGCAGACCAGGCGATGAATATTTATCAGATCACTGCGACCAACGTGGGCACAACCGCTTCCTTAGCAACGGTAAATGTGAATAAAAGCTTACCGAAAATTTATGCATCAGGAAACGAAGTTTCAATTCTTAATGTTTCCGGTAAATCACAGGTAGAAGTTTACAGCATGAATGGTGCTTTGGTAAAATCCCTTAACACTACTTCAGATGTGAAATTTCAGCTGCAAAACAAAGGCATTTACATTGTGAATGTAAAGTCTAACGACAAGCCGGTTTCACAAAAAGTTTTAATCAAATAACCAAAGTTTCTTCATTAACAAATCTGGTTGAAGCAGCAATTTTTTAATTGCTGTTTTTTTTGTGCCTATTTTACACGTTGTGCTTTCGTCCAGGAATGATTTCGTAAAAAATTCGCCCTTTTAATGGCATTTTTTTCTATTTTAAACCAAAGGAAAATCACTAAGGAAGTTTGGATGAATTAAAACTATTGCGCTGAAAAGTCACAATTAAATGAATGCTTAAATGCTTGGAAATATTTTTTCGGCGCTCTTTGGGCAAAATTTTCATTTTTAAATACGCCTTTTGAAAAACACTCAGAACGCCAACAATTATATTTGAAGAAGCTTCACCAAGTCCAAAGTTTTGCTACCATATTTTGACGTAGAAAAAGTTTCTGAGAAGTTTTGATGCGAAATTCGGCCTAAACCGTGCAAATAAGTTGATAAGCATACTTTTATTTGAAGGGCAGTGTTTAATCCATCTTTCGCCGTTTTCTGTCGTCTGAAAGAAATGTTTGTGAAGAAATTCAATCTTCGAAAAATTAGCCGCTAAACTGGTGAATTTTTCGCTTTTATCTTATTGCGCTTGCCTTTATTTCACAAAAAAAGAGAGCGCAAAAAATGCGCTCCCTTTCCGTAAATATAACCTCAAAACTATCTTTTTATCACTTTTTCCATCTGGATTCCATCTTTGGTTTTGATTTGAACCAGGTACATTCCGGTTTTAAGCGTGCTTAAATCCACTGATTTTTGATTTCCTTTAATGGTTTTAATGAGCTGGCCGGCCAAATTATAAACCAGGATTTCTTCAACCTTCAGGTTTTCCGGTGTTATCACGTGGAATAAATCGGTGACCGGATTTGGATAAGTTTTGATTTGCTTCTCCTTCAAATTTGGATTGCTGGTCGCTAAACCGTCCGTATAAACCGTTTTGATATAATAAAGATTTGTAGTATCACCTTTCGTGATAAGATGTGAACCAGCGGGAATATTTGGAATTGTAACCACTCCGTCAACAGCCGTATAACTTACGCCATCCAGTTTAATTTTCTTTGCAAAGCCGGTATCGAAAACCAAATAAAGAGTAGAAACTGCCGTGGTTTTGTAAGCGATCTGCGTGGCGGTTTCTATTTTTAGTCTTCGTGTTAAAGTCAGGCCGTCGTAAGTGGTATTTGCGTCGGTCGTATTCATATTAGCCGATGTAAACGTGTAGAAATTACTGTTTAAATCATCCGTTGTAAAATTATGGACCATATTTCCGCTGCTCACCGGAGTGTTTGAGACGGTGATGTTGCCGTCCGCGCTTACCGGTGTGCCTGTTGCTCCAGAAGTGGTTACCGTGAAACTCACATCAGCAGTAGGTGTTCCTTTAATGGTTACCGTTTTTGCTTCGGCATTTTTCACGAAAGTCATTCCGCTTGCGGGAAGTCCTGTAATTGTCACGTCATCCGCAGTTCCGCCCCAAGTGAAGACCATATCGGCAATACTGGTTCCCGCAGCTACGGTTTGGTCATTATTATCCGGTGCTGTAAGTGTTTGCGAGCTTACGACGACCGGGGTTTCGCCCTGGATGAAAACAAGCTGACTTTGATAATTGATCAACAGCGCTTTTAAAGCTGTATTTACCGCGTAAGAAGTGTCATCTGTCGCGTTATTGAAGGTGAAACGAAGATCGCCGCCGGAAACTCTTCCCGCGTATGCCATCGTTTGTGCTTTAGCAGCTTCCGGATCCTGAACCGCTAAAGTCGGAACATAAGTTGTGGCATCCAAATCAAAATTGTTATATGGTGCGCCACCTTTTTTGGTTTTTATTTCAGCGGGAATGCTTTGGTTTCTTGCCCCAACAACAACGGCATCAAATTCTACCGGATAATTTGCCTGATCGTATGCAACAAATCTTTGTGCGCCAACAATATAATTGTTAAACGCTTTAATCATTCCACCGTTTTCGCTCGAAAAAGTTCCGGTGCTACCATAAAAAACATCGGTTCCCTGCATGGAGATCAGCATAGGGTATTTGGTATTTCTAAAGTAGTTTCCTTCTACAAAAACTGAAGATTCCGTGGTAGCTCCTACGCCATATTTTGAGTTTCCGTCAAAATAATTGTTGTAAACGTGTGCAGAATAAGTGCGCACCCGTGGATGACGCGAGTCTGAATGGTCAAACCAGTTGTGGTGAATGGTAGCGCGCAAAGTAGGTTTTGCGGTTTCACTTAAACCCAAAAGACTGCTTTTCCCGCTGTCCCAAAAGTGGTTATAGGAAAAAGTGATATCGGTGGATTTTTTACTGTCAAGTGCGCCGTCGCCTTTTGCCTGATCTGCATCTCCGCCTGCATTTCCGTAGAACATATCGTTGTGATGCACCCAAATATGGTCATTATTGTCCTGCAAACTTACGTTGTCGCCTTCACCCGCATCGGTAAGCATAAAACCAAGGTTTCTTACCTCGATATTTGAAGCAGATTTAATACGGATTCCCCAGCCATTAGCATACGCATCAGATCCTACACCTTCAATAGTAATGAAGCTGTTTACATTATTTTTGTTTTCCACCACGATATCGCCGTTCAGCATATAGCTCATATCGGTGATGTTTCCAATCAGTCTTACCACAAGCGGACGGTTATCATAACCTTTTTTAAAACCATCCAAAATGGCCTGTAAACCAACACAAGGATTTGAATTGGCGCCCGTAACGTTCATCGAAACGGTGTTTTTGGTATTTTGGGTGATGTAAACCACTACCGCATTGTTTTTCAGGGTTCCATCCAGATTATAACCTCCGGGAATTCTGCCGTCGCCGTGTGCAAAGCCATTGCGGTCGTGTGCTAAAACACTGATTGCGCCGGAAATTGCTGCATCGCCTTCTTTGCCAGCGATTACCGGCACCACTTTTATGGTGTAGGAGCCAGCTTTCAGTCCCAGCACATCAGCACGGAAATAAGTGCCGTAGCTGCGGATAAGCTGCGTGTCGATTTTCCGGTCGGTAATACCTTCTCCGGAGTAATAAACGTTATAGCTTTCTGCCGCCGGTAAGGTTTCCCAGGTGACATACGCAGACTCCAGCCAGCCGGTTTCCTGCAGTATTTTTACGCTTTGCGCGTAAGTGTTTAATGACATCAGCATGAATGTCAGCAACAGTAAAATTTTCTTCATATTCTTAATATTTTAAGCGTTGGAATCCGTTATGTAATGGATTACACAAATGTAAAAAAAATAAGCAATCACCTGCTTTTATTTTCAAAAATTTTATTAAAAAGTGAGGAATGTTCTGTTTATAGTTGTTAGATCGATTTATGAAACGCCTTTTTTCTAATGATTTTTGGCGAAATACTTGCTTTCCAATAAAAAAATTCTAAATTTGTGTAATCGATTGCGAGTGTTTTCTAATGCGTAGAACGTTTCTTTTTTTAGGTTTGGTAATGGTTGTTTCTTTTTCCGCGCAGGTTAAAGAAAACTTTACCTATACCCTGAATTCTGCCTACGAGAAAGAGCTTAAAAAATATCCGCTTATTACCAAAGCAGTTTCAGAAAACTCGGAAAATCTGGAAGTTTTGCCAAATATCACTTTTAAGAATATCGATGGTAAAGAACTAAAGCTGGATGCTTTCCTGGTAAAAAATCTGACTTCGGCGGCGGCTGTAATTTTAATTCACGGCGGCGGCTGGAAATCGGGTTCACGAGATATGCTGAACCCGCTGGCACAGGAAATTGCTAAATATGGCTACAATAGCTTTACCATAGATTATCGGCTGTCCGATGAGGCGAAATATCCTGCCGCAATCGACGACGTTCTGGAAGCTCTTGTTTTCCTAAAGAAAAATGCTCGGAAGTTTAAAATTGATACTACTAAAATCGCCTTGCTTGGTTGTTCCTCCGGCGGACAAATGGCAGCGCTTATCGGCACGAAATATCCAAATGCCGCATCTGCCATCATCGACATCGATGGTATTTTGGCTTTTCACCATCCCGATTCTCAGGAAGGCGCGCTGGCTGCACATTGGCTTGGTGGCAACTATGAAGAAAGTCCGGCGGTTTGGAAAGAAGCATCCGCTTTAACGCATGTTTCGGCCAAAACACCACCTTTTCTGTTTATCAACAGTCAATATATCAGATTTTCCGCAGGTCAGAATGAAATGGTTTCTGCCCTGAAATCCCATAACATACCTGCGGAAGTGCAGAAAATTGAGAACAGCCCGCATACTTTTTGGCTTTTCAACCCTTGGTTTTCTCCGACGGTAAATTATATCAAAAATTTTCTAAATTTAAATTTCAAAAAAAATGAATTTCTATAAATCCACGGTGCTTATCGCTGTTTTAAGCCAAATTATCAGCTGTTCAACGGTTCCAAATGTTCCGGCCGAGCGAAAAACACATGCGGAAATTTCGGTAAAAGAAGGTGGAAGCTGGAACGGTAGAAAATATGAAGGTGGCACCTGGAAAAATGTGCAGTCGCATACTTTAAACCCGCTGCATACCGATCATTCTTTTGACATCCGCTACGAAGGTCCTGGCTGGGAAAGTAACAAAATTGCGTACCGACTTTATCTGGACTGGAGAAATGCCATCGATATTTTCGGAAAAACCTCGGAGCAGATTATTTTGCCGCAGGTTGGATTAGATGGGTTTGATTCTTATCACCTGAAGCAGGATTGGGGTTCCGATGTTTTAAAAGTTGGTAAAGGTCAGGGTTTGGGTTCAATCGCCAGAATTGTGGGCGACACCATGTATCATTTTGAAAACGTTGAAAAAACCACGGCTTCTGTTGAAAATTCCACAGAAAGTTCTTCGGTTAATATCAATTATAAGGGCTGGAAAACTTTGAATGATAAAATTGATTTAAAAGCAAAACTCACCATTTTTCCGGATGAACGGTTTACAAAATTTACCTTCACACCTTCAGCACCCATCGCGGGAATTGCTACTGGAATAGTAAAACTGAAATCGCTGGATTTACTTCAGAAAAAAAGTGCAAACGGAAAATGGGGGTATATCGCAACTTTCGGTAACCAGTCGATGTTTGATGACGGTTTGGGAATGGCGCTTTTCTACGAAACTTCTACTGTGGCAGAAATTAAAGAAGGACCTTTCGACCATCTTGTCGTTTTTAAACCTACAACAAAAGCGGTCACGTACTATTTTCTGGCGTCCTGGGAAAAAGAAACCGATGCTTTAAAAACGAAAGAAGAATTTCATAACTATATCGATGCTAAATTAGCGCTGCTGAATTCCAGCGGTAAATTGTAAAATTTAACACAAATAAAATGCAAAATATTTTCAGGCAAATATTCCTTCCTTTTTCGGTGTTTTTTTTGTTTTTGGCCGCAAGCTGTACAACTGTTAATTCAGTAGATAAAACGGAAAAAAATGTGATTTCAGCCGATAAAAAATGGTCCGAAAGAATGGCTTTAACGCTGATGAGAAATCATCCGGAAGCTTATCAAATCGATGGAAAAACTGCACCGAAATGGGATTATGTTCACGGTTTGGTGATGACCGGTTTTCAGAAGTTATATGATAGAACGGAAGATCAGAAGTATAAAGATTATGTGAAAGGTTACGCTGATGCCACCATCGATGAAAATGGAAAAATACCGTCTTATAAGTTCGAAAATTTTAATATTGACATGATCGAAGCAGGAAATATTTTGTTTGATTTGTACGATGAAACCAAAGATCCTAGATATTTAACCGCCTTGAAAACTTTGAAAAGCCAGTTAGAAGCGCAGCCACGAACTTCTGAAGGCGGTTTTTGGCACAAGAAAATCTATCCAAACCAAATGTGGCTAGACGGATTGTACATGGGTGCTCCTTTTTATGCGCATTATACCACAAAATATGAAAAT
>Ga0308157_10008239_pt1 | contig 11907 bp, 9 predicted proteins | sample PhyBR1_FD_201035 | JGI IMG/M metagenome (GOLD analysis project Ga0308157, IMG submission 201035) | Phyllosphere microbial communities from UC Gill Tract Community Farm, Albany, California, United States - DLSLB.R1 | ecosystem: Host-associated > Plants > Phyllosphere > Unclassified | place: USA...
CAGCGCCAGCGCACCGGCGACCTGATGGCGCTGGCCACCAACGATATCGACGCCATCGAGATGGCCGCCGGCGAGGCCATGCTGGCCGGCTTCGACGGCGCCCTGACGCTGGTGATGGTACTGGGCGTGATGCTGCTCGGCGTCGACTGGCGCCTGGCGTGCATCGCGCTATTGCCCTTCCCGCTGATGGCGTGGGCGTTCTGGTATATCTCCGGACATATCCACACCGCTTCCGCCGACTCGCTGAAGCGCTTCAGCGCATTAAATGACCATGTGCAGGAAACGCTGTCTGGCGTGCGCACCTTGCGCGCGCTTGGCCTGGAACAGCGTAGCGCCCAACAATTCTCCGACCTGGCCGGCCAAGCCTCGGACGCCAGTCTGCGCGCGCAGGTATGGGAGGCCGCCTACGAACCCGCTGTCGGCCTGACGCTGACCGCCGCCAGCGGCCTGACATTGGGCCTCGGCGGCTACCTGATCTGGCACGGTCAACTGACAGTCGGTTCGCTGACCGCGTTCACCATGTACCTCGGCCAGCTGATCTGGCCGATGTTCGCCGCCGGCTGGGTGCTGTCGCTGATCGAGCGCGGCCGCGCCGCCTGGCAGCGCCTGCACCCGATGCTGGAAGCGCCGCTGGCGATCAACGATCACGGCACGCTGACCAATATCCCCAGCGGCCCGATCACGCTGCGCGATATCAGCTACGCCTACTCCGCGCAGAGCGCGCCAGCCATCAGCGATATCTCGCTGACGCTGAAGCCGGGCCAGACCCTTGGCCTGGTCGGACCCACCGGCAGCGGCAAGTCGACGCTGCTGCGCGTGCTGCTGCGCCAGCTGACGCCACAGCACGGCAGCGCACAATGGAGCGGCCACGCGCTCGACGCCTACAAGCTGCACGCGCTGCGCGCGGCCATCAGCTGGGTGCCGCAGGAATCCTTCCTGTTCTCGGCCTCGATCGCCGACAACATCGCGCTGGCCAAGCCGGGCGCGACGCGCGCGCAGATCGAACACGCCGCCAACCTGGCCGCCATCCATGACGATATCCTGCTGTTCGCCGATGGCTACGACACCCAGGTCGGCGAAAAAGGCATCACGCTGTCGGGCGGCCAGCGCCAGCGCGTCGCCATCGCCCGCGCGCTGTTGGCGGACAACGATCTGTTACTGCTTGACGATGCGCTGTCCGCCGTCGATACCGGTACCGAGACGCGCATTCTGCAACACCTGGAAGAACTGCGCGAACAGCGCCAGGGCCGCAGCGCGGTCATCGCCAGCCACCGCCTCAGCTCCGTGGTCAGCGCCGACCTGATCATCGTGCTGCGCGAAGGCCGTATCACCGAAACCGGCAGCCACGAACAGCTGCTCGCGCTGGATGGCTGGTACGCCAGCCAGTGGCGCTATCAACAATTGGAAGCAAGTCTTGATGAAGCCTGAAGAGAAATCCACCGGCGGCCAGATGCGGCAGGCATTCGCGCTGCTGCATCGCGCCGCCCTGCCCGACCGCCACCACCTGTCCTGGGCGGTGCTGTGGCTGATCGTCGCCGCGCTGCTGGAAGTGATGGGGCCCATCATGGGCAAGGCGCTGATCGACGAGCACCTGCTGCCGCATCACCTGGACTGGCCGCGCATGGCCGGTCTGCTGGCCGGCCTGGTGCTGACCGGCTGGATCGCCAGCGGCCTGCGCTACCTGCAACTGGTGCGCCTGTCCGGCCTGGCCATGCGCTCGGTGATGCGGCTGCGCGAAATCGTCTACAGCCACGTGCTGCTGCTGCCGATGTCCTTCTTCGACCGCGCCATCACCGGCCAGCTGGTATCGCGCGTCACCAACGACACCGAAGCGGTCAAGAGCCTGTACATCCAGGTATTGTTCGTGATGCTCGATTCGACCATCGTACTGGTCGGCACCGTGTGCGCCATGGCCTTCCTCGACTGGCGTCTGATGCTGATCGTGCTGGCGCTGCTGCCGGCGGTGCTGCTGATCGTCTGGCTGTACCAGCGCTGGAGTGCACCGGCGGTGACGCGCGCGCGCGCGCTGCGCAGCGAGATCAATGGCCAGATGGCGGAATCGATCGGCGGCATGAGCGTGCTCCAGGCCAGCAACGCCGAGCAGCGCTTCGGCCAGCGCTTCGCCACCACCAACGACAACCACTACACGGCGCGCCTGGCCGAGCTGCGCGCCAACGCCTGGCTGCTGCGCCCCGCGCTGGACCTGTTCAACATCGTGCTGCTGGCAGCGGTGATCTTCCTGTTCGGCCAGCGCGAAATGACCGCCACCGAGGTCGGCGTGCTGTATGCCTTCATCAGCTACCTGGCGCGCGTGATCGAGCCGCTGATCCAGATCACCATGCAGTTCAGCCAGTTGCAGCAATCGGTGGTGGCCACCGCGCGCGTGGCGACGCTGCTGGATGAAGGCGCGGCCAAGGAACACAGCGGCGCTGGCGCACGCGCCACGACGGCAGACGATGTCCACGCACCAGCAGTCGCCATCCGCCATCTCGACTTCGCCTACAACGAAGGCCAGCCGGTGCTGCATGACCTGTCGCTGGAGATCCCGCAAGGAGATTTTGTCGGCATCGTCGGCCACACCGGCAGCGGCAAGTCGACGCTGCTGTCGCTGCTGCTGCGCTTCTATCCAGCGCCGCACGGCAGCATCCTGATGCACGGCGTGCCGCTGGACGACATCGACAATGAACGCTTCCGCGCCGAAGTGGGCCTGGTGCCGCAGGACCCGTTCCTGCTGGCCGCGTCCGCGCGCGAGAACATCGACATGGGCCGCGGCCTGACGCAGCAGCAGATCGAAGCGGCCGCCCGCGCCGCTCACGCGCACGACTTCATCACGGCGCTGGAGCAGGGCTACGACACGCCGCTGGGCGAAGGCGGCTCGCGCCTGTCGGTCGGCCAGAAACAGCTGATCGCCATCGCCCGCGCGCTGGCCGGCTCGCCACGCATCCTGCTGCTGGATGAAGCCACGTCGCACATCGATTCGCAAACAGAGCAGATCGTGCAGACCGCGCTGGATGAGCTGCGCGGCAAGGTGACGGTGATCGCCATCGCCCACCGCCTGTCGACCATCCGCGATGCCGACCGCATCATCGTGCTGAATCACGGCCGCATCACCGAAACCGGTCCGCACGAGCAGTTGATGCAGATCGACGGCGGCTTGTATCAACGCCTCTATCTTTTGCAGCAACTAGCAAGTTAATGTAGTTGTAAAGCGCCCGGAAACTGTGCGATTTTGAGGAAAAATCACGCGCTCCGGGGCTTTCTCGCCTGCAACAGGCATATAATTGTCTGGACATTGCATGGCAATAGCGAGGGCGTCAAGTTGGCAGGATCAAGAAACAACAGCTGGTGGCACACGCAGCGGCGCGCCATGATGGCAGCTGTTGCGTTGACGCTGGCGCCCGCCTGGGCGCTGGGCCAGGCCACGCTGGATGAACGCATCCTCGACGTCCGCGAACAAAGCCGCTTCGTCCCCGACAAGGCGCTGGTGCAACTGCTGAAACTGCAGCCCGAGCTGGCCGCCGCCTCTTCCTACACCCGCGCCGAATTCCTCATCCAGATGAGCGCCGCGCGCATGCGCCTGGGGCAGAACGACGTGGCGCTGGAAGCGGCCGAACAGGTGATCGCCTTCGGCAAATCGCTGCACGATAACGCCATCATCGCCAAGGGCATGCTGGCCAAGACTTATGTGCTATTCGCCCAGGCTGAAGTGGATGCCGCCCACCGCCTGGCCTTCGAGGCGGAAAAGCTGGCGCTGACCACCAGCGACAATCCGCTCAAGGTACAGGCCACCATCACCGCCGGCCAGACCTATGCCGAGCAGGGCAACTTCCCTTCAGCGCTGTCGACGCTGCAACGCGCGGTCGACATGGCGCGGCCGCCAGCCGGCGACAGTCTCAGCCTGGTGGCCGCACTGAACGCGCTGGCCAAGCTGCACACGCAGATGAAGGAATACGAGAACGCCGCCGAAACGCTGGCCGAACTGCTGAGCGAAACCGAAAAACTCGATTCGCCCGGCCGCATGGCAATGGCCAAAAACACCGAGTACGGCCTGGCGATCGATTCCGGCCAACCGAAGCGCGCCTTGCGCGTGCTGCAGGAAAGCCTGGCGCTGGAGCGCCGCATGGGCGCAGAACGCATGGTCGGCATCACACTGGTCAACCTGTCCGACAGCTACCTGAAGCAGCACGACTTTGCGCGCGCGGTGCAGTACGCGCAGGAGTCGCTGCAGTCAGCGCAAAAGACCAACGACAAGTCCACCGAAGCCACCGGCCGCCTCAATCTGGGCCAGGCCTACCTCGGCATGGGCCGGCTGGCCGAAGGCAAGAAGCAGTACGAGCTGGGACTGGCGCGCTACCAGCAGGAGAACAACAAGCCGGACCTGCAAGTGGCGCTGCGCGAATACGGCGAAGCGCTGGAGCGCGCCGGCGACCTGGCTGGCGCGGTGGAAGCCTATCACCGCGAGCGCGACATCTCCAACGAGCTGTTCGAGAAACGCCGCCAGCAAGCGATGCTGGAATTACAGGAAAAGTACGAGGGCGAGAAGAAGCAGCGCCAGATCGAGCTGCTCAGCCACGAGAACCAGGCCAAGGGCGCGGAGATCGACAACCGCCGCCTGCAACAGCGCGTGTGGTGGCTGCTGGCCCTGGTGTTCGCGCTGGCTGCCGCCGTGGTCGGCCTGTTGTACCGCAAGGTGCGCCATACCAACGCGCAGCTGGAGGTGAAGAACCTGGAGCTGAAGGCACAGTCGACGCTCGATCCGCTGACATCGCTGTACAACCGCCGCCACTTCCAGGACTTCATGCGCTGCCTGAATACGCAGGAACGCCAGGACGATATGGTCGGCGCGCTGTTCTTGCTGGACGTCGACCACTTCAAGCATATCAACGACAACTACGGCCATGCCGCCGGTGATGCGGTGCTGAAGATGATCGCCGAAAGCCTGCGCGTGGCGCTGCGCGAAACCGACATGATCGTGCGCTGGGGCGGCGAGGAATTCCTCGCCTTCCTGCCGGCGATACCGCGCCAGGGCGTCGACGAAGTGGCGCGGCGCATCCTGCTTGGCATTTCGTCGCAGACGCTGACCTATCAGGAGCAGCAGATCTCGGTGAATGTGTCGGTGGGCTTCTCGCCCTTCCCGCTGGCGCCGGGCAGCGAGCCGCTGCCGTGGGAGCGCGCGGTCAACCTGGTCGACATGGCGCTATATCTGGCCAAGGCGCATGGCCGCAACCGCGCCTACGGCGTGCGCGGCTTCGAGAACTTCCACCTGACCACGATGGAGGCGATCGAGCAGGACCTGGAACGCGCCTGGCGTGCCGGCTTCGTCGACCTCAGCGTGGTGCTGGGTGGCGATCCGGAAGTGCATCCGCCAACGCCCGATGAACACACCAATGTGGTGTCGATCAAGCAGGCGGCGCACCAGCACTGAGGCTTACTTCCGGGACTCGCGCTCCTCGGCCGAGGTCTGCATTTTCTCGCCGGCCTGTTCCAGCTTGCGGCCGGCTTCCCTGGTGGCGTTGTTCAACGTTTCGCCGGCCTTGTCGGCCGCCTTGTCCAGACGCTGGCTGGTTTCCTTGGCGGCGTCGCTCAACTGTTCATTGGCCTGCTTGGCGGCGCTGTCCAGACGCGCGCCGGCCTGCTCGGTCGCCTGATCCACCTTGCGTCCGGCGCGTTCAGCCGGACCGGCTTCGCTAGGATCTTCCTTCTTCTGGCAGCCGCCCAGCAGCGCCAGCGCCGTCAACGTCACTGCGATATAACGCATCATCATGTTCATCTCCTGAAGAATGAGTTGTTTCCAACAGCATACATAAGTCCGTATCGCCGCAGCGCACGTTTTGCTAGACTATCTGACATGATGATAAAAACCACCACGCTATTCGCACTGCTGCTGGGCCTCTGCGCCAGCGCCAGCGCCGCCACCACGCTGGAAGACGCCAACCGCGAAACGCGGCAATGGGTGCAGCAGACCATGCAGGAACAGCATATTCCGGGCGTGCAGCTCGCGATCATCAAGGACGGCAAGGTGGTGCTGTCCGAAACCTACGGCCTGGCCAACGTCGAGAACCAGGTGGCGGCGACGCCGGCCACGCGCTTCCCGATCAACTCCGCCACCAAGTCCTTCACCGGTGTGGCGATAATGCAGCTGGCCGAAGCGGGCCTGGTGGACCTGGACGCACCGGTCTCACGCTACCTGGACGATCTGCCGTCAGCCTGGCGCACCATCCGCGTGCGCCAGCTGTTGGGTCACACCTCCGGTCTGCCGGACATCATCGACCAGCACGGCACCGAGGCCGAGACCTGGAAAGCGGTCAAGGCGCAGCCGCTGGTCGCGCCAGCCGGCGAACGCTTCGCCTATAACCAGACCAACTACGGCCTGCTGTCGCAGATCATCACAAAACAGAGCAAGCTGCCGTATGAGCGTTTCATTGCCGAGCGCCAGTTCCAGCCGGTCGGCATGCCGCTATCAACCTTTGGCGACAGCTACGACCTGGTGCCGAACGCCGCCACCATCTACGCCCGCACACCGCGCGGCACGCTGGCGCCGGACGACAACAACCGCCTGTCGCACTGGTACTACGATATGCCCTACAGCCTGTGGGCCGGCGGCGGCATGCAAACCACCGCCAGCGAAGTGGCGCGCTGGCTGATCGCCTTGTCGGAAGGGCGCCTGATCCAGCCTGCCTCGCTGCGCCGCATGTGGACAGTGGAAAAGCTCAACAACGGCAGTGATGGCGAATGGGCGGCCGGCTGGCCGGTGTTGCAAACGACGCCCGAGCTGCGCGTGGCCGGCATCGGCGGCGCCCGCGCCGCCTTCATCGTCTACCCGGAGCAGAAGCTGGCGATCGTCATGCTGACCAATCTGGCCGGCGCCAATCCGCAACGCTTCATCCCGAAGATCGCCGACTTCTACCGCCCGATAAAATGAAGCAGCGCATCCAGATTGGCGACAACTACTTCGACCTGACCGCAGGCGCCCCAGGCCGCCCCGGCCAGATCAGCACCGAAAAGGCCGACACGCCGGACGCACTGGACCCGGTCGCCTTCGCCTCTACCAAGCCGGACCCGATCGCGCAATACATCGCACGTCCCGCCGAACCCACCGAAAAGCCTCCCGAGGCGGAACTCGACCAGCTGACGGCATGGCAGGCATTTACCGGCCCCAAAAGCGTCTACCCGCAGCAATGGCAGAACTACACCGACGGCAGGCAGAAACACTGCGGCTTCAACATCTGGGCATTTTTGTTTGGATTGCAGTGGTTCGCTTTCCGCAAGATGTATGGCAAGGCCTTGATTGCCGGCATGCTGGAGATGGCGATTGTCATCGCGCTGATGGGACAGGGCCGCAGCCTGCCTGGGCTATGGCTGACGCTGGTGATCAGTCTGTCGCTGCCGCGTCTTGCAATCGGCTACTGGGCCAACTTCGCGCTGTTCCGCAAAGCCCAGCGCGAAATCGCCAAGGTGCGCAGCTTCAACACCGACAACAGCAGGAAACTGGCGATGATCGCCGCCGCCGGCTCGGGCAGCTTCGTCTCGCTGATGTTGCTGTACGGCGTACTGTTTGCCATACGCTTCCTCAGCACGAAAATGTAGCCGCCTACTCGGCGACGATTTTCTTGGGTGGTGGTGGGGGCGCGAAGTCGACGGTTTCGGAAGCCGGTCCGCTATCGAGCATGTCGGATTGTGCCAGCCAGTCCTGCAACTTCTCCATGCGGCGGATCAGGATGCCCTTGTTGCTGATGTAACCGACCTGCTCGAAGTTTTCCGGCTTGCTGACCATCTTGGACACGGTCGGCAAATTCTCCGCCAGCCGTTCAAACGCCTTGCGCGCCTTCTGCTCCCATTTGTTCAGGTGGGCTTCGTTGAAGCGATTACTTTCGTAATAAATGGTGAGCGTTCGGTCATGATTGCCATAACCGACAATTGCCGCGCCCATGCGCACCGTTTCCAGCACGTCGCCCTTGATCGCCGACGTCGGCACAAACAATGCTGCGCGGCCGGTCGTATCCGGTCGCTCCAGCGGCAAATCCTGTCCCATCACTCTGCTCATCACGCTTCCTGTCGTTGTCGCCACGGAGTTGCTGCTAGGCTATTTTTTAATTCTATATCGCCAACTTGTCCATTACAAGGAGAATGCGCAGCGGCGTGGTGCGCCTGACAACTGCCTTATAATGCGGGCTGATCCCATAAAATGCCTCACCATGATGTCCTCCCCCTCCCGTTTCGGCGACATTCCCGAAGCCGCAGTCGACCTGGCCGAACGCAACCTGCGCGACACCCTGACCATCGCACTTGAGCACCGCGCGCCACACGCGGCGCTGATCGTCTACGACACCCGCACCGACCTGAATCGCGCGCTGACCGAAGCCTATCGCCGCGCCGCGCCGGACGCCGGGTTCATCGATTTCGACAGCACCACACCGGACGTCATCCTGGCCACCTTCGACCGCATGCAGGCCGGCGACCTGGTGGTACTGGTGCAATCGACCAGCTTCCGCATGGACGCCTACCGCATCCGCATCGAACTGTTCAAGCGCGGGCTGAAAGTGATCGAGCACGTGCACCTGTCGCGCATGCCAGGCGAGCAGGGACTGCACTACATCGCCTCGCTGGCCTACGACCCGTCCTACTATCGCGGCGTCGGCCACGCGCTGAAGGCGCGCATCGACAGCGCCCAACGTGGCGTGGTGGATAGCGGCGACGGCGCCCAGCTGGTGTTCGAGTCGCCGTTCGAATCGGCCAAGCTGAATATCGGCGACTACAGCGGCATGACCAATATCGGTGGCCAGTTCCCGCTGGGAGAGGTGTTCACCGAAGCGCAGGACCTGGAAGCGGTCAGCGGCCGCGCGCGCATCTTCGTGTTTGGCGACACCAAATTCCTGGTCAACAAACCAGCCACGCCGATCACCATCATCGTCAACCAAGGCCGCGTGATCGGCACAGAAAACAGCACGCCGGAGTTTGAGCAGATGCTATCGATCATCCGCGAGCACGAAGGTGAAGTATGGCTGCGCGAACTCGGCTTCGGCATGAACCGCGCCTTCTCGCGCGATTGCATGGTGGACGACATCGGCACCTATGAACGCATGTGCGGCATCCACCTGTCGCTGGGCGCCAAGCACGGCGTCTACAGCAAGCCGCAACTGAAGCGCAAGGACGCCCGCTACCACATCGACGTCTTCGCCCTCACCGACGGCGTCTACCTCGACGATGAACGCGTCTATCGCGATGGCGCCTGGGATACCACGCTATTCAAGCCCGAGCCTCATTGAACAGCCTGCTGTAAAAGACGCTGGGCGATATTCTTGACGGCGACCCTGTTTTTCGCCGATGCGCTGACGTTGGTGAAGACCGCCACGCCGCTGCGCGTGACCGGATTCAAGTAGACGGCGGTAAATACACCCGGATCGCCGCCCCAATGGTTGGGCAGCGCCTTGCCGTCCAACGGCGACTCCATCCAGCCCAATCCCTGACCACTTAACCATGCCGGCAAGCCGGCCGGTTTCTGCATCACCAACATCTGTGCCATGGCAGAGGCGCCCAGCACCTGAACGCCGACCGCCTGCCCCGCATTTGCGGACGCGGCGATAAACTTCATGAAATCGCCGACCGATGACCGCAACATGCCAACCGGCCAATCTGGAAAGCCGACTGGCTGAACAGCCACCAACTGCCCGTCCACCAGGTCATACGCCTGGGCGCTGTGCAGCTTGGGGGTATCCTTGATCGTCCAGCGCGTATGCTCCATGCCGAGCGGCGCAAATACATCCCTGCGCGTCTGTTCACGCATGTCCATTTCGCCGATGCGGCCGGCAAGATATCCCAGCAAGGCATAGCCCACATTGCAATAGTCCCATGTCGCGCCGGGAGGCACGGCCAGGAAACACTTCTCTTCCGAGTAATTGGCGCCGCCACGCGTGAGGTACTGTCTGAGAAAGTCGGGCAAGGCTTGATCCGCATCGCGGCCGTGCCGTCGAAAATCAATTTCGTAATAGCGGGCGTCCGAGATGCTTGAGGTGTGCGTCAGCAGTTGCCGGAAGGTGATTGACGCGTCGCGAAAGCGTGGATGGGCAACCGGGAAATCCAGATAGCCGGCAATCGCATCATCCAACCCCAGCTTGCCGCGTTCCGCCAGCCGCATAATCATGGTCGCGGTGACGAGTTTGGTCACGGATGCGATGTGAAACATCGTATCTGCGGTCACAGCCCTCTGCTGAGCGATATCGGCCATGCCATAGCCCTGGGCAAACTGCACCACACCATCGCGGGCCAAACCGACCGCGAGTCCAGGGATATCGGCCGCCCGCATCTCGGCCCGGATAAACGCGTCAAGGTCGGAAGCGAAGGCGGGCAACAACAATACCGACAGCCCTGCGCCGAGAAAGGTACGACGAGAAACCGGATTGGATAGATGGGCGGGCATAGTTCGCTCTCTCTGAAGTGACATGCTATTATGTGTAGGCACCTACATAAATGTCAACTGAAGAAAAAACTGTCATGACCAAGCAAGATTATTCGCGGAGCGCCGGTGGCGCGGCAATCGGCGCCAGGTTAAGGCGTCTGTCGGAAAGCCTCGACGGCGACTCGGCCCGGGTGTACGCCGCGCTGGGAATTTCATTCGAACAGCGCTGGTTTGGTGTACTGAACCAGTTGGCCATCACCGAATCCGCTACTGTGGGCGAACTGGCGGCGACGCTGAAGATCACCCATGTCTCCGTAAGCCAGACACGCCAATCACTTGAAAAAGCGGGAATCGTCATCTCTCAGGCCGATCCCGAGGATGCCCGCAAGAAGAAACTGATGCTCACGGCAAAAGGCAAGCGGCTGGTCGCCAGGCTGCGGCCAATCTGGGCGGCATTTGATGCAGCGGCGCTGGAGTTGAACGCGGAATCAGGTGACGTCGTGGCATCACTCAACAAGCTGGACGACGCGCTGGAGCGGCAATCCATCTTTGAGCGCATCATGCTACGCCTTGCTAATAACTAAGAACTAAGCAGGCCGCTGTCGTTCAGCGCCCGGTCCCATGGCGGGACAGGATGGTATTCAGCGACCAGGAAATCGATCAACGCACGAACTTTGGGCGATGGCTGGCGGCTGGCGGGATACAGCGCGCTGAGATGGTTCAGCGGCAGTTCCCAGTCGCCCAGCACCGGTACCAGCGTGCCTTCCATCAGGCTGCGCCAGGCGAGGAAGGTGGTGTTGTAGACGATGCCCAGCCCCTGCTGCGCCGCCTGTTGCAGCACCAGGCCGTTGTTGGCAGTGAAGGCAGCCGGCACGCGTACCGATTGCTGCGCGTCGCCGCGCGTGAAGTGCCATTGGGTGCCGTCGGTAAGGTGGCTGAAATGCAGGCAGCGGTGCTGCTGCAATTCCTGCGGCGTGGCCGGCATGCCGTGCCGCGCGATATACGATGGCGATGCGCACAGCACGGCGCGGCATGGCGCCAGCGGACGCATGGCCAGCGCATGGACATCCGGGATGCCGCCCACCCGTATCGTCAGGTCGAAGCCATGCTGGATCGGATCGAGCAGCGCGTCATCGACAAACAGCATCGGCTCCAGCAGCGGATGCTGCAAGGCGAAGCGCGCCAGCGCGCCGGCCAGCCACTCGCTGCCGAAACTCGACGGCGCCTGTATCCGCAGCGGCCCGGCCAGGTCGTCGCCGGCCTGCGCCACCACCCTTGCTGCTTCCTGCGCCTGCGACACGGTCGCCATGCACGGCGCCAGATAAGCCTGACCGACATCAGTCAGGCTGACCTCGCGCGTCGAGCGGTGCAGCAGCCGGGCGCCCAGCTTTTCTTCCAGTTGCAGGATATGCTTGCTGACCATGGCGCGCGTCAGGCCCAGGCGCCGTCCGGCCTCGCTAAAACTGCGCAGCCTTGCCACTTCCACAAAGATTTCCATCGCCCGTAACTGA
>Ga0308157_10008241_pt1 | contig 11906 bp, 13 predicted proteins | sample PhyBR1_FD_201035 | JGI IMG/M metagenome (GOLD analysis project Ga0308157, IMG submission 201035) | Phyllosphere microbial communities from UC Gill Tract Community Farm, Albany, California, United States - DLSLB.R1 | ecosystem: Host-associated > Plants > Phyllosphere > Unclassified | place: USA...
CGCGGGTCCACGCTGCTGGCGGGGATGCGCTGCACGCCGCTCACGATGAGGTTCAGGCCCCGCTCGCGCTGCGCCGCGTTGGCGATCCACACATAGGGGACGGCGAACGCATAGAACTGGTTCACGGCCTGGCGCGGGTCGCGCGACCCCCAGGGCGGCTGGCCGCGCGTGACGATCATCTCCACATACGCATCGCGCAGGCCCGACAGGCGCACGCACTGCTCCAGCACCGCCGCGATCCCGGCGGGCGAGCGCCCCGGGTCGAGCCGCAGGCGCGCGCAGCTGGCCAGGAACCGCTCCAGGTGCGCGTCGAGCCGGAAGAATGCGCCGTCCCAGACGGTGACCACGTCGTAGGTGGCGTCGGAGCGCAGAAACCCCCAGTCGGTCAGCGGAATCGCCGCGTCGCCAATGGGAACGTACTGGCCGCGCACGCAGGCGGCCCCTTGGGAATAATCGGGTAAGGTGCTCATGCCCGCATTCTGGCCAGCGCGGGCCGCCCCGCAAGGCCCCGTGGGCCCATGGCTCACACATTCATCGCGGTACCGCTTGTCCGTCAAGCGCTGCGCGGCATTCAATTGAAAGGAAATACCATGAAAGCAGTCTGGAACGGCGTGGTCGTCGCCGAGAGCGACGACACCGTGGTGGTCGAAGGCAACCACTACTTTCCCGAAAGCGCGCTCAAGCGCGAGTTCTTCACCTTCAGCAACCACAAGACCACCTGCCACTGGAAGGGCCAGGCCAGCTACCTGTCGCTGCTGGTCAACGGCGAGATGAACACCGACGCCGCGTGGTTCTATGCCGACCCCAAGCCCGAGGCCGAAGAGATCCGGGGCCGCGTGGCGTTCTGGAAGGGCGTGAAGGTCGCCGCCTGACCAGGGCCCCCCGGGTTATCCCTGCCCGCGCTGGACAATCATGTGGATAAGTTTTGGCAAGTCCTGTATGGCGCCGCCAAGTGCTTGATTTGCAAGGGGAAGGCCTGCGCTGCCTTATTTTTAGGCAAGACAGGAAATCATGGCCCGGGTTATCCCTGCCCGCACTGGACAATCTTGTGGATAACCATGGACAAGCCCTGTATGGAAGCTCCAAGTGATTGATTCACAAAGAATATCCTTGTAGCGCCCAATAAACAGGCAGTCACGAACCTCATCCGCCCTGCCACGGGAAAACCCTTCAGGAGGCCACAAAAGCGCCGGTTATCCCTGCCCGCGCTGGACAATCTTGTGGATAACTGTGCACAAGCCTTGTATGGCAGCCTTAAGTGATTGATTTACAAGGAAACTTCTTGTGCCGCCTAAAAAACAGGCAGCACAGCCCGGGCCGGGCGTTGCGGTACAGTCCACGTCGGCATGCATTCGCATGCTCTTTATTTCATAGCTTCTGGCGCTGATCAGATAAGCGCCAGAGGCCAAAACAACCAAACTTTTCGTGCCCTCCTCGCCCCTCCAGCACAGCCCTGCCGCCGAACGCAACCAGGGGCCCGTCCTGGCCCAGCTGTCGGCCTTGCTGGCGCACACCGGCGCCGCGCTGGAGATTGCCAGCGGCACCGGCCAGCATGCGGCGCACTTTGCGGCCGCCCTGCCCGGCTGGGCATGGCAGCCCACCGACCAGCACGACACCCACTTTGCATCGGTCACCGGATGGGCCGCCCAAGCGGGCGCACGCAACGTGCTGGCGCCCGTGCGGCTGGACGTGCGGCAGAGCCCTTGGCCGAGCGAAGGGCCGGCGTTCGGCGCCACGTTCGACCTGATCTACTGCGCCAACATGCTGCACATCGCGCCCTGGGCGTGCTGCGCGGGCCTGATGCGCGGCGCGGCCCGCCACCTGGCGCCGGGCGGCCTGCTGGTCACGTATGGCCCGTACCTGGAAGACGGCGTGCCGACCGCCGCGGGCAACCTGGCGTTCGACGCCAGCCTGCGCGCGCAGGACGCGGCCTGGGGCATCCGCCGCATCGACGACGTGGCCGCCGTGGCGGCCGGGGCCGGGCTGCGGCTGGCGGCCCGCCACGCGATGCCCGCCAACAACCTCCTGCTGGCGTGGACGCGCGCCACCCCCGCCTCCGACGACGCCCACCCCGACACCCCACGCCACCCATGAGCACCCCACCCACCACCACCGCGCCCTTCTTCATCGCCACGGTAGAGCCCGGGGGCCAGCAATGCGATGCCTGGCCCGAGCAGCCGCTGCTGCTGTCGCTGGAACAGGGCGGCATCGACTGGCCCAGCTCCTGCCGCAACGGCACCTGCCGCACCTGCATGGGCCAGCTGGCCGAGGGCACCGTGCGCTACGCCATCGAATGGCCGGGCCTCACGGCCGAAGAAAAAGACGAGGGCTGCGTGCTGCCCTGCGTGGCCTATCCCACGTCGGACGTGGTGCTGCAGGGCAGCATGGTCTGAGGCCGCAACCGCGCCGCACACCCCGGGGGGCAGGGCGGCGCCGGCCAGGTGCGCACCCCGTCCGATCGGCCGGCCCAACGCACCAGGAACTGATTTGCGTCAGCCCCGGGGGCGCCTCACCGGGCACGGCACCGCCCGGTGCACTAAAATCCCATCCTTCTGGGGCAATATGCCCCTTTGACGAGCGGCAGCGCCGCATCGCATGTTCTTTGGGCGGTTTCTTGGGGGTGCGCACAGCGTTGCGGCCTCCGGCCACGGGGACCTGCGCTGCGGCACCACCGCCCGCGGTTCCCTCAGAAAGCCCAGCCTTCCATGAACTCCCCCCTCACCCCCGTGCCGATCTCGCCCGTCGAGGACATCGTGGCCGAGATGCGCGCCGGCCGCATCGTCATCCTCGTGGATGAAGAAGACCGCGAAAACGAAGGCGACCTCGTCCTGGCCGCCGACCACGTGACGGCCGAGGCCATCAACTTCATGGCCCGCTTCGGCCGGGGCCTGATCTGCCTCACGCTCTCGCGCGAACGCTGCGAGCGCCTGCGCCTGCCGCCCATGGTCGCCAGCAACGGCACCAAGATGGGCACGGCCTTCACCGTGTCGATCGAGGCGGCCGAGGGCGTGACCACCGGCATTTCGGCCGCCGACCGCGCCCGCACCGTGCAGGCCGCAGTGGCCCCGAACGCCGTGGCCGCCGACCTGGTGCAGCCCGGCCACATCTTCCCGCTGCAGGCCGTCGAGGGCGGCGTGCTCATGCGCGCGGGCCACACCGAGGCCGGCTGCGACCTGGCCGTGATGGCCGGCTGCAGCCCCGCCGCCGTGATCTGCGAGATCATGAAGGACGATGGCACCATGGCCCGCCTGCCCGACCTGCAGCTCTTCGCGGCCGAGCACGGCCTGAAGATCGGCACCATCGCCGACCTGATCGAGCACCGCAGCCGCACCGAATCGCTGGTCGAGAAGGTGGGCACGCGCGTGCTGCAGACGGCCTTTGGCGCCTTCACCGCCCACGCCTTCCGCGACAAGCCCAGCCAGGCCGTGCACCTGGCCCTCGTCAAGGGCCAGTGGGGCGCCGACGACGTGGTGCCCGTGCGCGTGCACGAGCCGCTGTCGGTGCTGGACGCATTGGAAGTCAACCGCTCCATGCACTCGTGGAGCCTGGACACCAGCCTGCAATACCTGTCCGAACAGGGCAAGGGCGTGGCCGTGCTGCTCAACTGCGGCGAGACCGCCGGCCAGCTGCTCGCGCAGTTCGAGGGCACGGCCCGCGCGGCGCAGGCCCCCGAGCGCGGCCGCATGGATCTGCGCACCTACGGCGTGGGCGCGCAGATCCTGCGCGAATGCGGCGTGCACAAGATGGCGCTCATGGGCCAGCCGCGCCGCATGCCCAGCATGATGGGCTACGGCCTCGAAATCACCGGCTTCATTCCGAAAGAGTAAAAAACATGTTTGGCGCAGAAAAAGGAACAGCGGACAAGCTGGATGGCAGGAAGCTGCACATCGGCATCGTGCAGGCCCGCTTCAACGAAAGCATCACCAACACCCTGGCCGCGGCCTGCCGTGCCGAGCTTCTGAACCTGGGCGTGCAGGAAAAGAACATCAGGCACGTGCTCGTGCCCGGCGCCCTCGAAGTGCCCGTGGCCCTGCAGGCCATGGCCGAAAGCGATGAGTACGACGCGTTGATCGCGCTGGGCTGCATCATCCGCGGTGAAACCTATCACTTCGAACTGGTGGCCAATGAATCCGGCGCGGGCGTCACGCGCCTGTCGCTGGACTACCAGATCCCGATTGCCAACGCCATCATCACCACCGAGAACCTCGATCAGGCGGTGGCCCGCCAGACCGACAAAGGCACCGATGCAGCCCGCGTGGCGGTGGAAATGGCCAACCTGCTGGACGAACTGTCATGAGCGAAAACACCCCCACGCCGTCGTCGGCACGGCCCCCGAAGCAGGTCCGCACCGGGCTCAAGAGCACGGGCGTGCGCAAGGCAGCGTCCAAGTCCAACCGCAGCCGCGCACGCGAGTTCGCGCTGCAGGCGCTGTACCAGCACCTGGTGGGCGGCAACGACGCGGCGGCCATCGACGCGTTCACGCGCGACCTGGCCGGCTTTCACAAGGCGGACTCGGTGCACTACGACGCCCTGCTGCACGGCTGCATCGCCACGGCCGCCGACATGGACCTGCTCATCACCCCGCTGCTGGACCGCAAGATGGCCGAGATCTCGCCCATCGAGCACGCCACGATGTGGATCGGCGTGTACGAGTTCCAGCACTGCCTGGACGTGCCCTGGCGCGTGGTGCTCAACGAGTGCATCGAACTGGCCAAGGAATTTGGCGGAACCGACGGCCACAAGTACGTGAATGCCGTGCTCAACGGCCTGGCCCCCAAGCTGCGCGCGCTGGAAGTGGCGGCGGACAAGGCTGGCGGCGCGGCGGCCGCCCCCACCGCCCCCCCATCCGGGGCACCCGCTGACGGCGCCTGAGCCCCCCGGGGCGCGCCGGGCCGCCAAGGAGCCGCGGCGCGCGCGCCCCACTCCCCCTTCCATTTCACACGACACCCGGCCAGCACGGGCAGGATGCCTTTCCATGAAGTTTTCCACGCGCGCCGAGCGCATCGAACCGTTCTACGTGATGGAAGTGGCCAAGGCCGCGCAGGCGCTGGCCCGCGAAGTGGCGGGCACGCGCGAGCCGATGATCTTCCTGAACATCGGCGAACCGGACTTCACCGCGCCACCGCTGGTGCAGGAGGCCGCCCTGCGCGCCGTGCACGGTGGCGCGACCCAGTACACCAACGCCCTCGGCCTGGATGCGCTGCGCGAGCGCATCAGCGGCTGGTACCAGAGCCGCTTTGGCGTGAACGTGCCCGCGCGCCGCATCGTGGTGACGGCCGGTGCCTCGGCAGCGCTGCAGCTGGCGTGCCTGGCGCTCATCGAGTCGGGCGACGAGATCCTGATGCCCGATCCCAGCTATCCGTGCAACCGCCACTTCGTGAGCGCGGCCGAGGGGAAGGCCGTGCTCGTGCCCACCACGGCCGCCGAGCGCTACCAGTTGAGCGCCGACAAGGTGCGCGCCGCCTGGGGCGAAAAGACCCGGGGTGTCCTGCTCGCATCGCCGTCGAACCCCACGGGCACCTCCATCGCCCCCGGGGAACTGCGGCGCATCCATGACGTGGTGCGCGCGCACGACGGCATCACGCTGATCGACGAGATCTACCTGGGCCTGTCGTACGAAGAAGAATTTGGCCACACGGCACTGGCCATCGACGACAACATCATCAGCATCAACAGCTTCAGCAAGTACTTCAACATGACCGGCTGGCGCCTGGGCTGGATGGTGGTGCCCGAGGCCATGGTGCCGGTCGTTGAACGCCTGGCACAGAACCTGTTCATCTGCGCGAGCACCGTGTCGCAGCATGCCGCGCTGGCGTGCTTCGAGCCCGAGAGCATCGCCGAGTACGAACGCCGCCGCGCCGAATTCAAGGCCCGGCGCGACTTCTTCATCCCCGCGCTGCAATCGCTGGGCCTTTCCGTGCCCGTGATGCCCGACGGCGCGTTCTACGCCTGGGCCGACTGCACGCAGGCCGCGCAGCGCCTGGGCGTAGCCTCTGGCAAGAACTGCAGCTGGGACTTCGCCTTCGAAGTCATGCGCCGCGCCCACATCGCGGTGACGCCGGGGCGCGACTTCGGCACGGCAGAGCCCGAGCGCTTCATCCGCTTCTCCACCGCGAACTCCATGGCGCAACTGCAGGAATCGGTGGAGCGGCTGCGCAGGCTCCTCGGGTGACGCCATGGGCTTTGAGTTCCCCATCCGCGTCTACTGGGAGGACACCGATGCCGGCGGCATCGTGTTCTATGCCAACTACCTCAAGTTCTTCGAGCGCGCGCGGACCGAATGGCTGCGCTCGCTGGGCGTGGGCCAGCAGCGATTGCGGGAACAAACCGGCGGCATGTTTGTCGTAACCGATGCGCAGCTGCGCTACCACCGGCCCGCCCGCCTGGACGATGAACTGATTGTTACCGCCACCCTGCAGGCCCCTGGCCGCGCATCGTTGACAATAGTGCAGCAGGCGCTCCTGAAACCAGAGCAGATGACCCAACAGCCTCCCCTGTTGCTGACCGAAGGCACCATCCGCATCGGATGGGTCGATGCTGCGACGATGCGCCCTGCAAGAATACCGAGCACCCTCCTGGAACAACTCTCACCATGAACTCCCAAAACATGTCCATCATCTCCCTGGTGCTGCACGCCAGCTGGGTGGTGCAACTCGTGATGCTGCTGCTCCTGGGCGTGTCGGTCGCCAGCTGGGCGGCCATCTTCCGCAAGCTGTTTTCCTTGAAGCGCGTGAAGACGCTCAACGACGACTTCGAGCGCGAGTTCTGGTCGGGCACCAGCCTCAACGATTTGTACGCCAGCGCCGCGCAGAACGCCAAGCAGGCCGGCCCCATGGAACGCATCTTCGCCAGCGGCATGCGCGAGTACCAGAAGCTGCGCGAGCGCCGCATCGTGGACCCCGGCACCCTGCTCGACGGCGCACGCCGCGCCATGCGCGCAAGCTTCCAGCGCGAGATGGACGTGGTCGAATCCAGCCTGTCGTTCCTGGCCTCGGTGGGCTCGGTCTCGCCGTACGTCGGCCTGTTCGGCACGGTGTGGGGCATCATGCATGCGTTCACCGGCTTCGCCGGCATGGAGCAGGTCACGCTGGCCACCGTGGCGCCCGGCATCGCCGAGGCCCTGGTGGCCACCGCCATCGGCCTGTTCGCCGCCATCCCGGCCGTGATCGCCTACAACCGCTTTGCCCGCGACATCGACCGCGTGGCCACGCACCAGGAGACCTTCATCGAGGAGTTCTCCAACATCCTGCAGCGCAACCTGGGCGCGCACCCGGCGGCCCCCGCCCCATCGGCCTCCGGCCACTGACCGCAGGAGCGCCACACCATGCCCGCCATGGCATCCCGCGGCCGAGGCCGCCGCACCATCAACGAGATCAACATGGTCCCGTTCATCGACGTCATGCTGGTGCTGCTCATCATCTTCATGGTGACGGCGCCCATGCTCACGCCCGGCGTGGTCGACGTGCCCAGCGTGGGCAAAGGCAAGAACATGCCCAAGGTGGTGGCCCAGGTCATCGTCAACAAGGACGGCTCGCTCCAGTTCAAGACCCCCGAGGCCACACGCGGCCTGAGCCAGCGCGAGATCGGCGATGCCGCCAGCCGCTGGCAGAAGGCCCAGGGCGCGGACAGCGCGAGCGCGGTGGTCATCAGCGCCGACAAGGGTGTGCAGTACGAAAACGTGGTGAAGGCGATGGACGCCCTGCAGAAGGCGGGCGTGCAACGGGTGGGTCTGTCCGTCAAGCAGGGCGGCTGAACCGAAACCGCGCTTCGCACTCTCACCGCCCATGCACGCCCACACCGACCGCGACCAGTTTGCCCCGCCCCGCCCGCCGGCACGCCTGCGCGCCATCACGCTGGCGGTGCTGGTGCACGCGGTGCTGATCGGCGCGCTGACCTGGGGCGTGAACTGGAAGAGCAGCGCCGACCAGCCCGCGGTGGAGGCCGAGCTGTGGGCCGCCGTGCCCCAGCAGGCCGCGCCCCGCGCCGTGGAGCCCCCGCCGCCGCCGCCCGCGCCACCCGAAGTCCGCACACCCACACCGCCGCCACCGCCACCGCCCCGCGCGGTGGAGCCGCCGGACACGCGCGAGGCCGACATCGCCATCGAGCGTGAAAAGAAGCGACTGGAACAGGAAAAGAAGGCCCGCGAACAGCAGCAGGAGCGTGAAAAGCGCGAACGCGAACGCAAGGAAGACGAGCGCCGCGACCGCCTGGAGCAGGAGAAGAAGGAACGCCTGCAAAAGGAAAAGGAAAAAGAGCAGCGTGAAAAGCAGCTGGCCGAGCAGAAGAAGGCCGAGCAGGACAAGCAAAAGAAGCTGGCCGAAGACAAGCGCAAGGCGGAAGAAGCCGCCAAGCGCAGGACGGAGGCCGAGGAAAAGCAGCTGGCCAAGCAGCGCGAGGACAACCTGCGGCGCATGCAGGGCCTGGCGGGCGCCACCGGCAGCGAAAATGCCACCGGCACCGCGCAGCGCAGCGCCGGCCCCTCGGGCAGCTACGGCGGCAAGGTGGCGGCCAAGGTCAAGCCCAACATCGTGTATCCCGATGCGATCTCGGGCAACCCGCGCGCGGAGGTGGAGGTGCGCCTGTCGCCCGATGGCACCATCGTCGGCAAGCGCCTCGTGCAGTCCAGCGGCAACAAGGCCTGGGACGACGCCGTGCTGCGCGCGCTGGACAAGACCGAGACCCTGCCGCGCGACGTGGACGGCCGCGTGCCGCCTTCCCTGACCATCGGGTTCAGGCCGCAGGACTGAGCCCCCAAAACAAAGCGCCCGGTACTTCCGGGCGCTTTTTCTTTGGCTTTTTGGACCTCCAGCGCTTGATGGGCAAGCGCCAGAAGCTATCCAATCGATAGCAAAATACCCGCCATTGCTACCGGTCGCGCCGCTCCATGCGGCGGTTCAGATTGAGGGCACTCAATGTGCAGGCCACGCCGGACAGCAGATACACCGTCACCGCCAGCAGCCCGAATTGGGAGGACAGGTACAGGGCCACGAGGGGTGCGAAGGCGGCGCCGATGATCCAGGCCAGGTCGGCCGACAAGGCGGCGCCCGTATAGCGGTACTGGGGCGAGAAATTGGCGGTCACCGTGCCAGAAGCCTGGCCGTACGACAGGCCCAGCAGCACGAAGCCCAGCAGCAGGAACATGGTGCTGCCCACCTCGCCGGAGTTGAGCAGCACCGGCGCCATGAAGCTGAACACGCCGATCATCACCGCCATGCCGCCCAGCAGCTTGCGGCGCCCCAGGTGGTCCGACAGCCAGCCCGACACCATGATGGCCCCCGCCGCCAGGAAGGCGCCCACGATCTGCACCCCCAGAATCTGCGTGACGGGTTGTTCCGAGTACAGCGTGATCCACGACAGCGGGAACACGGTGACCAGGTGGAACAGCGCAAAACTCGCCAGCGCGGCGAAAGCACCCAAAAGCACATTGCTGCCTTCGTCGCGCACCACGCGGCTCACGGGCACGGGCTGCAGTTCGCGCTCCTGCAGCAGCTCGGCATACGACTGGCCCACCACGAGGCGCAGGCGGGCGAACAAGGCCACCACGTTCACCGCGAACGCCACGAAGAACGGATAGCGCCAGCCCCAGGCCAGGAACTCCTCGACGGTGAGGCTGCCGTACAGATAGGCAAACAGGCCCGCGGCCAGGACAAACCCCAGCGGCGCGCCCAGCTGCCCGATCATGGCGTACCAGCCCCGGCGGTGCCGGGGGGCGGACATCGCCAGCAGCGACGGCAGGCCGTCCCACGAGCCTCCGAGCGCCAGCCCCTGGCCGATGCGCAGGATCAGCAGCGCCACGATGGCGGTCATGCCCACGTCCTTGTAGCCCGGCAGGAAGGCCATGGCCACCGTGCACACCCCCAGCAGGAACAGCGCGATGGTCAGCTTCGTGCCCCGGCCCCAGCGCCGCTGGATGGCCATGGAAATGGCCGTGCCCACGGGCCGCACCACGAACGCCACGGCCAGCAGCGCAAAGGCGGCCAGCGTGCCGTCCAGGCGCGACATGAAAGGAAACAGGAACGACGGGAACACCAGCACGCAGGCGATCCCGAAAACGAAGAAGTCGAAATACTCGGACGACCGCCCGATGATCACCCCCACGGCGATTTCGCTGGGAGTGACATCTTCATGCGTGTCGGCCCGGGAGAGAGAGGCTGGGCTTTCTTCAAAGCCGGCCGCGGGGTAGGTGGCAGAGGCGGGGCTGCTCATGAACAGAACTCCTTGTCGTTGTCGGAAAAAACCAGGACGGCTGGGCTCGTCCGCCTGATTTTCAGGGATCGCGCTGCCCGCGAAGGCACCGGAGACTCAGGTTTTACCCGCAAGGCTACCCCAGGACAAGTACGCCTGCGCCAGGGCGCCGTGCAGGACAACGCCGGCTTTGCCCCCCGATGCGCCGGATGAGGGCAACAACCTTTGACCCTGGACAAAATGTCCAATGGACAAAAAAGCTAGCGCTATTACATTCTGCGGTATCCCGTCATCCGCGTTTACCCTTGATAAACGCCTTGGTAAACGCCCTGGTAGCGCTGCTCACATGTTCAAACTTCATCACTTTCGCGGGCCTGTCTGGTTCGCCGCCGCTGCTGCCCTGGGCAGCCTGGCCGGCTGCAGCAAGGCGGTGGTCCTCAACCCGGCGGGCGACATCGCGGCCCAGCAGGGCCACATGGTCATCCAGGCCACCTTGCTGATGCTCATCATCATCCTGCCGGTGATCGCCCTCACCCTGTGGTTTGCCTGGAAGTACCGACAGAACAACACCGCCAATACCGAGGAAGACTACGACCCCGACTGGCACCATTCCACCACCCTGGAGCTGGTGATCTGGACGGTGCCGCTCATGATCATCATCGCCCTGGGCGCGCTGACCTGGATCGGCACGCACAAGCTCGATCCCTACCGCCCGCTGGACCGCATCTCGGCCACCAAGCCCCTGGACACGCAATCCACCCCCATGGAAGTGCAGGTGGTGGCCATGGACTGGAAGTGGCTGTTCCTGTATCCCGAACAGGGCATCGCCACGGTCAATGAACTCGCGGCGCCGGTGGACCGGCCCATTCTCCTGAAGCTCACGGCCACGTCCACCATGAACGCGTTCTACGTGCCCGACCTCGCCGGCATGATCTACGCGATGCCCGGCATGCAGACCGAGCTGAACGCCGTGATCAACCAGCCCGGCGTGTTCCATGGCATGGCGTCGCACTACAGCGGCGCGGGCTTTTCGGGCATGACCTTCAAGTTCCACGGCCTGAGCCAGGGCGACTTCGAGCAGTGGGTCGCCAGGGCCCGGTCCGAGGGCAAGCCCCTGACCCGCCAGGCCTACACGGCCCTGGCCAAGCCCAGCGAACGCGACCCCGTGCAGCGCTTTGCCAGCGTGGAAGAAGGCTTGTACGACAAGGTGCTCAACCGCTGCGTCGAGGACGGCAAGATGTGCATGCACCACATGATGGCCATCGACGAGAACGGCGGCGATGCCTACGTGCGCGCCATGGGCCTGAACCTGCCGCAGGACGTGTGCACCTCGCAAAACGCCGCCCAGGTGGTGGCCGCCCTCGAGTCGCGCCACGCCATTTCCACCCGCAGCACCGCCACGCAATGACCCGCCCCAGCCCCGCCCTGCCGGCCGCCGGCGCCCAAGAAGACTGACCGCCATGTCCTCCTCACCTGTTACCGCACCCCACTGGGCCCTGGGCCGCATCACCTGGGATTCCATACCGATGGCGCACGAGCCCATCCTGCTGTGGACTTTCGTCGCCACCGTGCTGGGCGGCGTTGCCGTGCTGGCCGGCATCACCAGGTTCCGCCTGTGGGGCCCGCTCTGGCGCGACTGGATCTGCAGCATCGACCACAAGAAGATCGGGATCATGTACATGATCCTGGGCCTCGTGATGCTGCTGCGCGGCTTTGCCGAC
>Ga0308157_10008242_pt1 | contig 11903 bp, 11 predicted proteins | sample PhyBR1_FD_201035 | JGI IMG/M metagenome (GOLD analysis project Ga0308157, IMG submission 201035) | Phyllosphere microbial communities from UC Gill Tract Community Farm, Albany, California, United States - DLSLB.R1 | ecosystem: Host-associated > Plants > Phyllosphere > Unclassified | place: USA...
CCCTGCTTCCAGCTTCTGCGCGGTCTGCGCGACCAGGTTCGCGAAACCGATCCTGACCTTCTCGGCCTGGGGCGGCTGTCGATGGGCATGTCTGGTGACTTCGAAGTGGCCATCGAAGAGGGCGCAGACTGCGTCCGTGTGGGGCAGGCCATCTTCGGTCGACGAGCGCTGCCGGACTCCCACTACTGGCCCGAAGCCGACTGAACGGCCGACCGGCTGTGCCTCCTTCCCACCCGGAGTCCGGACGTGACAAGCCATCGGCTCAGACGAGTTCGGACGCCGTTCGGCGCCCCTCGACGCAGACGCTCTGGTGGTTCGGCGGTGCCGTGCTCGGCGTCATCCTCGGTGCGGGAATCTCCGGATTCGCCGCTCTGGCCGAAACCGCCCTGACGTCGTGCCTCATCGCTCTGCTCTTCCTCACGTTCCTCGACATCCCTTTCGAAACGGGATTGCGTGCGGTTCGCGATCTGCCTCTTCTTGCTGTGACGGCGGCCTTGAACTTCCTCATCGTCCCGCTGGTCGTCGCCGGTCTCATATCGGTCTTCGACATCGCTGATCCGCTGCTGCCGGCTGTGCTCATCGTGCTGCTGTGTCCCTGCATCGACTACGTCATAGCGTTCACACGTGCTGCAGGAGGCGCCGCCGATCGCCTGCTGATGCTCACTCCCATGCTCATGATCGCTCAGCTGCTGTTGCTGCCCGTGATGCTGTGGGCGGTCACCGGAGGGCGGCTGAGCATCGATCTGCCTGTTCGTCCGCTCGTCGGCGCGCTGGTGCTGTTCATCATCATTCCTCTTACGGCCGCCGTCGTCGTTCGTCGACTTGCCCGCCGGACGCCACGATTGGGCCGGCCCCTCGCCGCGAGCGCACGTCTGATGGATCCGGTCATGACGCTGACGCTGCTCGTCATCACTGCCTCGGTCACCCCGAGGATCGCCCATTCCGCCGGACAGTTGGGGACCGTGGCCGTCGTCTTCGCAGTCTTCGCTGTCGTGATGACCACGATCGGGTGGGGCGTCACGCGGGCTCTGCACGTCGGTCCGCGGCGATCACGTGCTGTGATCCTCTCCGCCGTCACGCGCAATTCCCTGGTCATGCTTCCGATCGTTCGTGCGATCACCGGGGAGGGCATCGGTCCAGCGGGGGTCGTGACGCAGACCCTCATCGAGCTTCTTGTTCTGATCGTCCTCGTCCGCGTCCTGCCTCGTCTGGTGCCGGCCACTGCCGTGGCCGAAAACCGCTAGTAATCGTACTCCTCGGGGCGGACAATGGAACTATGTTCACCTCCGATCAGTGTTATCAGGCAGTCACTTCCCGTGACCGACGCTTCGATGGAATGTTCTTCACCGCGGTGCGCACCACCGGGATCTTCTGCCGTCCGTCGTGTCCGGCGAGGACTCCGCGGCGGGAGAACGTGGACTTCTTCGTCACGGCCGCGGCCGCGGCAGACGCCGGTTTTCGGGCCTGCCGACGGTGCCGCCCGGATGCCAGTCCGAATTCGCCGCAGTGGGACACCCGCGGAGACGTCGTGGCCCGAGCCATGCGCCTCATCCGCGACGGTGCCGTCGACCGCGGAGGAGTCGCAACCCTCGCCGCCGAACTCGGGTACAGCACTCGCCAACTCGGGCGCCTCATCCACGCCGAGCTCGGTGCCGGACCTCTGGCGCTGGCTCGCACCGAAAGGGTACGCACTGCCAGGACACTCATCGAGGCCACCTCGATGCCGATGAGCGAGATCGCCTTCGCCGCCGGCTTCTCCAGTATCCGACAGTTCAACGACACCTTCCGAACGATGTATTCGATCAGCCCACGACAGCTGCGCAGAGACGGTGCCGAACATTCGGTGACCGACGAAGTCGTACTCCGATTGGCGTATCGCCCGCCGTTCGACTTCGCGCATCTGCTGGGGTACTTCGAGGCACGAGCCGTTGCCGGGATCGAAAATGTCTCGGACGGCGCCTACACCCGGTCGATGCGGCTGGCTCACGGTCCCGCCGTGATCACGGTGCGGCAAGGGCACGGGGACTTCGTTGACTGCCGTCTCCGCCTGGCCGACACCCGCGACCTCGGCAGCGCCGTCGCACGAGTCCGGCGCCTCCTCGACCTCGATGCCGACCCCGAGGCGATCGCCCATACACTGCGGTCGGCGGGCCTGCGCCGCCTCGTCGACGACCATCCAGGACTTCGTTCACCGGGCCACAGCGACCCCGTCGAACTGGCTCTGCGGACAGTCCTCGGACAGCAGATCTCCTTGGCCGCCGCCCGCACCCATCTGGAACGCCTCGTCGCAGGTGTTGGAGAATCACTGCCGGAGGAGCTGAGCTTCGGCGGAGTCGACAGGGTCTTTCCCACCGCCGAGGCGATCGCCGCTGTCCCCGCATCCGAATGGGCGTTGCCTTCGAGTCGGATCAGGACGATTCAGACACTGTCGCAGGCGTTGGCCGAGGGCAGTGTGGACCTCGGCGCGGGCAGCGACCGCGAGGAAGCGAGCCGGAATCTGCTGGCACTGCCCGGAATCGGTCCGTGGAGCAACGGCTATATCCGGATGCGCGCCCTCGGAGATCCCGACGTCTTCATGGACTCAGACCTCGGCGTTAAGAAGACCATCGCCGATCTCGACGCGAGTTCAGCGGCACCTGTCGATTGGAAACAGGTCGCAATGAACTGCAGTCCCTGGCGCTCCTACCTGACCCACCTGCTGTGGGCACATCACGCCCGCAGCCCAGCAGCCTGACCGACCGAGACCGAGCAAGGAATGATTCTGCCCATGACTCACCGACACGAAGGACACGCAGACATGACCACGCCGACAACGACCCAACCCGACACCGCACGGAAGTTCACCGCTGCCATGGAGCTGCCGACCGCCTCGGCACCGGTATATACGACGATCCTCGATACGGACCTGGGACCTCTCCTGCTCACCTCGGATGGGACCCACCTCACCGGGCTCTATCTCGAGGTCTCCGAGGCGATCGATGCTCGACTCGACAGAATGTTCGGAGTCGAACCGACTCCGGAAGACGACCTGGAGATCTTCCACCGCGCCGAGGCACAGCTGGGGGAGTACCTTTCAGGCCAGCGCACACAGTTCGATCTGCCCTTGGCGGCGAAGGGAACGGAATTCCAACGCTCGGTGTGGCAGGCGCTGACGCAGATTCCGTTTGGCAGCACAGCAGGTTACGGTGAGCTGGCCGAGATGCTGGGAAGACCCGGTGCGGCGCGTGCTGTGGGGGCCGCCAACGGAAAGAACCCCATCAGCATCATCGTGCCCTGCCACCGAGTCATCGGAGCGGACGGATCCCTGACCGGCTACGCATGGGGAGAGGGAAAGAAACGCACCTTGCTCACCCTGGAAACCCGCCCCTAATTACTACCTGACGGCGGCCCAGCAACCTCGCGCCAGGTTGCTGGGCCGCCGTCAGGTAGCAAGAAGGGCGGGGATCCTTGTTTGGATCCCCGCCCTTCAGCGGTGGAGGTAAGGGGATTCGAACCCCTGACCTTCTCCATGCCATGGAGACGCGCTACCAACTGCGCCATACCCCCGCTTGCCTGATCAATATTACCCACGTGTGGGTGAGAGACCAAATCGGCGGAGAGTGACGCTCGCCACAAGGGCGGGAATACTGGAACCCCGTGTTCAGGCACTGATCGGGGCCGACCCCGCGGCCCGAGTCCGATGAACTCGGGCCGCGGCGAGTCAGCTATCCGCCGAGGATTCTCCGCGGTGGATCAGATGAACGGCCGGACCTGGCTGAGGTAGCGCACGATATCCCGCTCGCGCAGTTCACGTACGCGCTGCTCGCGAGCGTGTTCGCGCAGGCGAGCCTGCTGACGACGGGCAACCTTCAGGCGGCGAGACTCGGGTGTCGGGGCTGGGCGGCGCGCCCACCGGATGAGCTTCATTCCGGTGCTCAGGGCCCAGCGTCGTGGATAGGTGAATGGGAATGTGGTGGACACAATTATTCCTCGTGGTTTTCGGGCAGGGGATATCCGCAAATGGGCAGGAGATATCCCGGAATGACGGTCAGATAAACAATTGCCGAAAAAGTCGTGACATTGACAATGAATCGCCTGCGCAAGGGTGCATATGACAAAGGCAGCTAATTGCCAATATGGGAATAGGTCATTGCAATGACAGATTCACTGATATGGCAACGGAATACGATAGGCAATGAATCCGAACTGGTCGGCCGCACAGCGGAAGGCGCCAGGTGGTACGGCGCTCACTCGCGAATGCAGCAGATCGGACCGAACTCAATGATGTTGGCGTGAAGTGGCCGGATCAGGTGCGGCAACTGGCGGTGCTAGACACAGCAGGGATGCCGAAAGTGATCTGGACACAAGCCGGGCGTGAAGAATGCCGGATATCAGGCAACCGGTGGCTCAGAGGACAACGGTGGCCGGAAGCCAACCGGTGGAAAAGACGTGGGAGACGGCTGTGTCAGCCGACGAGTCCTTGTCCGCCAATCGGGCAGGCAGCGTATTCATGCCAAGGCGTTCGAAGGTCAGGGCCTGCAAGAAAATTCATCATCGTAACTGCTCTCCTTTCATGGTCGTGGATCTCGTGGGGACGGCGTCAACGTCCGCTATTGTCAAGGTGCAATCAGGTTGGTGTCTGCGAATCCGTAATTGCACTGTCGAATTTAGCACAGCTTTCATTGCGTGTGGGAGTTTTGTTCATTATTTTCTCAAATATTTTCACTTCGACTGTTCGGGCGAGAAAGACGGTTCGTGAAAACTGTTGGTCGAAGCGCTGTTTGGGCCGACGTAGAATCGGAAGAGACGTGCATCAGTCGGACACGCAGCTTGAGGAGTTGAGGATGTCAGAGACCGCCACCACCAGACGTCTGGTCGTCGGATACATCGCCACGGATCGGGGCCGGGATGCGATCTCGCTGGCCATTTCGATCGCGCGTTCCATCGACGTCGAACTCGTGGTCACCATCGTCCGTCCGGAATCATCGACGATTCTCGCCGGCAGCGCCGTGCCCAAGGACGGGGCCGGGATCGTGGCCCAGCAGATCGACGATTGGCTGGACGAAGCCCTGGCACTCATCCCCGATGACATCCGCGCCAGAGGCTGCATCCACATCGCCTCGAACGAATCCAAGGGCCTCATGGAGGTCGCCGAGCAGGAAGGCGCACTGGGCATCATCATCGGTGCACGGGCCACCACACTGATGCGCCAACTGCGCATCGGCACGGTCGCTTCGTCGCTGCTGCACTCGTCGACGGTGCCCGTCGTGCTCGCCCCGTCGGGCAGGTCCGACATCGGGCCGATCTCGCGGGTGACCGCACTCTACGGGGCTCGCCCAGGTGCTTCGTCACTCATCGGAGCGGCCATCGAATCGGCTGTCGGCCTCGGAGTCGATCTCAGACTGCTGTCCCTGATCGAGAACGACGGACTCTATGACGACGAGGTCGCCGAGATCACCGAATTCGCCGAACAGTACGGGGGAGCGGTGCTGGCGGACGACGCTTCGGAGATGCTGGCCTCTGGCCGTGCGACGGTGAGAACCAAGGCCGGAGCCGATATCGAAGAGGCCGCCGAGACCATCGACTGGCAGCCCGGCGACCTCGCCTTCATCGGATCGAGCCGCTTGGGCCACGGAGGCAAGGTAGCAATCGGTGCGAGGGCTCGCCGTCTGCTGCGTGTCCTGCCCGTTCCGGTGGTGGTCGTGCCCCGACGTGCCGTGAGTCGACTGCACACCGCCGAAACCGACTGAGGTGCGGATACGTCAATCACAGCGGACCGACATCCGGCTGGGCTCCCACAGCACGGCCGCGTGGATCCATCCGGGTGAGCGGCGTCGGCGTCCGCTGCTGATGGTGCATGGCTTCCGTGGGGATCATCATGGAATGGACCTCATCGCCGGCAGCATCACCGACCGCGAGGTGGTCGTGCCCGACCTGCCCGGGTTCGGTCTCACTGCCCCGCTGGATTCGGGTTCGTCGCTCTCTGCCTTCGTCGATCATCTCCTCGCTTTGCGCGCCGAGGTGGGCAGGCAGCGGGGCGTGACACCGATCCTGGTGGGGCACTCCTTCGGTTCGATCCTGGTCAGCCACCTGGCGGCCTCCCACCGGGACGTCGTCGACGAGCTCGTGCTCATCAATCCGATCACCAGCCCCGCCCTCGAAGGGCCCGCACGATTCCTCACCGCGGTCACCCGGGCCTATTACGCCCTCGGTGCGCGGCTGCCCGAGCGAGCCGGTCGCTCCCTGCTGAGCAACCCCGTGATCGTCCGGGCCATGAGCGTGGCCATGGCCACGACTCGCGACCCCGGCCTGCGTTCGTACATCCATGATCAGCATTCGCGGCACTTCTCGTCGTTCGCTGACCGCGCGTCCCTGTCAGAGGCCTTCGCGACGTCCGTCGCGCACACCGTCACCGAGGTGGCCGACCACCTGAGTATGCCCACGCTCGTCATCGCCGGCGATCAGGACGCCATTGCCCCGATCGGCCCGACCCGGGCATTCGTGGAGAAGCTCCCCGACGTCGAATTCGTGGAATTGGATGGGGTGGGCCACCTCGTGCACTATGAACGGTCGGAGGAGGCCGCCTCGGCGATCATGGATTTCTGCCACCGGCGAATCGACCGGTGATTCGGCGCGTGACAGGCCGAAGGCAGATACGGTGAATCGACGAAGGGCCGCTGCGCATCAGCGCAGCGGCCCTTCTCTTCAACCGTGTTGGAGATCAGCGGCGGGAGTCGCGTGCCCAGCGGTAGAGAATCGGCACGAGGAATGCGAAGCACGACGCGAGCAGACCACCCCAGAACACCCAGAACTCGGTTCCCTCAGGTGAGGAGAATGAGGCTCCGAAGAGGTAGAGTCCGAACACGAACAGAGCGAAGGCGAAGACGAAGACGATGACATCGGCGAACGATGCTGAATTGCGGGTTCTCTTCGGGGCGGCGATATCGGACATGGTCTCCTCCGGCGATGTTTCTGGTGGTCAGCTGACTCTCAGCAACAGTCTACATCGCGTAGAGGACTTTGCTCATCTCCGGTCGTGTTCGGCGCTTCGCTCCGGGACCAGCCAACCGAGCAGAGCCGAGACGATCGAGACGATGATCGCGGCGAAGATGGCGGAGAAGAAGAACGAATCGATGGTGAACTCGAACGGGGTGAACCCGCTGAGCCAACTCGTCAGCGCCAACATGATCGCGTTGATGACGATGGAGAACAGTCCCAGGGTCAGACACGTGATCGGAGCCGAGACGAAGCTGAGGATCGGTTTGATGAAGGCATTCGCCAATCCGAAGATGAGGCCGATGACGAGGTAGGAGATGATCATCGCCGGAATGGCGCCGGCCTGCTCCTCGACGACCCGGTTCCCTGTGATCGTCACACCCGGCAGGATCCAGGCCGCCACCCAGATCGCACAGGCGTTGACGATGACGCGAGACAAGAAGTTCATAGCCGTCATCCTCGCAGACCGATCTGCGTTCTTTCTGAGTCGCGGATGGGAATGAGGTCCGTGCCATGGTGATCAAACTCAACGTCGCTTGGTGCATTGGCACTCGAATCGGATCGCCAAACACAGTAGCCTGAAGGTGAACCCTTCGGTTCGACTTTCTCAGACCAACAGCGTGCACCTACCGAGTGATTTGATCCAGGTCACCACGGCGGCACGACCTCCCGGACGAGCGGGAGCAGAAACTGGATTGATATGACAGACAGCGACATGCCCGCCTCGGCTCGGCGCACCACCGCGCAGCAGTCCTCACCGACTCTGTTCTCGGCCGTCGGACGCAGCTATTTCCCGATCGCCTTCGTCGCCCGCATGCCTTTCGCCATGATCGTCGTCGGTGTGCTCACCCTCGTTGTGGCCGGCCGCGGATCGCTGAGCTTGGGCGGGATCAACTCAGCTGTGGTCGGATTGGGCACGGCTCTGTTCGGTTCCTTCATCGGGGCGGCCGCCGACCGGTGGGGTCAGCGCTATGTTCTGCTCATCGCCGGGATCCTCAACTGCCTGGCGCTGACCTTCATGGCGTGGGTCGTCTTCAGCCCGCTGCCGGATTTCGTCGTGTTCATCGCCGCCTTCGCGATCGGTGCCACCTCACCTCAGGTCGCGCCGATGTCGCGGTCTCGCCTCGTCGACATCGTCATGTCCGTGCTGCCCTTGTCGAGGCGGCCGAAGGTGCTCAATGCCACGATGGCCTATGAATCCGCAGCCGATGAGGTCATCTTCGTCTTCGGACCCTTCCTCGTCGGGCTCTTGGCGACCTTCTTCACCCCGGTCGCGCCCATCATCGGGGCGATCGTGATGACGCTCGTCTTCGTCTCCGCCTTCGCACTCCACCCGACCGGGCGGGCGCGTTCGACTGGAACGTCGAGCAGCCTCGGCGAGCGTGCCCCCGCCAAGGACATGTTCACCGCCGGTGTCTTCGTCATCATCCTCGGTGTCTTCGGCGTCGGAATGGTGTTCGGCTCCACCCTCACCGCTCTCACCGCGCTGACCAACGACATCGGCCGGCCGGAGGAGGCCGGTCTCATCTACGGAGTGATGGGCATCGGCTCTGCGGTGCTGGCGATCTCGGTGGCGCTGTTCCCCTCTGCGTTCGCTCTGTGGGCGCGACTGCTGTGCTTCGCGCCCATTCTGGTCACGGGATCGGTCATCCTCGCGTCGACGGAATCGATGCCGATCATCGTCATGGCTCTGCTGCTCATGGGCACGGGAATCGGCCCGAGCCTCGTCACCCTCTTCAGCCTCGCCGCCGAACGTGCGCCGCTCGGACGGTCGGCGACCGTGATGTCGATGGCGGGGTCGGCGATCATCGTCGGCCAATCGGTGTCCTCGGCGATCAACGGAATCCTCGCCGAGGATCGGGGAACGGCCGTGGCGATGGCCGTCCCGGTGGCCGCCTCGGCGATCGTCCTGTGTGCCGGTGTCCTCAATCTGTTCGTCGGGAGGCGCCGCGATCTGAGCTCTGACAAGCCGTCACGGCAGCGCGTCGACGGAGCCGAGGAAGAGATCTGAATCACTTCGACTTTCCGTGTTTTGGGACGGCGTGTCCCAGGCATTGCCAGGTGTGACCGGGACATAACCGAGGAGTAGGATGTCCGCTGGTCCATCGTGAAATGCGCCACGGATCGTGGCCTCTCACACCACTACGGAAAGCACACAATGTCTTCAAGCACCTCGACGACCGAGGCCGTCCGCAGCGATACCCGCTTCTTTGGACACCCTCTGCCGCTCATGCAGCTGTTCAGCCTGGAACTGTGGGAGCGATTCTCCTACTACGGGATGAACGGCATCCTCGCGATTTACCTCTACTTCAGCGTCACCGACGGCGGCATGGGGATGGAGCAGGGTACGGCAGTGGGCATCGTCGGTGCGTACGGCGGTGCCGTCTTCCTCGCCACGATCCTCGGCGCCTGGATCGCCGACCGCCTCGCCGGAGCGGAGAAGGTCCTCTTCTACTCCGCGATCATCATCATGATCGGTCACATCTGCCTGGCGTTCATCCCCGGCTTCGGGGGAGTGGCAGTCGGCCTCATCCTTGTTGCGCTCGGCTCGGGCGGTCTCAAGGCGAACGCCTCGGCACTGGTCGGTGAACTCTACGAAGAGAAGGACCCGCGTCGTGACGCCGGCTTCACCATCTTCTACATGGGCGTGAATATCGGTGCCCTCCTCGGCCCGCTGCTCACCGGACTCCTGCAGAAGAACATCGGATTCCACTATGGATTCGGGGCCGCCGCGGTCGGTATGGCACTCGGCCTGATCATCTACCTCACCGGTCGCAAGAGCCTGCCGCCGGAGTCTCGTGTTGCAGTCAATCCGCTGCCGAAGAACAAGCTCTACCTCTTCATCGTGGCCGTCGTGGTCGTCATTCTCCTCGCCGTCATTCTGTGGATGACGAAGATCGTCAACGCGGAAAACCTCGATTGGTGGATCGCCGGGATCTCTGCCGGAGCGGCCGCCTGCTACTTCATCGTCATGTACACCTCGCCGCAGACGAACTCCGACGAACGCTCTCGTGTTCTCGCCTTCATCCCGTTCTTCCTGACGGTTGTCGTGTTCTGGTCGATGTACCAGCAGATCTTCGGAGTGCTGACCGTCTACTCGGATACTCAGCTCAACCGGTCGATCTTCGGATGGGAGATGCCGATCAACTGGATCCAGCTGATCCCTGCGTTCTTCGTCATCGTCTTCGCCCCGCTGTTCGCGACGATGTGGATGAAGCTCGGACCCAAGCAGATCTCGACACCGGTCAAGGCCGGACTGTCACTCGTGCTCATCGGCATCGGGTTCCTCATGTTCCTGCCCTTCGCTGAGGCCGGCCCCAATGAGACTCCGCTGCTGTGGGTGGCTCTCACATTGGCCGTATTCGTCTTCGGTGAGCTGCTCATCTCGCCGGTGGGCCTGTCGTTCTCGACGAAGGTCGCTCCGAAGGTCTTCCAGTCGCAGATGATCGCCGTGTTCTTCCTTGCCTCGGGTGTCGGTACGGCACTGTCCGGTGTGCTCGGCGGGTACTTCGACGCCGGCAACCAGGCACCCTACTGGCTGTCGGTCGGCGGATCGTCGGTCGTGCTCGGCCTGCTCGCGCTGACGCTGACGAAGCCGATGCTGGGGCTGCTGCGCGGAATCCGCTGATTCAGTAGCTTCGCGCATAGCCAGCGCAGTCCGAAGGCTCCTGTGGGTCACCGCCTCACGGGAGCCTTCGTCGTTTCCGGGCGGGCATCCCTCACCCGCAGTGTCGCTTCAGAGCGTTGCAGCACGAGGGTGTGGCCGGACGGGTGAGGGGTGCGGTGCCACCGGCAGATTATACGAGTTCGGGTGACAGATGCCGGGCATCGAGAGGCTGCCTGCAGCAGTCAGACGCCGATGAAGATGGGCAGCGCGTCAGGATGGTGGGCGTGGACGATCGTGAGGAACACGAGCGCGTCGAAGAGCAGATGCACCGTGACCGTATACGGCAGCGATTTCGTGCGAGTGAAGATGAAGGCCTGCACGAGTGCGAAGGGGATCGTCAGCAGCGGACCGATCGACCGGTAGCCGAGCTCCCAGAGGAACGAGACGAAGATGATCGTGGTGAATATGTTCGCGGTCCAGAACGAGAAGTGTTTGCGCAGGAGCGCGAAGACCGTGCAGATGAAGAACAGCTCGTCCCAGATGCCCACGGCGTTGACCCCGAAGAACAGTCGGATGATCTCCGACCAGTTCGTCAGCGGAGGCCAGTTGAGGTAGACCCCGGTGCGCATGAAGTACTGCGGCAGCACTGCCCAGGCGACCACAACGACGAAGACCAGCCATGCCCATTCCAGCCGCGACCAGGGTTGGCCGCGACGCAGCGGAAACTGGATCGTCTTGTCTTCGAACACATAACGAGTCACGAGCCAAGGGCCGATGACGACGGCCGAGAGCACAACGCCCATGCGTGCGATGTTCGACCACGAGATATCGGCTTCGACCGATATCGCCGAGATGAGAGCGAGACACGCGGCGATGATGCTGAGGTCTCTGGCGAAACTCCGATTGACACTCCACGCGATGATCAGGGCCGCGAGCATCGGTGCGTATCCGAAGGCGCGGACCTGCGGAAACGTCGTTCCCAGGCCGAAGAGCACAACCGCCGAGACCGCCAGCGAGGCAGCCGCAGCGGCCTCCCAGCTGAGCGGTTTCAACTGTGAGGATTCGATGGTTACTGCTCGGTCAGTGTCCACGCTCCACACTGTAGACGAACCCGGTCCGAGTCGCACCGGAACTTCGACCAGTGCCGCACCGAATCATCGCGTCTGGCTCCGCCGATTCACAAGTAGGATCGGAGCGAGGGAAGGACATCATTGGACCCAGAGGACTACTCCGAGCTCATCGCCGAATTGGCACCGAATCTCCACACCGAGACGACGCCGGTACGCAGCGCCGTCGGGCGCACCACGGCCTCGGACATCAG
>Ga0308157_10008243_pt1 | contig 11902 bp, 11 predicted proteins | sample PhyBR1_FD_201035 | JGI IMG/M metagenome (GOLD analysis project Ga0308157, IMG submission 201035) | Phyllosphere microbial communities from UC Gill Tract Community Farm, Albany, California, United States - DLSLB.R1 | ecosystem: Host-associated > Plants > Phyllosphere > Unclassified | place: USA...
AGATAAAAAAAGCACTAAATAGAATAATTTTCCCTTTCATAGATTCTTATTTTATAATTGGTTGTTGATAAAAACAAAAATATAGAAATTAACTTAAATTACAACTGTAATGGATTTTTTTTTCAAAAAATTTCCTTAAAAAAACCTTAAAAATCAGCCTTATGTCGAGAAAATGTGCGTTTTAACGGGCTTTTTGTTAAAAATGTTAATTTAAAATCTGTAAGATATTAGTTATAAAAAAAGGAAAAACATTCAAATAAATAACCAAAAAAAACCTACGTTTATCAATTTTCGAAAAAAAATATTAACAAAAAGATCTTGATATTTACTCACTTGAGGATATTTATTAACAAAATTCTGTCGAAACTGAACCAAAAAAATTTCAAAAACATTCAAGGAGACTTCAAAACTGAAATCGGAAAATGTAACTCATAAATAATCTTACTCCCGAAAATTTTAGACTACACATTTTCTTCTATCTTTGCGCCATGCAATTTTCTCAAATTTTAGGTCAAGATTACATCAAAAGCCACTTGATAAAAAGTGCTGCTTCTGGTAGAATCCCTCATGCTCAATTATTCGTTGGCCCAGAAGGAAGTGGTACATTAATAGCTGCCATTGCTTATGCCCAATATATTTTATGCAGCAATACTGGCGATGAAAATTCAAACGGAAATGATTCTTGCAATCTAAAGTTTGAAAACATCTCTCATCCCGATCTGCATTTTATCTACCCAACTGTTACAACCGAAGATGTAAAGACAAAACCCAAAAGTTTAGATTTTATTCAGGATTGGCGAAGCTTTATTCAAGAAATGCCTTATGGCGGTTTGTTTGATTGGTACAAAATTCTTGGTGTTCAAAACAAGCAAGGAGAAATTCGTGTTGAAGATGCTCAGGAAGTTTTAAAATCGCTTTCGCTAAAATCTTACGAAGGTGGCTACAAAATCATGATTATCTGGATGGCCGATAAAATGAACATCGCCGCTTCTAATAAACTCCTTAAACTTCTAGAAGAACCTTCAGAAAAAACGATGTTTATTCTGATTTCTGAAAACGAAGAAGATATTATTCAAACCATACGTTCGCGATGCCAAGTGATTCACTTTAGTGGACTACCCGAAAAAGTTATTGCCGATGCTTTGGTTCGCCAAGAAAACATAGACGCAGGTTTAGCCAAAAAAATTGCACATCAGGCGCAAGGCAATTTTAATAAAGCATTGCATTTGCTAAAAGAAGACGATGACGATCTTCCGTTTGAACAATGGTTTGTCAATTGGGTTCGTGCGGCTTTTAGAGCAAAAGGAAATGCCGCTGCAATTCAGGATTTAATTTCTTGGAGTGAGCAGATTGCTGCATTGGGGCGCGAAAGCCAGAAAAAATTTATCCAATATTGCATCGAAATGTTCCGACAAGCTCTTATGCTAAATTATCAGGCTCAAGACTTAGTTTATATCGAACCGAAAGTGGATAAATTCAAACTGGAGAATTTTGCTCCTTTCGTAAACGGGAATAATATTCACGAAATATTCAAAGAACTTTCAGATGCTATGTATCACATCGAAAGAAATGGAAATGCAAAAATAATCCTTACCGATTTATCGATCAAATTGACTCGTTTAATTCATAAAAAATAATTCAAAATGAACAATGTTGCCTCAATTTTACTTTTGGCTTTTCTAGCTTTAACTTTTCTACAATCTGGATACGAAAAAATTTTTTACTGGAAAGATAATGTTACCTGGCTTAAAGAGCACTTTGCCAAAACGCCTTTAAAAAATCAAGTTCCACTGGCTCTCATGCACTTATTGATTTTAGAATTGATTTCAGGAATTTTATGTGTTGTGGGCGGAATTCAATTATTTACAAATAATGGCAGAGAATTTGGTTTTTATGGAGCTATCTTTTCTTGTATCTGTTTGCTAATGATGCTTTTCGGACAAAGACTTGCAAAAGATTACGATGGTGCGAGAACCATTGTTATATATTTTATACCAGCTGTAATGGCTGTTTATTGGTTAAATTAACCAGTACAAATTTTTAAATTTTAGATTAAAAAAATGAATCCAAAACATCCTTCAGAATCCCTAACTATTTTAACTGATTTAGTTTTACCGAGCGAAACAAATCCTTTAAACAATCTTTTTGGCGGTGAGTTATTAGCCAGAATGGATCGCGCAGCAAGTATTGCAGCACGCAGACATTCGCGCCGAATTGTAGTAACGGCATCTGTAAATCACGTTGCTTTTAATAGAGCTATTTCGCTTGGAAGCGTTGTAACCGTAGAGGCAAAAGTTTCAAGATCATTCAAAAGTTCGATGGAAGTTTTTATCGATGTTTGGGTAGAAGACCGCGAATCTGGAAACAGAACAAAAGCCAACGAAGCAATTTATACTTTCGTAGCGGTAGACGATACTGGAAGACCAGTTGAAGTTCCAGCAATTGTACCTGAAACTGAATTGGAAATTCAGCGATTTGATGCTGCGCTTCGTCGCAAACAGCTTAGTTTATTACTTGCAGGCAAAATAAAACCAACTGACGCAACAGAATTAAAGGCATTATTTGTATAGAACGATTTTGTGACAATTTGGAACAATCAAACTTCAAAAAAAGAAGTAATTTTACAAATTATAAAACTGATCAATAAGATTATTAGAGAATTTTCTTATTTTTATCCAGAAAGACAAAATAATAATTTAAGATATTTAGAAAAAAATGAGTTCAGAGAAAGAAGCCAAATTAAAAGCACTACAATTAACGCTTGACAAACTTGACAAAACCTACGGAAAAGGAACCGTAATGAAAATGGGCGACAGAGCCATTGTAGAAGTAGAAACGATTTCTTCTGGCTCATTAGGTGTTGACTTAGCTCTTGGAGTAAACGGATATCCAAAAGGAAGAATTATCGAAATATATGGTCCAGAATCTTCTGGAAAAACAACTTTAACGCTTCATGCAATTGCAGAAGCTCAAAAAGCTGGCGGTATTGCCGCTTTTATCGATGCGGAGCATGCTTTTGATAGAAATTACGCAGAGAAATTAAACGTTGATATTGAGAACTTAATCATTTCTCAGCCAGACAACGGAGAACAAGCTTTAGAAATTGCTGAAAACCTAATTCGTTCTGGAGCTATCGACATAGTTGTAATTGACTCTGTTGCTGCTTTAACTCCAAAAAGCGAGATTGAAGGTGAAATGGGAGATTCAAAAATGGGTCTTCATGCCCGTTTGATGTCTCAAGCATTGAGAAAACTTACTGGAACTATCAGCAAAACAAACTGTACGGTTTTCTTTATCAACCAGCTTCGTGAAAAAATTGGTGTTATGTTCGGAAATCCAGAAACTACAACTGGAGGTAACGCACTTAAATTTTACGCTTCTGTACGTTTAGATATCCGTCGTTCTGCTCAAATTAAAGATGGTGAAAACGTAATCGGAAATAGAACTAAAGTAAAAATCGTTAAAAACAAAGTGGCTCCGCCGTTTAAAACTGCAGAATTCGATATTATGTACGGAGAAGGTGTTTCTAAAACAGGAGAAATCTTAGACTTAGCTGTTGAATTTGATATCGTTAAAAAAGCAGGATCTTGGTTTAGCTATGGCGACACCAAATTAGGTCAAGGACGTGACGCTGTTAAAGCTTTAATTAAAGATAATCCAGAACTAGCTGAAGAACTGGAAATCAAAATTAAAGAACACATGAAAGAATTGGCAAATGCCTAAAAAATAAGTCTAAAAGACGCTATTAAAAGCCAAGCGATTACACAAAAATCGCTTGGCTTTTTTATTTTGAAATAAAATTAAAAATTTCACGCAACCTTTTTACCAAACCTTCATCTATATAAAAAAGCAGTTTTGTAATTGGTACTGCCATATATCAATTTCGGTTTTTTTTAGAATTTACGTTGATTGGTTATTTGAGTAAAAAAATCCGTTAGTTGTTCAAACTAACGGGTTTTTATCAAATTTCCCCTTTTAATCAGAATTCCAACGCAACCTTTTTGATTTTTCTCTATCTATAATAATGTGAAATTAACTTGAGTCATTAACCAAACTCTTTATTATCAACTATTAATATTTTTAATCATGAAAGAAAAAATAGAATTGTTGTACAGTAAAAACCGAAGAAAAACCAAATTGAAGTTTAAAAAAGTATTGCGTTTTATTTCAGAAAAGATAATTCACAGATAATAAGCTTTTGAATAAAAATAGGGGTTTTTAATTCAAAGAAAAGCCGGTAGACTAATCAGTTTACCGGCTTTTGTATTTTACATAATGTAAGGCTATTTATTATCGTTGAAAGTCGATTAAGCCTTTGTAAATTAAACTTCTTACTTGTTCTTTCAATTCTTTTCTATGATCGCTTGTCAAACCTTTTGTTTCTACAAATGGCAAAATTCTTGCACGCATTCTACCTGGACTTCCACTCATAAATGTATAGGAAAAACGTTCTTTATTGTCTGGAAAAATAATGGGCACAATCGGAATCTGATGATCAATTGCTAATCTGAATGCTCCATCTTTAAACTCGTCCAACAAAATACTTTCATCATCTGGAACTCCTCCTTCAGGAAAAATACAAATACTTAAACCTTGGTTAAGACGATTTTGGGCTCTTTTAAAAACCTCATTTTTGCTTTTAGACGAGCTTCTGTCAACCAAAATGCAAGTACGTTTATAGAAAAATCCAAAAAGCGGAATCTTCACCAATTCTTTCTTTCCAACAAAAACAAACGGGTTTTTTATAAGCGCCAACATTAGCATAATATCGGTCATGGAAGTATGATTGGCCACTATCATGTAACTTTTGCCTTTAATGAGCTTCTGTTCGCGTTTTACGGTGTAATAGAAACCCATCCCGAAAAGGATAAATTTAGCCCAAATGCGGGCCATTTTAAAGAAATATGGATATCCTTTCTCAGAAAGGATAGAAACGACCAGAAAAGGGAACATAATAAGTATTGGAATGGCCATTAAGACATAAAACCAAACTCTCCAAAGAATCCAAAAAGCAATTTTAAATATTTTCATAGCTTCAAATGTAAGAAAGAGAAATGATTTTATGAATATTAAGTAATTCTATTGTTTTGTAACGCAGAGATCACAGAGTTTTTTCGCTGAGCGCGCGAAGTTTTTGAAAAAATGCATATGCATAGAGTTCACAGAGCTTTGCTAATCTTTTCCAAAATAAACAGAAACATAAAATAAAATTAGTTATTTTTATACGAAATTCTGCGTTAAAATTAAATAAAAAATGAATGAAAATGAAATTTCGACTATTGTTATTGGTCTAGCAATCGAAATACACAGAAAGCTCGGACCAGGTTTACTAGAAAATGTTTATAAAGAATGTCTATTCTATAAACTAAAACAAAAGGGGCTAATGGTAGAAAAGGAAAAACCAATGCCGTTAATTTTTGAGAAAATAAAACTAGATTGTAGCTATCGTATCGATTTGCTGATTGAAAACAAATTCATAATTGAAATTAAAGCAGTTGAAACTTTAACGGTAAACCATTTGGCACAAACGTTAACTTATCTCAAACTCGGCAACTATAAACTAGGTTTACTAATTAACTTTAATGAAGCTCTTTTGAAAAATGGTATTAGAAGAGTCATAAATAATATCTAAAAACAGTAGAGAAAGTACAGCGAACTTCAAAAAACTAAAAAAATCTTCTTTACTCTGCGAAAAACTCTGTGAACTCTGCGCTAAAAAAACGAACTTTGCAGATCAAGTATAAGAAAAAAAGAGAATGGCAAAAATACTTACTGGTGTTCAAAGTACAGGAACACCGCATTTAGGAAATTTATTAGGAGCAATTATTCCGGCAATTGAATTATCAAATAATCCAGCAAATGAATCTTATTTGTTTATTGCCGATTTGCATTCAATCACTCAAATTAAAGACGGAAAAACTTTAAGAGAAAACACCTATAGCACAGCTGCAGCTTGGCTTGCTTGTGGTTTAAATCCTGAAAAAGTGACGTTTTACAGACAATCTGATGTGGTTCAAACTACAGAATTGACTTGGTATTTGAGCTGTTTTTTCCCATTTCAAAGATTGACATTAGCACATTCTTTCAAAGATAAAGCAGATCGTCTAGACGATGTTAACGCTGGACTTTTTACATATCCAATGCTTATGGCTGCGGACATTTTGCTATATGATGCAGAATTTGTTCCTGTTGGAAAAGATCAATTGCAACATTTAGAAATTACTCGTGATGTTGCGGCTCGTTTCAATCACCAGATGGGTGAAACTTTTGTTCTTCCTGAGGCTAAAATTGAGGAAAACATTATGCTGATTCCGGGAACAAACGGAGGAAAAATGAGTAAATCTGCCAACAATATCATCAATATTTTCTTGGACGACAAAACATTACGCAAACAAGTAATGAGTATTGAAACAGATTCTACACCACTTGAGGCACCTAAAAATCCAGATACTTGTAATGCTTTCGCAATTTATTCTTTGTTAGCAAATGAAGAACAAACTGCGCAAATGAGAGCTAATTATTTAGGCGGAAATTATGGTTATGGCCACGCCAAACAAGCTTTGTTTGAATTGATTACAGAGAAATTCAAAACAGAAAGAGAGAAATATAATTACTATATCAATAACCTTGAAGAAGTAGACGCTTTGTTGAAAAAAGGTGCATCAAAAGCTTCTGTCATTGCAGATGGTGTTTTGGCAAAGGTTAGAGAAGTTTTAGGATTTGGTAAATAATTTAATCCAAAAAATTGTTTTTAAAGAAGCGCTGATCATTTTAAAATTGATCAGCGTTTTTCTTTTAAAATTTATATCTATTTTTTTTATAACTTCAAGTATATTAACCTCTTAAAATAAAAAAGATGGATAAATATATTGAAGATTACAATGTTCCCTCGTACGCATTTCAAATGCTAAATATCGTTTTTGGCTTATTGCTGATTTATATTTTATACCGATTGTACAAACACTTCAAAAGAAAATAATATATAAGATTTTCTGCGTTAAATTGACTCAAAAAGTTTTCCAGGAAGTGGTCTTATAACACCTTTTAATTCCATACCTATCAGAATTCCAGATAGTTTAAAAATTGGGATTTCACATTCAATTGCAATAATGTCTAATAATTCCTTTCCATTCTTCTGGAGAAAATCATAAACCATTTGCTCGTCAGAATCTAATTCTACAAAAAGCTGTTTTTGAATGTTTTTTGGTTTTTCTTTAATATCCCAATTTAGCATATAGATTAAATCAGCGGCACTTGTCAACACATTCGCTTTCTGTGTTTTAATCAAGTTATTACAGCCCTGACTGTATTTATCAGTAACTCTTCCTGGCACAGCAAAAACATCTCGATTGTATTCATTTGCCATATTTGCGGTAATCAGCGAACCGCCTTTATCAGCAGATTCAATTACAATAGTTGCCTCAGTCATTCCAGCAACAATTCGATTTCGGCGTACAAACTTCTCTTTATCTGGATTAGAATCACTCCAAAATTCAGTTATAAATCCTCCCTTCTCTTCCATTCTTGCCATATACTTTTTATGCGCACGCGGATAAACTTGATTCAATCCATGAGCCAAAACGCCAATTGTCTGCAGATCATAATCCATTGCCGCCTGATGCGCCACTATATCGACTCCGTAAGCAAAACCACTTACAATTACAGGATCTAGCGGAGCCAAATCTTCAATTAACTTTCTACAAAAATCAGTTCCATAAGAGGTAATTTGCCTTGTTCCAACGATACTGATTATCTTTTTATTTTTAAAATCTAAATTCCCTGCCGTAAAAATCAGAATTGGTGCATCAATACAATGTTTAAGACGATCGGGGTAATTTTCGTCTTGAAAAAAAGAAACCTGAATATTGTTGTTTTTTATATATGAGAGCTCTTTCTCTGCCTTTTCGAAAACAGTTTTGTCTTTAAGGTTTTTCAATAAAACAGATCCAATTCCATCAACGGCAGCCAATTGAGAATTCTTAGCTTTAAAAATAGAAGTCGCATCTCCAAACGAATTAAGCAATTTTTTGCCCATTATATCTCCCACTCCATCAACCTTCAATAAGGCAAGCAAATTAAATAATTCTTGATCTTTCATTGTGTTTTAACATTATGTAAAATAGATAAATAAAATCTACTTTTTACGAGGCGCAAATATCTATAAAACAAAGTAATTTCTTAATAAAATTTAAAAATATTTCTGAAGTGCCTTGTTTTGAAAGAAAACCTAAAAAGTTAATATACTGAAAACGAATTGTCTAAAAATAATTCCGAATTGTTAATAAAAATTGTGAATAAAATTTTGATAACTATACGCGTTGGCTAACTTTGTTAATATGAAAATCGAAGTATATATCTCACAGTTATTGTATCGTTATCAGTGTGTAACGATTCCAGGATTTGGTGCATTTTTAACAGAAACTCACTCAGCGCAGCTGAATGAAAGCACTAATTCGTTTTTTCCTCCAAAAAAAACCATTTCTTTCAACAGTCGTATCAAAAACAACGATGGATTGTTGGCAAATCATATTGCACAAGCAGAAAAAACATCTTATGGTTTTGCTGTTAGTGCAATTGCTTTTGAAGTTTTAAATTGGAAAAAAACATTGGAAGAAGAAGGCGTAATTCTTTTAAAAAACATTGGAGAACTGCGTTTAAATTCTGAAAGCAATATTGTTTTTAAACCAAACGATCAAACCAATTTTCTATCTACTTCTTTTGGATTAAGCCCTTTTGTTTCGCCAATGGTGAAAAAAGAAGCTTTCGAGAAAAAAATCGAAAAAATCGCAGCAAAAGAAAAAGATGCTGTTTTATTATACGAAAATGAGGAAGAAACAAAATCTTCAAATCCATTTTTGCGTTATGCTGCCATTCTTGTTTTAGGACTTGGAATTACAGGAAGCATTGGTTACCCATTGTATCAAAATCAAATTGATAACCAAACACTTGTTGTAGAACAAGCTGTTCAAAAAAAAGTACAGAACAAAATTCAAGAAGCAACTTTCTTCATCAAAAGTCCGCTTCCTGCTGTAACTCTTTCTGTTGATTCTGCTAAAGTTGAAACTGTCGAAACCACAATGCCTTATCACATTATGGCTGGTGCTTTTAGAAGTGAAGCTAATGCAAAAAAAGCTTACAACCAACTAATTAAAGATGGTTACAAAGCAAGAATGCTGAAAGAAAACAAACACGGATTGTTTCCTGTTTTATACGGAAGCTACGCAACTATGAAAGAAGCAGAACAAGCTCAAAAAGAAATACAAAAAGGCGAAAATCCTCAAGCTTGGATTCTAGTCGAAAATTTATAAATCAAAAAAATCCCGTTTCGAAAGAGCGGGATTTTTTTTGTCCTATTCTGTTATTTAAAAAAATTTGACTGGCAATCTTTGATAATTTCTTCGAATAAATTAGCCTCAAAAAATAAACATCATGGACAACCTTTTTAAAACATTAGTTTTCTTTCTATTGCTGAGTTCACAATCTTTTTATGCTCAACAAATCTCAAACGCTGCAGAAGAATTGGATCGACAAAAAGCTGAACTTCAAACGCAAAAAAGTTTAAAAGAAAATTATAAAAAGCTCGACGACAAACTTGATCAGCTGAAAAAAGAACAAAAGGAATTGGAAAACAAAAAGAAAGCTCTATCTAAATCTGAAAACGATTTGAAAGCAACAAAAGAGAAAATTAGTAAACTGGAACTTGTCAATCAGAAAATCGAAAACAAAATCTCAACTACATCAGTTTCTGACGAAGAAATTCAAAAGCAAAAAATTAAAACCAAAGAGAACGAAGTTACAATTCAGAAATTGAAGCTTACGCAAATTTCTCAAGAAAAAGAATTGGAAAAAATAATCTCAAATATTTAAATAGCATTTTAATACAAAGAACATTTTCTTTTTTAAGCTTCGGAGAAGCAAAATATTTATAGTTAAGAATAAATATCTACGATATAAAAGCTCCAGCGGAGTGACATAATTTTATAACAAATATGTCGCTCCGCTGGAGCTTTTTTTCATTTGTTTTATTTGATTCTATAAATATTTAACCTCTCTGAGGTTCAGCACATATTTCTAGGTTGAGATTAAATATCTTTTTAAAACAACTTCTCTCCAATGTTTATCGTGAAACAATTTTGGCATCTTGCGACAAAATTTCTTTTCCTGATTGATATACCACTAACGCCGCAGGCGCCGAATTTTTTTCACCCAAAACAGTAAAATGGCATTCGTACTTAAAGTTACCTTTTTTGAATTCGTAATGATGATTCCCTCCTGTTCCATCTGCAAAGAAAACACCGTTTTCAATTACTAGATCTGGAGTATCAGTCATTTTGTTTTTGATTCCCCAAGAAACGTAACGAAAATTATTATTTCCTAAATCATCAATTCTGATTCTGAATTTTGAAGTCTCGAGAATTGCAACACGCTCTTTAAAATTTGAAATAGAAGCGTTTACATTTTTCTTCTGTGCAGCAATCAACGAATTTTTTATTTTAACTTCTTCATCAGATTGATGATTGATGCTGATAATTCTTCCATCAGTGTCTATCCACAAATCACCTTGATTGAGCATAATGCCGCGCCAGCCCATTTCTGACCAATCTTTCGCAGAATCCGATTTTACAATTTTTTCAATCAAAACTTTATCAAAAATTTGATCATATCTTTTTACAAAATCTGCTTTGTCTTTTACTGACGGAATTGGATATTCACGCTTGAAAGGAAATTTTATACGTTTTGCAATTGCTTCTTTATCGCCATTTTTTACTTCGAGAATAAATTTCGAAATGAACTTTTGATATTCTGGCTTCAAATCTTGCGCATTCAAAAACAAAGAATTAAACATCAAAATTGTTAGCAATATTTTAAATGTTTTCATGTCAAAAATAATTTAATGCGTTAGAAATTAGATTTTTGAAAAACAGAAAACCATGTTTCACGTAGGACGTTCATAAAATCAATTGATGCTCGCTTTGAACATTTTTAGCTCGTCCCAAGTAAATTCGTCGCCATGTTTTTCTTTCAAACCACTCAAAGATTCTTCTTGATAAAACTGAAATGCTTCTCTCAAAGCCAAAATTTTATCATAAGGCAGAACATCAGTAATTTCGATTTTCTTCGATTGAATAAGTCTTATCAAATGGCCTTCGATTGTTTGAACGTTTAATTTACGCATTCTTGCAATATCTTCAACCGAATTTTTATCCATCCACAAATCGTACGTTTCTTCGACCGTCGTTTTTTTAGCCGTTTTAAGCTCGTTTTTCTCTGTCTTAGGTGATTTGTATCGAACAACGGGTTCTTCTGTTCTAAAAATGTCTGTATTTGTCGTTTTCAGCTCTTCTCTTATCCTTTCTGCTTTATTGGTTTTGTAATTTTTAATATTTGGGGATGTTAGCTTTTCTTTACTGATAGCTTCACCGGCAACTACAACTTCAATCAATAACTTGGCTTTCATCAATCTTAAAACTGCTTTGGTCTGAAGATCTTCTAAAAAATTAAGTTCTTCGTAGAACTCTTTTACTTTTTTAAATTTTTGAATTTCAGCCATTTTATAAATCAAATCATCCACCAATTTGTCCATCGCTTTGAAAAAATAATCGTAGGCCGCATCTACTCTTTCTTTCACAAAAAACAAATCAACCGTTTCTTTGATGAAAATTTTATTGAGCTGCGAAATGAATTTCTGCGAAGGATCTAAAAGCTGCTCCATAATTTCCATTCGTTTATGCGCCCAAACTGCGTGTTTCGTTTTTTCGGAGCCAGCAGCATTTTCGTTATAACTAAAACGATGATTTCGCCATTCTTGCGCCAATTCTCCCCAATTAAAACTGTTTATCAAATAGTTGTGGATAAAATTCTTGGTTTCGAAGTGAAGCGCTTTCTCCAAAGTTTCTTCTGT
>Ga0308157_10008244_pt1 | contig 11900 bp, 9 predicted proteins | sample PhyBR1_FD_201035 | JGI IMG/M metagenome (GOLD analysis project Ga0308157, IMG submission 201035) | Phyllosphere microbial communities from UC Gill Tract Community Farm, Albany, California, United States - DLSLB.R1 | ecosystem: Host-associated > Plants > Phyllosphere > Unclassified | place: USA...
CTGACCCCGGTTTCGCCAACCAAGTAGAATCCTCCACAGCATTCACCAACCAGTGATGATCCATGTCCCAGCGTGATTGGGTGGCGGCCGCCATCCACAAGATCGAAGCCGACTACAACCGATCTGCCGATACCCATCTGATCCCGCTTGATTTGCCCGGTTTCCCCGGTATCGATGTCTATCTGAAGGATGAATCCAGCCACCCGACCGGTAGCCTCAAGCACCGTTTGGCGCGCTCGCTGTTCCTGTACGCGCTGGCCAATGGCTGGCTGCGCGAGGGGCGCCCGGTCATCGAGGCATCCAGTGGCTCCACCGCTGTTTCCGAGGCTTATTTCGCGCGCTTGTTGGGATTGCCCTTCATCGCCGTGATCCCGGCCAGCACGTCGCCGGAGAAGATTGCGGCCATCGAGTTCCACGGCGGTCGCTGCCATCTGGTACAGCGCGCCTGTGACTTGAACTGCGAGTCCGAGCGCCTGGCGCGTGAAACCGGTGGCCATTTCATGGACCAGTTCACCTACGCCGAACGTGCCACCGACTGGCGCGCCAACAATAATATCGCCGAGTCCATCTTCAAGCAGATGGCCGAAGAGCGGCATCCGGTGCCGGAGTGGATCGTGTGCAGCCCTGGCACCGGCGGCACCGCTGCCACCCTTGGCCGCTACGTCAGCTACCGTCGGCATGACACCCGCATCCTCTGCGCTGATCCGGAGGTGTCGGTTTTCTTCGATGGCTATTGTGCCGCGCTGGAAGGACGCGACTGGCGTGACATGACCTGCGAAGGCGGCTCGCGTGTGGAAGGCATCGGTCGTCCGCGGGTCGAGCGCAGTTTCATCCCGACCTGCGTCGACGCAATGGTCAAGGTCAGTGATGCGCTCAGCCTGGCCGCGATGCGTCATGTCAGTGCGACCCTGGGACGCCGCGTTGGCGGCTCTACCGGCACCAACTTCATCGGCGTGCTGCAGATTGCCCAGCAGATGCGCGATGCCGGACGGGATGGCTCCATCGTCACCATCCTGTGTGATTCGGGCGACCGTTACGCGCACAGCTATTACAACCCTGACTGGTACCAACGGCAGGCTATCGACGTGGCCGGTGCGGATGCGCTGGTTGCCGCCGCCGTGGCCGGGCAGGGCATGCCAGCCCTGCCTTGTGCCTGGCTGGAAGCGTCGCCATATAGATCCTGAAGCTGGCGCAGCCGGCCCCTGTTTGAAGGAATGCCGTGAACACCTCCAATCCCCTGCTCGATTTCTCCGGCTTGCCGCGGTTCGACGCGATCCGTCCCGAACATGTCACGCCAGCCATTGATGCACTGCTGGCCGAGGCCGAAGCCGCGGTGAAGGCGGCTGAAACCGTGGCGCCGGTGAGTTGGGAGCGGTTCGTGCTGCCGCTGGATGACGCCAGCGAGCGCTTGTACCGCGCCTGGGGGCAGGTGTCGCACCTGCAATCGGTGGTCAATACGCCGGAGCTGCGCGAGGTCTACAACGCCAACCTGCCGCGGATAAGCCGTTTCGGCAGTTCGGTGGCGCAGAATCCCGCCTTGTACGCGCAGTACAAGGCGCTGTCAGCCACGCCGGAAGCCGCCGGTTACGACCAGGCGCGCGCGCGCGCCCTGGAAAACACGCTGCGTGATTTCCGCCTGGGCGGCGCCGAACTGGGTGACGAGGACAAGGCACGCTTCGCCAAGCTGCAGGAGGAACTCTCCGGACTGCAGGCCAGGTTCTCGCAGAACGTGCTGGATGCCAGTGATGCATTCGCGCTGTACGTGGATGATGAAAGCGGGTTGTCCGGCCTGCCGGACGACGTGGTCGCCAATGCCCGTGCAGCTGCGCAGAAGGATGACCGCGCTGGTTTCAAGCTGACCCTGCAGATGCCGTGTTACCTGCCGGTGCAGACTTATGCCGACAATCGCGCCCTGCGTGAGCAGCTGTACCACGCGCATGCAGTGCGGGCCTCCGAGTTCGGCGATGCTGCGCTGGACAATACCGGCAACATCGACCGCATTCTCGCCGTGCGCAACGAGCTGGCGGGCATGCTTGGTTTCAGCAGCTACGCCGAGTACTCCATTTCGACCAAGATGGCCGCCGATGCGCCGCAGGTGTTGGGCTTCCTGCGCGACCTTGCCAGTCGCGCCAAGCCTTTCGCGCGGCGCGACCGCGCCGAACTGGAGGCGTTTGCAAGCGATGAGCTGGGCCTGGATGAGCTGCAGGCATGGGACCTGGCCTATGTCGCCGAGAAGCTCAAGCAGGCGCGTTACAGCTACTCCGAGCAGGAAGTGAAACAGTACTTCACCGAGCCCAAGGTGCTGGCTGGCCTGTTCGGCGTCATCGAGCGTCTGTATGGCCTCAAGGTGCAGCCGGACAATGCGCCGGTCTGGCACGAAGACGTCCGCTTCTATCGCCTGGTCGATTCCACTGGTGCCTTGCTGGGCCAGTTCTACATGGACCTGTATGCCCGCGAGGGCAAGCGCGGTGGTGCGTGGATGGACGATTCGCGCAACCGCCGTGTCACCGCGGCAGGCGTGCAGACCCCGCTGGTCTACCTGGTGTGCAATTTCGGCCGCGGCGGCGATGGCAAACCGGCAACCTTCAGCCATAACGAAGTCACCACCATCTTCCATGAGATGGGCCACGGCCTGCACCAGTTGCTTACCCGCATCGGCGAGCTGGCGGTAGCCGGCATCAATGGCGTGGAATGGGATGCAGTGGAGTTGCCCAGCCAGTTCATGGAGAACTTCTGCTGGGAGTGGCAGCAGGTGGAAGCGATGACCGCGCATGTTGATGGCGGTGCGCCGCTGCCGCGGGCACTGTTCGACAAGATGCTGGCAGCGAAGAATTTCCAGAGTGGCATGTTCACCGTGCGCCAGCTGGAGTTCGGTCTGTTCGACATGCTGCTGCACAGCCAGTACCAGCCAGCCGAGGAAAGCGTGTTGCAGTTGCTGGAGCGCGTGCGCGGCGAAGTGGCGGTGAACATTCCGCCGGCCTGGAACCGTTTTGCCAACCAGTTCAGCCACATTTTCGCCGGCGGTTATGCCGCAGGTTATTACAGCTACAAGTGGGCCGAGGTATTGAGTGCCGATGCCTACGCCGCATTCGAGGAAGCGCCGGAACAGCTGGCTGAAACCGGCGCGCGCTTCCGTGATGAGGTGTTATCACGCGGTGGTAGTCGTAGTGCAGCGGAAAATTTCCGCGCCTTCCGTGGGCGCGACCCGCAATTGGATGCCCTGTTGCGGCACAGCGGCATGACGGCTTGATGCCGATGGCGTCCGCACCAGCAGGCGTGCGGACGCTGTACTTCGTGCGTCACGGGCAGAGCATGGCCAACGCCGGTGCGTTCGCCATGCCTGATCGGGACATCCCGCTGAGCGCATTGGGCCGGCAGCAGGTACAGGATCTTCTGTTGCGTTGGCCATTGCGGCCCGGGCACCTGTACTGCTCACAGATGCTGCGCGCCCGGCAGACGGCGGGGTTCTTCGCAGCGTTCCATGGCCTGGTGCCGGAAGTGATTCCCGACCTTGATGAATTCAGCTACCTGGCCCTTGCCACGGTCGAGGGCAAGGCGCCTGGCGATGTGGCGGTATTGGCAGGTGATTACTGGCGGCGTGCCGATCCCCTGCATCGCGATGGCGGCGTGGCTGACAGCTTCGAGGATTTCCTGGCCCGGGTCGATGCGTTCCTGGCTTGCCTGCATGCCTTCGACGAAGGCAGTGTGTTCGTCGGTCACGGTATCTGGATCGGCCTGCTGGCCTGGCGCCTGCAGGGGCGGGAAGTGAACGATGCAGCCGGGATGCAGGCGTTCCGGGCGTTCCAGACCGCGCTGCATGTGCCCAATGCAGGCGTATACAGGTTGGACCTTGCCGCGGGCGAGGGTGCCGCAGGACCTGCTGCGGTGAAGTACTTCGGGCCGGCCTGAACAGGCTGCGGCAGGAGGCGGCGCAGGTTCAAGTATGGCGTGGCACCATACCCCTCTCATCTGACCGTAACGGTCCGCCGCGCTGGCCATGCACAGGTTGTTCAAATCCCCGGAAGGCACGCCCCGTCTTTATCTGCGCATCGCTGCATGCGTGGCGATCGTCGGCGTGGTCTTGTGGTTCCAGCCGCAGATCAATGAGCCGGCCGCGCAGGTCAGCAACGGCCTGAATCTGCGCAGCGCGCCGGATCAGCGAGCGGAGCGTCTGGCGGTTCTGCCGGTGGGTACCACTGTGGAAGTGCAGCGCTGCCTGGACGACCTGCGCTGGTGCAATGTGCGTGCCGATGGCAGGAGTGGCTGGGTGTCTGCGGATTACCTGGTTGCCCGCAGCGATGGCAAGCGGGTGCGGCTGGCAGAGGCTGGCCGGCAGATGGGGGTGGTGATCGAGACGGCAAAGCCAGGCGGCTGATGCCTCCGGCAGTCACATCGTGTCGCGTGGAGCCCGGCCATGCTCGGCCGAGGCGTCCCACGTGCTGGCAACATCAGCCGCCTCGCCTCCAGGGTGCGGCGACGCCGGGATCGGAGTGATTGTCGGTAGAACCCTTGCCGAGCATCGCTCGGCGTTATCGCCTTGGCTGTTACTTCTTGTTGGGGACTTCAAAGCCCAGCTTGTCCACCTGCTCAGGGTGCTGCGGCACGCGCTTGAGCTTGTCGGTGTTGACGTCGTACTTGTCGCGCAGGCGCGTGGCCAGTTGGCGGTACAAGGTGCTGTCCATGTCCGGCTGGCGGGCGAATATCCAGGCCATCTCGCGGCCAGGGTAGCCGATCAGTGCCCAGGAATAATCCGGCGCCACTTCCAGCACGCGCGAACGCGTGGGCACCACCTTGTAGAACCAGGTGCGCCAGCGGCGGTTGCCGCTCTCTTCGTCCACCGAGGCGCGGATGTCGATTTCATCTTCCGGTGCGTTGAAGCCGTCGCGGAACTGGTAGCGGATGGCCACCTTGTTGTCCTCGCGCAGGGTGTAGGTATTGACGCTGGCGACGTGCCCCCGCTCGATGAAATTAGGTACGCGGCCAATCACATACCACCGGCCCATGAAGCGTTCCAGGTCGATCGGGCCTTCGGCGATTCCTTCAGTCGGGATCGCCGCCGGTGCGGGCTCCTGCGCCTGGGCAGTGCTCGGGGACAGGGTCAGGCCCAACAACAGGATGGACAGAAAGACAGGAATCGGTCGCATTACGGGATGAGTCGCCTGGACAGGTGATGGCTGCATGTTCGTCGCCCGACGATGGGCGCGTCAATGGCAGGTCGCAGTCCATGAGATGGCCGCCACCGAGGATGCACTCCAACACAACAATGTTGCCGGAGAAGGTCATGCCCAAGTCGCTCGCCTCGTCATCCCGTCGTAACGATCATGAAGCGCCCGATCCGCGCGTGCTGCGCTGCGTCAGGCAAGCGGCGTTGGCCGGTTTGGCGCTGGTACTGGTGTGGCCCGCTGCGCGCGGGCACAGCCAATGGATTGGTTGGCTGCCGTTGTGGCTGCTCGGCATGCCACTGAGCGCGTGGTGGGCGTTGTACCGCTTCCGCCTGCCGATGGCCTGGCGCAACCGTGACAAGGCCACCCAGCCGCGCCGTCGAGGGCCCCAGGCCAAGCGTGCGCGGCGGCCCGGCCGGCAGCGCTTGCCGCACGCGGCCTGACCTTCGACACGGGGGAGCAGGGCCGGTGCTGTGCTAGCGTTCGCGGCTTATGACCGCATGGAGCCAACATGTCCCGACTTTCTTCGGCCTGCCTAGTTGCAGGCCTGCTTTCCTCCAGCATGGCCGGTGCCGCCATGGCCGCTGACGATTCCCAGGACAAGTACGCCTGGCTGGAAGACGTCACCGGCGACAAGCAGTTGGGCTGGGTGAAGGAGCAGAACGCCAAGTCCGAAGGCCGGCTGGCCGTGACCCCGCAGTTCAAGGCGATGGAGGCCGGCATCCGCGAGGTTCTGGATTCCGATGCCAAGATCCCGGGTGTCGAGAAGATCGGCGACTACTACTACAACTTCTGGAAGGACAAGCAGCACGAGCGCGGCGTCTGGCGCCGCACCACCCTGGTCGAGTACCGAAAGGCCGAGCCACTGTGGGAAACCGTGCTGGACCTGGACGCACTGAACAAGGCCGAGGGCGAGAACTGGGTTTGGCATGGCGCCAACTGCCTGCGTCCGGAATACAACCGCTGCCTGATCGCGCTGTCGCGCGGTGGCGCGGATGCCGACGTTACCCGTGAGTTCGATATCTCCACCAAGGACTGGATCAAGGACGGCTTCTTCCGTGCCGAGGCCAAGGGTGGTCTGGGCTGGATCGACCAGGACAACGTATTCGTCTATACCGACTTCGGCCCGGGCTCGATGACCACCTCCGGCTATCCGCGCGTGGTCAAGCGCTGGCAGCGTGGCACCCCGATCACCGCGGCCACCCCGGTGTACGAAGGCACGCCGGAAGACATGTACATCGCCGCGATGCATGACGACACGCCGGGTTTCGAGCGCGACTTCGTCAGCCGCACGATTGCTTTCTACAACAACGAGCTGTTCCTGATCGGCGCCGACGGCAAGCTGACCAAGGTCGATGCACCGAACTCGGCCGAAAAGGGCGTGCGTCGCGAATGGCTGACCTTGGAGCTGCGTGAGCCGTGGACCGTAGGCGGCAAGACCTATGCCGCAGGTTCGCTGCTGGCGACGAAGTTCGATGACTTCATGGCCGGCAAGCGCGAGTTCGACGTGCTGTTCGCGCCGACCGAAACCACCTCGCTGGCTGGCACGACCTGGACCAAGTCGCATGTGGTGTTGAACGTGCTCGACGACGTCAAGAACCGCCTGAAGGTGCTGACCCACGGCAAGGACGGCTGGGTGAGCAGCGACTTCACCGGCGCACCGGCATTCGGCACCATTGGTGTCGGCGCGGTGGACGCGGACGAAAGTGATGCGGTGTGGATGACCGTCACCGATTACCTGACCCCGACCACGCTGGCCTTGGCCGAGATCGGCCAGCAGCCGGAGGTGCTGAAGACCATGCCGGCGTTCTTCGACGCCAGCGACAAGGTGATCGAGCAGCACTTCGCCACCAGCAAGGACGGCACCCGCGTGCCGTACTTCGTGGTGCACGACAAGGCGATGAAGTTGGATGGTTCCAACCCGACCCTGTTGTACGGTTACGGTGGCTTTGAAATCTCGCTGACCCCGGGTTATTCCGGTGGCATGGGCCGTGCCTGGTTGGACAAGGGCGGCGTGTATGTCGTGGCCAACATCCGCGGCGGTGGCGAGTACGGCCCGCGCTGGCACCAGGCGGCGCTGAAGCAGAACCGTCACAAGGCGTATGAGGACATGGCGGCCGTGGCGCAGGACCTGGTCACCCGCAACATCACTTCGGCCAAACACCTGGGCGTGCAGGGCGGCAGCAACGGCGGTCTGCTGACCGGCAACATGCTGACCCAGTACCCGGAGCTGTTCGGTGCGGTGGTGGTGCAGGTTCCGCTGCTCGACATGAAGCGCTACAGCCACCTGCTGGCCGGCGCTTCGTGGATGGCCGAGTACGGCAATCCGGACACGGCCGATTGGGACTTCATCAAGACCTTCTCCCCGTACCACCTGTTCGACCCGGCCAAGACCTACCCGCCGGTGCTGTTCACCACCTCCACCCGCGATGACCGCGTCCACCCGGGCCACGCCCGCAAGATGGCGGCCAAGATGATCGACGCAGGCAAGGACGTGACCTACTACGAGAACATCGAGGGTGGTCATGGTGGTGCGGCCAACAACGCGCAGGCTGCGCATATGTCGGCACTGGCTTACAGCTTCCTGTGGGAACAGCTGAGCAAGAAGTGATGCATGGTTTGAAGTGATGCAGAACAAACGCCACCGCAAGGTGGCGTTTGTTTTTTGTTTTTGTTTTCGCTTTTGTTTTTGCCTAAGCCCCTCTCCCGCAAGCGGGAGAGGGGTTGGGGTGAGGGCAGAACGGAGTGTTGATGGCGAACTGAGGCAATTACTTTCAAAGCTAAAAGCGTCCCCCCATCCGCCCTCCGGGCACCTTCCCCCGCAAGCGGGAGAAGGGAATAGCTCAGAGCAACAGCCAGAGCCAAAGCAACAGCCAAAACCAAAACCAAAACCAAAGCCAAAGCTAAAACCAAAGCTAAAGCCAAAAGCCAAAAGCCAAAAGCCAAAAGCCAAAAGCCAAAAGCCAAAAGCCAAAAGCCAAAAGCCAAAAGCCTCTGTTACTCCCCGGCTCTGCGCTTCCAGCTCTCCAACCCCCGCCCAATCCGCTCAACAGCCTCCTGCAAACGCCCAACATCCTGCGTATACGCAATCCGCACATGCTGGTTCGCCCTGTAGTTCCCAAAATCCAGGCCAGGCGTGAACGCTACATGCTCGGTCTCCAGGAAGTGCGCACAAAACGCTTGCGCATCATCGGTGAACGCACTCACATCGCAGTACAGATAGAACGCGCCCTGCGGCTCAACATCAATCCGGAACCCCAGCGCCCGCAACGCCGGCAACAGATAATCCCGCCGTTGCCGGAACTGCTCGCGACGCTGCTCGAAAATCGCAATCGTCTCCGGCTCGAAGCATGCCAACGCCGCATGCTGCGCCATTGATGGCGCGCTGATGTAAAGGTTCTGCGCCAGCTTCTCCAGCTCCGGCACGGCGCGGGGCGGTGCCACCAGCCAGCCAAGCCGCCAGCCGGTCATGCCGAAATACTTGGAGAAGCTGTTCAGTACGAAGGCTTCGTCATCCACTTCCAGCACGCTTGGTGCATCGAAGCCATAGGTAAGCCCGTGGTAGATCTCATCCACCACCAGGTGTCCGCCGCGCTCCTTCAGCGCCGTCGACAGGCCCAACAGCTGCGCCGAATCCAAGGTGGTGCCGGTCGGGTTGGCCGGTGACGCCACCAATGCACCCACGCTTGCAGCACTCCAATGGGCTGCGATCGAATCGGGACTCAGCTGGTAACCGCTTTCCGGTCCCACCGGCACCAGCTGCGCCGCACCTTCCACCAGCCGCAGGAAATGCCGGTTGCAGGGATAGCCAGGGTCGGCGAGCAGCCAGTGCTTGTCCGGGTCCACCAGCAGGCTTGAGGCCAACAACAGCGCGCCTGAGCCACCCGGGGTCACAAGGATGCGTTCCGGGTCGATATCCAGGCCGTAGCGCTGGCCATAGAAGCCGGAGATGGCCTGGCGCAGGGTGGGCAGGCCGCGCGCTGCCGTGTAACGGGTATGGCCGGCCGCCAAGGCTGCCTGGCCGGCACGGATGATGGGCTCGGCGGTGGTGAAATCAGGTTCGCCGATCTCCAGGTGGATCACGTCATGGCCTTGCTGCTCCAGCGCGTTGGCGCGGGCCAGCAGCGACATGACATGGAAGGGCGCGATCTCCTGACTGCGGCGGCTGTAGTCTGCTTGCGGGGGGCGGGGCGTGTTCATCAGCGCATCATAGGCGGCGTTGGCGGCAACGGGGGAAGGGTCGGGCATGGCACACTGTGGCCCGCTGTACTGGATGTACCGCCCTTCTGCCGGAGCGCACACTGATGAAAACCCCTCTTTGCCTGTTGGTTGCAAGCCTGATGATCAATACCGCCGCCTCCCTGCCAACCCCGCCCGACGTGGAGAAGCGCCCGCACACGGTCAGTGCACCGTTCGGCGCGCAGCGCGATGACGCGTATTACTGGCTGCGTGACGATGAGCGCAAGGAGCCGGCGATGCTGGCCTACCTGAACGCTGAGAATGCCTATACCGATGCACTGATGGCACCGCTCAAGCCGTTGCAGGACAAGCTGTACGCCGAGATCGTCGGCCGCATCAAGCAGGACGACGCCAGCGTGCCGTACCGCGAGCGCGGCTACTGGTATTACACCCGCTACGAGACCGGCAAGGACTACCCCATCCATGCCCGCCGCAAGGGCGACATGCAGGCACCGGAAGAGGTGTTGCTGGATCTCAACACGCTCGCCGAAGGCAAGGGTTACTACGCCGTCAGCGACATGGACGTGAGCCGTGACAACCGCTTGCTGGCCTATGCCGAGGATGGCGTCGGCCGCCGCCAGTACACCATCCGCTTCAAGGAGCTGGACACCGGCAAGTTGCTCGACGATGTGATCGAGGGCGTGTCGGCCAATGTGGTGTGGGCCGATGACAACCGCACCTTGTTCTATGTCGAGAATGATCCGGAGACCTTGCTCACCGTGCGTGTCAAGAAGCACGTGCTCGGCAGCCCGGTCAGCGCCGATGTGGTGGTCTATGAGGAGAAGGACGACAGCTTCTACATGGGCATCGGCCGTACCCGCGACGATCGCTACATCACCATCGGCGTGGACAGCACCGTGTCCTCCGAGCTGCGTTACACCTCTGCCGCCAACCCGGGCGAATTCACCGTGCTGGCCAAGCGCGAGCGCGACGTCGAATACGACGCCGACCATTACAACGGCCAGTGGGTGATCCGCACCAATGCCGATGGCGCCACCAACTTCAAGCTGGTCACCGCGCCGGAAGGTGCCACAGATCGCAAGCAGTGGAAGGACTGGGTCAAGCATGATCCACAGGTGCTGATCGAAGGCTTCGAGCTGTTCGATGGCTATACCGCCATTGCCGAACGCGCCGAAGCGCTGGAACGCGTGCGCTTGCTGTTCGCCGATGGCCGCAGTGAGTTCGTCAAGGCCGATGAGCCTGCGTACTCGATGGGCCTGTCGGTCAATGCCGAGCCCGACACCGAATGGCTGCGCTACAGCTACACCTCGCTGACCACGCCGGCCACCACCTACGAACTCAACGTCAAGACCGGCGAGCGCCGCCAGCTCAAGCAGCAGCCGGTGATCGGCTACGATCCGGGCAAGTATGAAACCGAGCGCGTCTGGGTAACCGCCCGTGATGGCGCACGCATCCCGGTATCGCTGGTCTACAGGAAAGGCTTCAAGAAGGACGGCACTGCCGCCCTGTACCAGTACGCCTACGGCAGCTACGGCATGTCGATGGACCCCAACTTCAACCAGAGCGTGGTCAGCCTGCTCGATCGTGGCGTGGTCTACGCCATTGCCCACATCCGCGGCGGTCAGGAAATGGGTCGCAGCTGGTACGACGACGGCAAGCTGCTGCACAAGCAGAACACCTTCAATGACTTCGTCGACGTGACCCGCGCGCTGGTCGCGCAGGGCTACGCTGCCAAGGACCGCGTGGCGGCCTCGGGCGGCAGCGCCGGTGGCCTGCTGATGGGCGCGGTGGCCAACCAGGCACCGGCCGATTACCGGGTGATGGTTGCACAGGTGCCGTTCGTCGACGTGGTGACCACCATGCTCGACGCCAGCATCCCGCTGACCACCAATGAGTACGACGAGTGGGGCAACCCGGAACAGAAGCAGTACTACGACTACATGCTCAAGTACTCGCCGTATGACAACGTCACCGCCCAGGCTTACCCGTCGCTGTTCGTCGGCACCGGCCTGTGGGATTCGCAGGTGCAGTACTGGGAGCCGGCCAAGTGGGTGGCCAAGCTGCGTGACGTGAACACCGGTACCGCGCCGATCGTGTTCCGCACCAACATGGAAGCCGGCCACGGTGGCAAATCCGGGCGCTTCCAGCGCTACAAGGAGCAATCCGAGTCCTTCGCCTTCGTGTTGTCGCAGCTGGGCGTGGCGGACTGATCCCGCCCGTTTGCCTTGAAGCCGGACGTGCCCCCCCCGCCTGCCCCCCGCCCACCGCGCCTGCGTTGGGCGTGGTGGTTGCTGGCCTATGTGAGCTTGGGGGTGGGCATCGTCGGCATCTTCGTACCGGGGCTGCCGACCACCGTTTTCGTGCTGATCTCGGCATGGGCGGCGTCGCGCGGCTCCGAACGCCTGCACCGCTGGCTGCTGGACCACCCGCGCTTCGGCCCCGCCATCCGTGACTGGCAGGCGCACGGCGCGGTGAGCCGCAAGGGCAAGTGGATGGCCAGCCTGACCATGTTGGCTTGTGCCCTGATCACCTTGTGGT
>Ga0308157_10008245_pt1 | contig 11899 bp, 10 predicted proteins | sample PhyBR1_FD_201035 | JGI IMG/M metagenome (GOLD analysis project Ga0308157, IMG submission 201035) | Phyllosphere microbial communities from UC Gill Tract Community Farm, Albany, California, United States - DLSLB.R1 | ecosystem: Host-associated > Plants > Phyllosphere > Unclassified | place: USA...
GGCGACATCATCTCCACCGGCACACCTCCCGGCGTTGGCATGGGCATGAAGCCACCGCGCTATCTCAAGGCTGGCGACACTGTCGAACTCGGCATTGAAGGCCTCGGCTCGCAGAAGCAGAACGTGCTCGCTGACGTTTAATCTCGCAAAACGCGAGACCAAGAGTGCGAAAAGTACGAATGCAATCGGGCGTCAATCGGCGCCCGAGCATTCTACCACATCATAAAACCGGCGACGTCGCTGTCGGCTACCTTGCCATCCAGAACATCGGTAATTGCCTGATAGACGATGCTAACGGCTTCGTCTATCTCTGATTCCGTCAGTGTCAAAGGCGGCATGAATTCCAGAACATTGGCATTCAGGCCGACATAAGTAAAAGCCGCACCGAGTTGATAACCGCGATAGATGATTTTGGCGGTTGTCGTTGCCGGAACCGGTACAAGGGTTGCACGGTCCGTGACAAGATCGACACCGATGGCAAGCCCCCGACCCCGCACATCGCCGATAATGGCGTGTTTATTGCCCAGTTGACGCAGGCCATCGGCAAACAGACTGCCCACGCGTTCGGAACGAGCAGCCAGTCCCTCCTGCTCGATTGTTTTGATCACAGCACGTCCGGCAGCGGTCGCCACGGGATTTCCGGCTGTGGTTTGAAGCACGAATGCGGGCGCATGATCCATAACCCATTGGGGGCCGACAACGGCGGACAGCGGCAATCCACCACCCAAGCCTTTGCCGAATACAACCATGTCCGGTTGCAGCCCTTCATGCTCAAAGCAATGCATCAAGCCGGTTCGGCCAAGGCCAACCTTGACTTCATCGACAACCACCAGAATTCCATGCTTGCGGCAACGATCCTGCAACGCTTTCAAAAAACCCGGCGGAGGCACAACGAGACCGCCATCCGACAGGATCGGTTCGATAAACACCGCCGCGACCTGTTCCGGTGGATAGCTTGTCGCAAAATGATAATCGAGAAGCTCCAGCACCGCTTCTGCCGAAAAACGCGGTCGGAACGGATCGGGATAAGGCAGAAGCAACACGCCGGGACGCGGCAGCGTATGCGTCATGGCCGTATGACCGCTGATCCCCATCGAGCCGGTCAGATTGCCGTGATAAGAACCGATGAAGGATATGATGCGCGAGCGTTTGGTAGCAGCGGTAAGCACGCGCACCGCACAATCATTAGCGTCCGATCCCGAATGTCCAAACCACACCCGGCGCTCGCCCTCACCTGGTGTAATCCGCAGCAAATCTTCGGCAAGCGAGACAGCCGGTTCATTGGGATAAAGCAGCAGGCTTGCACCCGCCATGTCGCGAACTGATTTTTCAACCGCCTCGACAATGGCCGGATGACCATAGCCCAGAGCGGCAGGCCCGGCAGAACCCGACAAATCGAGGACAGAACGCCCGCCTTCCTCGATCAGCCGATTGCCCCTGCCGCCAATCAGGCTGAGTGGTGAAAACCGCAAGCGTCCAATTTCGGCGATAACGCGCGCGTCGCGTTCACGCAATGAAAGCGGTGTCTGCATCATCTTCACTCCTGATGTGACGGGGCAAGTAAAGCCTTTGCCAGACGATCTGTCCATTCGGCTATCCCCTGCGGCGTCGATACGAGGTCCTGACGAATTTCAACCAGAATGGCTTCATGCCCGCGATCCTGACCATGCACCGGAATGGCATAATCTTCGTCGCGGCTCACCGTATAAGGAACGTTACCATCCACATTCATCGCCGGATCGCGACGCAATTCGTCGATCACCGATTGTGCGAGTTCGTGCGAACGATCATAAAGAATGCCCGCATGCCAGGGCCGGGCATTGCCTTTGAAAACCGGCGTAAATGAATGGATAGCCACGATCTTCACCTTGCGCCCGGCTTTTTCGCGCGCCGTGATATGGGCTGCAACCCGATCATGGAATGGTGTGAAAATGCGCGCAGCACGGCGCGCCTTCTCCTCGTCACTAATGCCGATATTGCCGGGAACTTCTGTGTTTTCCGAGCGCTGAGGGATACTGGAGCCCGCATCGACCGGGCGATTGAGGTCAATCAGCAAACGCGAATAGGTCGACAGGAAAGCCGGCGCATTCAAACGTTCGACCAGACCGCGTGCGACTTCGGCCGCACCGATATCCCACGCGATATGCCGCAAGCGGTCTATCTCGGAAAGGCCCAGATCATTGTATTCGGCAGGCATGTGATGCGAGGCGTGCTCGCACAGCAATACGATGTCGGAACCACCGGCTTCATTGTGGATTTCAACAGGATCTGGCCAATCGGTCGATCCTTGTTCAAGGACGAGGTCTGACATCAGTAAAGCGTCCTATAAAGAGCGCAGGTCTCGTCTGCATCGAGTTCGGCAACACGCGCAAGCTCTGCCTTCTTGACCCCGACAAAGGTTTCAATGAAAGCCGGAGCAAACCAGCCACAAACAGTTTCGTCAGCCTGAAGCACGTCGAGCGCCTGTGAAAGTGATTCCGGCAGACGCACCAGACCGAGATCGGCACGCTCCTGATCGCTCATCAAAGTTGGGTCGCCTGTCACCAGCGGCGGTGTGGAGAGGCCGGCTTTCAAGCCTTCCAGACCAGCCCAGACGATAGCTGCCAGAGACAAATATGGATTGGCGGTGGCATCAGCGGCGCGATATTCAATGTTGAACTGTTTTGCCGGGTCACGTCCGCCAATGGAAACGGTTGGGCAAATACGCAGACTTGCTTCACGTTCCTTGTCAGCCAGCCACGTATAGGAAGAACTCCAGCTATGCGGCTTGAGACGATAGAACGACGAAGGATTTGACGCTGTTAACACAGTGATGGCAGGCAGATGACGCAGAACGCCTGCGCAAAATGCACCGGCAGCCTTGGACAACCGACCCGGCTTTGCCGCGTCATAGGTGGCGGGTTCGCCCTTTTCATCCACAAAGCTGAAATGGATATGCACGCCATTGCCCACCGCATTGGGGGCAGTCTTGGGTGCAAAGCTTGCCTTCCAGCCAAGATTCCGCGCCACTTCGCGGGTGATTTCCCGGATAGCCACGGCACGATCGGCTGCGCTCACGCCATCGGTTGGCGCATGCGTGACCTCGAACTGGTCATCGCCGAACTCGGCAATGATGACTTCAGGTACAACGCCTGCCTCTTCCAGCGCTGCCATCAACTGTGGTGCGAACGGATCGGTGCGGCGCAGGGCTTCGAGTGAAAGCGAATGCGCCTTGGGGAAATCCCCGCCGAAAATCTGAAATTCCTGCTCAAAGGTCGATACCAGAGACAGGCCGGTCAGCGCCTTCAAATCAGCCAGCGCCTTGCGCAGCATGGAGCGGGTGCAACCAAGCCATGCATTGCCATCGAGATCGACGATATTGCCCGGCACCATGTCGAATGGCGTAGCACTCCCCGTCAGCCCTGTGCGGTAACGCGCATTCAAATCCGGCAAAATGCGCAGATCGCCAGACGATCCCCACGGATTTTCAGCAACGATGGAATTAAACGGGGTCAGCGACAGATTGGCCTGTAGCCAGCCGATGCCGGTGGCCGCCTGCTTTTCCAGACGGCTCTGCGCGATGGAACGGCCCCGGGTCACGCCCGACAGATCGGTCGTGACGATGGCAACCAGTGGTTCGAAAGCTGATGTCATCACCGCTTACCCATCTGGTTGAAACGCTCAACAATGGTCTGCGTGTCGGCCTGCCAGCAATAACCGCCAAACGCCTTCAACGCGCCTTCATGACGCTCTGGCGTTGCCGCTGCGCAAGCATCGCTGACGCAGGTGACGAGATAGCCGCGATCAGCAGCATCACGCACCGCCATGTCGACGCACTGATCGGTCATGATGCCGGTGATGATCAGATAACGCACATTCAGGTTCTTCAGAACGTAATCGATATTGGTCGAGTTGAAGACGCCGGACGATGTCTTTGGCAGCATGATTTCGTCGCCCACCGGCATCAGTGATGGCACAGGCAGACCTTCCGGACGGCTTGGCGCAACGTGAATGGGTGTCATCTTGTGATCAAGCGAACAATCGCGGCCATCTTCGGTCAGGCTCTGAATAATGGTGTGGAGCACTTCCACGCCATTGGCGCGTGCTGCGGCCAGAAGCTTTTCATTGTTAGGCACGGCGACGCCGGATGTCTGCTTGATGAAATAATGATCGGCATCGCGTTCCGGATGCGATGGGTCGAGGCCCGGCTCAAGCCATATGCGCTGCATATCAACCAGCAGGATTGCCGTTTCACCGGCAACAAATGGAGCGTCGCGTTTAATCGTCGAATGTACCATATCAGGTGTTCCCTCAGTTTGTTCTTGAACCTGTTTTGATCGGGGCTGGTCTATCGTGTTTTGGGCCCCGGAAAGTCGCGTACTTCATGCTCCTCATCGTCACCGCTTTGGGAATTTTGGGCATTGCGGGCGTTGTCACGGACGCTGTCGAGCGTGACGGCATTTTGCCGCCGCACATCTTCAAGCGCTTCGATACGATCATGCGTTGCTTCGCTAATCGAGGAGAGAATATGGGTGACGAGAGCTTCCATCTGCACGATTGACGGCCCCAGAGTATCGTAGGGCGATGTCACTTCCTGCGGGCTTATGATGGTCGCTTCGGCATGTTCCTCGATCGGCGAAAGCCATGGATCGGTGAACAGAACGATCTTCACACCGCGTGCTGCCGCCTGTGTGGCGAAGGCACCAACATCGAGCTGATAGCGGCGATAATCGAACACGACGAGCACATCGCGTTTGCCCATATCCGCAAGAATATCAAATTGTTGCGCTGACAATGCACCCATATCAACGATGCCGCTGCGAAACTGATAAATGTAGCCGGCAAGCATTCCCGCGACATGGCGGCTGAAGCGCCCGCCGAGAAACATGACCTGCCCTTTGGCTTCCATAATGATTCTGGCGGCACGGTCATAGGTGGTAACCGGCGTTGTCGTCATCGCCTTGTCGAGCGCATGGATGACCGACTGGATATAGGTGATCACCACGGCCTGATCAGCGCTTGCTGCTGCCTGATCGGCGCGCTTGGCTTCCATCATCAACAGCGGCGAATGCAGACGTGATTCAATTTCAGCCAGAAGCTTGGCCTGAAAATCAGCAAAGCCATCAAAACCCAGCTTCATCACCAGACGGATGACCGTGGGATCACTCACCCCGGCCCTGCGCGCCAGACTGGTGGCAGTGCCAAGACCAGACGTCGGATAATCCGTCAGAAGCAGCTTGACGATTTTCTCCTCCGACGGCGTGAGCGCCAGATCGCCGCGCATCAACACGTCCCGTATCGCCATGATTTCTCCCCTGTCCAGCTATTCGGCCTTGCCTGTTTCGCAAGCTATGCAGATTCAATTACAGAAATTCTAATTCTCGTCAATCATGAAGAGTTATTGACATCGAATAAAAACTGGCCTTACTTTGTTGCAAAAGCAGAGCCGAATTCTGCGGGGAACAGCATGACAACCAGCACAGATTCTTCATCGCTCCACTCTTCGACGCTCTCATCAAGCGCGTCCGACAGCAGTCCCAACAGACAGCGCCGCTTTCTGTCGGTAGCGCTTAGAAACGCATTGGTCGACAGCACAGCTATGGTGTTTTTGATCATCGTTGTTGCCATCATCACCTTCACATTCGGCGGTCCGGCCATTCAGCGGGTCGTGGCCTATGCTGCGATCATGCTGACCGCGGTTGTGGGCTTGCAGATTTTTTCCGGCAATACCGGCATCGTCTCGTTCGGCCATGCGGGGTTCATGGGCATCGGCGCCTATATTACCGGCATTCTGACCATGCCAGCAGCCATGCAAGCCACCACCTTGCGTGACCTGCCCTCGTTCATGGCGGGCTATGAATTGCCGTTTCTGGGCGCTTTGATTGTTGTGGTGCTGGCAGCCGTCGTCATCGGCTTCATCACCGGCATACCGCTGTTGCGTCTGTCCGGTTCAAGCGCGCCCATTGCAACGCTGGCCCTGCTCATCATCATCTACACCGTTCTGGTGGCCGCCCGCGAAATCACCCGTGGCAGCCAGCCATTCTACGGTGTGCCGCGTGATGTTGGCCTGTGGACCACGGTTCTGGTGGCCTCAGTCGCACTCACCGTCGCCCGCATCTTCCGCGATACGCCATTTGGACTGGCCGCACGCGCAGCATCCGATGATGAACGTGGTGCGGCAGCCGTCGGCGTCAATCACCGCGCCGCATGGTTGTTCTCATGGGTACTCAGCATCGTTGTGGCCATGGCTGCAGGCGCAATGCTGGCGCAATTTCTGGGCGCCTTCTCCCCACGCGACTTCTATTTCGATCTCGGCTTCACCATTCTCGCCATGCTGATTGTTGGCGGTATGCATTCTGCGCTCGGTGCCTTTTCCGGGGTGATTGCCACGACCATCGTCATTGAGATCGTGCGCCGTTGCGAAGGTGGGGGCGATATTCTGGGCTTCCACATTCCGCCGGTCTTTGGCCTGACGCAGGGCGCGCTGGCGCTGGCCATGATCCTCATTATCTGGCGTCGCCCGGAAGGATTGTTCGGCAAAGGCGAGTTCAATCTGCTCCGCCGCTTTGGTCTGGCCGGAAAACCCTATGCCGCCGCAGAGCCACCACGCAATCCAGATACAACACCGATCATCGCCAACCATCTGACACGGCGTTATGCAGGCGTGGTGGCAGTCGACGATGCATCGCTTGAATTCCACACCAATATGATCACCGGGATCATCGGCCCGAACGGCGCTGGCAAGACCACCTTCATCAATATGATTTCCGGTGATGTGGTTCCAAGTTCCGGCCGTGTCTCCATCAGCAGTGATGCCATTCCACATTCGGCATTCCGCTTTGCGCGTCAGGGCATAGCGCGCACCTTCCAGAATATCCGCATTTTTCCACGCATGACCGTAATGGAAAATGTGGTGGTTGCCGCAAGACAGGTCGAGCCAAGTCTGGTGCTTGCTGAAGCAACTGCAATGCGCGAATTGCGGCGCATGGGACTTGCCGATTTTGCTGACCGCACCGCTGCAGGACTTGCCTATGGACTGCGCCGCCGACTGGAAATTGCCCGCGCCCTCGTTCTCAAACCGCGCTTTCTGCTGCTCGATGAACCCGCAGCCGGCATGAATGCGATCGAAACCGCTGATCTCATCGCCATTCTGGCTGAAATACGCAAAGAGCGTCAGATCGGTATCATCCTGATCGAGCACGACATGCGGCTGGTGATGGGTCTGTGCGAACGGATCGTCGTGATCGACCACGGCAAGGTCATTGCCGACGGCCTACCTGCCGAAGTTCAGAAGAATCCGGACGTTGTTGCAGCCTATCTCGGCAGCCGCAGCGCCCGCACCAAGCAAAACTAGCACTAAAAAACCCAGAACTAAAACCAAGACTATAACAAAGGGGAAACGATAAAATGTCTCAACGCAACCTCATCAGACGCTCCATTCTGGCAGCATCAGCCTGTGGCCTTGCAATTGCCGCAGCATCAACAGCCAAAGCCGAAGACATCATCATCGGTGTCGCCACTGCCCAGACCGGCGGCCTGGCACCTTATGACCAGCCTTCACTGGCCGGTTTCCGCATGGCTATCGATGAGCTGAACGCCAAAGGCGGACTTGGTGGAAAATATCAGGCCAAGCTGATCATCAAGGACACACGCACCGACACCGCGCAGACGGCAACCGTGGCACAAGAGCTGATCGACGCTGGCGCGAAGATCATGATCACGCCGTGCGATGCCGACGCTTCGATTGCAGCGGGCCAGCTGACACAGCCGCTCAATATCCCGACGCTTACATTCTGCGGCACTGCACCTATCCTCAGCGTTGCCGTGGGCGACGTGATGTTCGGCACCTATCCAGCCGACAATGTGCAGGCCACAGCTGTTGCCGACTTTGCGCTGTCGGAAGGCAAGAAATCGGTTTACCTGCTGACCTCGCCCGATACGACCTATGTCGCCAATCTGCCTGAATATTTCGGCAAGGTTTTTGAAAAGAAGGGCGGCAAGATCGTTGGTCGCGGCACCTTCACCATGAACCAGCCGGACTTTTCTGCCGAAGTCACCAAGATCAAGAACCTTGCTGAAAAGCCGGACCTGATCATGACCGCGGCCTATGAGCCTGATTTCCCGGCCTTTATTCAGCAATTGCGCGCTGCTGGCGTCAACACGCCGGTCTATGGTGCCGATGCGCTCAACACGCCCACCATCAAGGGTCTTGGCAAGCTGGTAGACGGCGTTGTGTTTACCGCAGCAGGCTATGCGGAACCGGGCAGCAAGCTTGAAGCTTTCGACAAGGCGTTTGCAACCACCACCGGCCATGCGCCGGAATCCACCTACGAAGTCAACGGTTATGAAATCGGCCTCATTCTCGACGCCGCTGTCAAAACCGCAGGCTCTGACGATCCACGCGCCATTCGTGATGCGATTGCTGCTACCAAGGATTTTGACGGCGTGACTGGCAAGATCACCTATGCCGGAACAACCGGCATGCCGCTGCGTCCCGTGGTTCTGATGCGCTATGAAGGTGGCGTGCCACAATATGTAAAGACCGAAATCCCTGCAGCTGAAGACGTTCCTGCCCCATAAGCCACGCTTAGTAAGCCAAGCTGCTGCCGCAGCAGATCGCAACCGCACGATGATTTCATCCAGCGTCTGCGATGATGTGGCAAAACAAGGAAACTGGAGCGGGTTGTTGACGACTGCTGATTGCCACACGCTCCAGAGCCGCTTTCTCAATCGGGATCTTGAAATGCTGACCCTGAACGCTCTTAAAATTCGATATGGCGAGGTTGAGGCGGTGCGCGGCGTCGATCTCAATGTCGGGCGCGGTGAAATCGTCGCGCTCGTCGGGGCCAATGGCGCGGGAAAAAGTTCAACACTGGGTGCCATTGCCGGTCTGGTGCCTGCTGCATCCGGTAAAATCACCTTCGAAGGCAAGGAGCTCAAAGGCCTTGCGTCCGAAGCTATCTCCCGGCTTGGCATCGCACTGGTGCCGGAAGGCCGCAGAATTTTCGCAAGCCTCACGGTTGCCGACAATCTGCGCCTTGGCGGCGCCGTGCATCTTTCACGCGCCGAAGCCAAAGCGCGCGAAGAAGAAATTCTGGCGCTGTTTCCCATTCTGCGCCGCTATTACCGCATCAAAGGCGGCAATCTTTCCGGTGGCGAACAGCAGATGCTGGCCATTGGTCGGGCGCTGATGTCAAAGCCCAAGCTTATCCTTCTCGATGAACCGTCGCTGGGTCTTGCGCCGCTGATCATCGATACAGTGTTCGACCTGATCGCCAGCCTGCGTGATCAGGGGCTGACCGTGCTTCTGATCGAACAGAATGTGGCGCTGGCGCTAGAGATCGCCGACAAGGCGACGGTGCTTGCCAATGGCGAAGCCGTTCTTTCCGGCACAGCCAAAGAACTCGCCAATTCCGATCTTGTCCGCCAAGCCTATCTGGGAGCGTGAATACGATGATTATGCAACAGATCATCAATGCCATCAGCCTCGGCGGCGTCTATGCCTTGCTGGCGCTGGGTCTGGCTATTGTCTTTTCCATCGTCGGCCTCATCAATTTTGCGCATGGCGAGCTGATGACCATTTCGGGCTATGCGCTGCTTGGTGCCCTCTTTATGGGTGTGCCTTTTGCAGCAGCTGTTGCAATTGCGCTTTGCGTCGGTGCCATAGCTGCCGTGCTGATGGAGCGCATTGCGTTTCGTCCCATGCGCGGGGCAAGCGTGACCAGTCTGCTCTTAACCAGTTTTGCCGTGTCCAGCCTGCTCAAAGTGTTCTTCCAGAACGGTGTTTCAGCACGTGCGCAACCTGTGCCGATGCCAAGCTGGATGACAGGTGCTTTCCAGATCGGTGATATGACGGTTGGCGTTGGACCGGCAATTTCCATCTCGGTTTCCATACTGGCACTGATCGCGCTGGAACTGTTTCTGAGACGTACCGTCACGGGAACTGCCATGCGTGCCGCCGCTGAAGATTTCAACGTGGTTCGTCTGATGGGTATTCCGGCGGGCCGGATCATTGCCACAGCATTCCTGCTGTCTGGTCTGCTGGCGGGTCTTGCATCCATGCTGTGGATTGCACAGCGTGCATCGGTCGATCCACTGATGGGCTTCACGCCAGTCCTTAAAGCCTTTATCGCAGCCGTTGTCGGTGGCCTTGGCAGCCTGTCCGGCGCTGTGGCCGGTGGCTTTCTCCTCGGCTTTATCGAAGTCTTGTTGCAGGCGACACTTCCGGCAGAACTTGCACCCTATCGTGATGCAATGGTTCTCTCCGGCGTGATCATTATCCTGCTTATTCGTCCAAACGGACTGATCCCCGCCATGCGCGTACAGAGAAGCTGATGTATACCAAACCTGAATTCGCACCATTGTCCGAAAACGAAGTGTTCGATCTGATCGAGGCAACTGTTTTTGCAACCGTGGTTACACCGGGCGACGCGGGCCTTGTCGTCTCGCATCTGCCATTTGTGCTCAAGCGGTCCAAGGACGGCGGCGCCAAACTTGAATCACATCTGGCACGTGCCAATCCGCACAGTAAGCTCATTACCAAGGGTCGCGATACCGTCGTGATCTTCAACGGACCACACGGCTATATTTCGTCGTCATGGTATCCGGAAAAGCCTGTGCGTGACAGCGCGCCGACATGGAACTTTGCAGTCGTGCATTGCCATGGTCGCCCCGTGGAAATCGACGAGCAGGCGACAGCGCGTCATCTGCTTGAACTGGTGGATGTACTGGAACGCGGACGTGAAGACCGCTGGCATATGCGGGAACTTGGCCCCGGCGGCATGCAGCGCCGGATACCCAACATCATTGGCTTTGAAATAGCGGCCAATCATCTCGAAGCAAAGTTCAAGATGGGGCAGGACGAGCGGCTCTATGATACGCGCGGTGCCATCGACGCATTGCAGACAGATGATCCAACCCTTGCCGCAACCATGATCCGCCATAACGCGCATCGTGGAGATGAATAGTCGAGCGTAAATAGTCTCATTTCTGTCGTCCCCCCAAAAAAACAGCCGAAGGCCTTTTTGCCTTCGGCGTTTATTTCAGATGAGGCCTTCTTCTTTGAGGGCCTCTTGGGTTGCCGGACGCGCCATGACGCGTTCGCGCAGAGCAAGGGCCTTCGGATAGGCCGTAAGATCGACCTTCATCATGAGGCCCCAACCGATGATGACGGATACATAGGCATCGGGTTGCGTAAAATCGGCCCCAAGCCAGAAGTCCTGGTCGCTCGAAAGCATCGTTTCAAGCTGCCCCATACGACGATTGATGGAGGCAACCACTGTGGCCTTTGCTTCTTCAGCCAAATTGGGCGCGAACAGACCGCCGAACGCTGTATGCAGATCGCCGCAGAAGCCGAGCGCTTCCTGCAAACGGGCACGTTCAATCGTGCCATAGGCAGGCTTGAAGGCTGCAACATCAGAATGATCACCGATATACTGCAGAATTGCTGCATTCTGCGTAATCACGACACCGGATTCAACCTCGATAGCAGGTACTGCACCACGAGGATTGATTTTCAGGTAGTCGGCACCACTCGCTGTCCTCTTTTCCTTGAGATCGACCACTTCAAGGTCGTAGGAAAAGCCAGCTTCGCTGAGCACGATGTGGGGTGCCAATGAACATGCGCCGGGTTTGTAATAGAGCTTCATCACGGTCTCCGTTGAGATAGTTTCGCTTGGGCTTCTATCAGTTTGCCGCGGGGCGACAAAATTCTTTGCTATCACGATATTGGGATATGGATTTGCTGGCATCGTGACTTTATTGGGATGACTTTGTCTTTCCCGGGTTTCACTGGCTTTAAACGCAAAAAGCCCCGTCGGAGACGGGGCTATTTCTGATTTGGTTGCGGGGGCAGGATTTGAACCTGCGGCCTTCAGGTTATGAGCCTGACGAGCTACCGGGCTGCTCCACCCCGCGCCAG
>Ga0308157_10008248_pt1 | contig 11895 bp, 13 predicted proteins | sample PhyBR1_FD_201035 | JGI IMG/M metagenome (GOLD analysis project Ga0308157, IMG submission 201035) | Phyllosphere microbial communities from UC Gill Tract Community Farm, Albany, California, United States - DLSLB.R1 | ecosystem: Host-associated > Plants > Phyllosphere > Unclassified | place: USA...
GATATTAGAATTACAAATGCAATGTATTTTAAGGTGTCTTTCAACATAACGGTTTTTCAATTTGATTGCACAAAATAACGATTATATTTGCTTTAATTGAAATTTTTTATCCATTTATTAGGATTTGCGACTTTTGGAAATCTTCAAAAATTTTAGTGTTTAAAATGCTATAATTTCTTACTTTTGAATTAAAATGTAATTTTCCTAAGTTTTGTTCAAGCGATTTTTCCCAGTTTTGTTTCTCTTTTTAATGTTGTCATGCACTAAAAGTGAAAAACCCGTAATCTCCTTTTATTACTGGAAAACAATCTTCAAATTTTCTGAAACGGAAAAAGAAGCATTGAAGGAAAACAATGTACAGAAACTTTATGTAAGGTATTTTGATATTGGAATTCATCCAGAATCTAATTTTCCGATTCCCATCAGTCCTGTTCGTTTTGAAGAAAATCCAAAAGAATATGCTATTGTTCCAGTTGTTTTTATTCAGAACAAAGTCATGCTCCAGCCTAATCTTGATGTAAAGGATTTGGCGCAAAAAACCTTTGATTTTATAGAACAAATCAATTCTAAAAATAAAATTGCGTGTCAAGAAATTCAAATTGATTGCGATTGGACTTTAAAGAGTAAAGAGAATTATCTGAAATTTATAGAAGTTTTTAAAAAGCTTTCGCAGAAGAAACTTTCAGCCACCATTCGATTGCATCAGGTGAAATATTTCAAAAAAACAAAAATTCCAAATGTCGATTCTGGAGTTTTGATGTATTACAATATGGGATCAATTGCGCCCGATTCTCTAAATTCTATTTACGATAAGAAAGTGGCAGACCGATATCTTAAAAGTTTAAAAAGATATCCGCTTCATTTAGATTTTGCCTTTCCAATTTATTCTTGGGGAGTTCATATTAGAAATAATAAAGTGATCGGACTTCGTTCTAAAATGAATAGTAGAGAACTAGAAAAAAATTCCAATTTTGAAAAAACAACTCCGATTTTTTTCAGGGTAAAACATTCCAATTATAAAAATGGTGTTTTTTATGAAGAAAACGATCTCTTGAAAATAGAGGAAATAAAACCAAAAGATTTAAAAGAAATGGCAGAAGATTTGCAAGATAATCTTGTTGAAAAGCCAAACGAAATTATATTTTACGATTTAGACGAATTCAATTTAAACACTTATGAAAAAAATACTTTTAAGCAGATTATTTCTTGCTTCTAGTGCCGTTTTGCTTTCTGCATTCGGAATTATATATGCCTGTGCAGACGGAGATTGGGATTATTTAGGATCTTATAATTCAAATTTTACCCCAGAAACTTTTGCCGATAAATCGTATTCGCCTTTGTTTTTATCTGGTGGTATTTTTTACGGAATTGGTTTTGATACCCAGCATAATTCTCGTTTTAATAAAAATATAAAATCAGATTGGGCAGATTATTTAAAAGGAAAAGTTGATACCACAACTGTCAATTATTTTTTGATTGGTGATGAAAAGCCTAAATATTATTCTGATGACAAAAATACCATCAAAAATAAAGAAGAAATAGAAGGTTTGCATGTTTATTATAAAACGAAAAAAGAAAATAAAAGCACGCAAAAATGGGGTAAAAAGTTGAATCTGAAAGATGAGAAAGTAAAAAACTTTGTTGAGTTTCTTTATTTGGCTCAAAAAATAGAAACAGTATCTATTGGAGACGATTATTGGAGCTACGATCCAGTTGTGGCAAAAACTTTCAATGATGCTAAAATGATTCAGTCGATAGAAAATGTATACAATACTTTATCAGATCCGTTTTTGAAAAACAGATATTGGTTCTTGACCATGAAAGCACGTTTTTATAGTAACGACAAACAAAAAGCAATTGATTTTTTTAATAAAACAGAAAGTTCTGTTGCCAGAAATACTTTGTATTATCGCGCTTTAGCGTATGTTGCCGGAATTAATTATAAACAAAAAAAATACGCGACTTCGAACTATTTATATGCTCAGGTTTTTGATAAATGTCCAGAATTAAGAGTGGTTACAGCGTATAGCTTCAAGCCAAAAAACGAATCAGATTGGACTAAGGCTTTAGCGTTGGCAAAAGATAATAAAGAAAAAGCGGCGCTTTGGGCAATTCACGGATATTATAAAGATGAAAAACAGGCAATTGAAAAAATCTACGAATTAGATCCTAAAAGCGAACATTTAAATTATCTCGGAACAAGATTGGTTAATTCGCTAGAGCAAAAAATAAACAATTCGTTTCAGACGGACGGGCAAGGAGAAAATCAGAAACCAAAACCACAAACTGTTGCTGAAAATAAAACAGAAAATAAGACGAAAGTGGATAATAGCGCTGTCGATTTAATTGCAAAAATTTCTGCTGCAGGAAATACCGATAAGCCTTATTTATGGGATATTTCACTTGGGTATCTTCAAACGCTAAAAGGCGATTATGCCAATGCAGATAAAAATTACAGCAAAGCTGAAAAAACACTTCCGAAAACAGAATTGGCGGGAATGCAGCTTCGTTTATTGCGTTTTGTAAATAATTTAAGCAAGATTGATAAGCTGACAGATAAAAATGAGAAAACCATTCTAGCCGATTTAAATTGGCTATACACAGAACTTCCTAAAAATTATAAAGGAGACACGTTTCGTTATCAAAATGCTTCTTCATGGAGCAGAAGCTATTTATCGCGTTTGTATAAAGAACAAGGCAATTTGGTTATGGCCGAGATTTACGGAGAATCACGCTATAGCTATTGGAATGATGGAAATGCATATTATGACAATGAAAAGAATTTGCTGGGAATAAAAAGCTTTTTGGAAAAATCGAATAAATCTGAAATCGAGAAAATTGGCGCAGGAATTTATAGTTTAAAACTGAAGGATATTAATAATTTTCAAGCAATTCAGTCTACTTTCAAAAACAAAATTCCTGAAGCAATTACTTTTATGCAGCAAACAGATTCTGTTCAATATTATAAATTCTTAGGAAATCCGTTTAACGGAAATATAAAAGATTGCCACGATTGCGAGCACGCGGCGTATCAGAAAAGAAAATATACTTTTATGGATTTCTTGACTACAATAAAAGAAATGCAGGATAAATTGGCTCAGAAAGAAGATGTTTACACCAACAGCCTTTTATTAGGAAATGCGTTTTATAATATTTCTCATTTTGGAAACGGAAGAACTTTTTACGAAATGAGCATTGTGGGGTACGGGTCGGGCCCATATTCATTTAGAGATTCGATGAAAGAAATGATTACGAATAATTCAGTTTCTAAAATGTATTATCAGAAAGCTTTTGAGGCAGCTTCGAATAAAGAACAAAAAGCAAAATGTTTGTATCTGATTTCGAAATGCGAACGAAATGATTATTACAATAAAAAATACAATAAGATAAACAGCTATTGGGAAATTCAAGATGATAAAGTTAATTTTATCGCTTGGAACTCGTTCAAAGCTTTAAGAAAAGACTATTCGGATACGAAATACTATCAGGATGTAATTGCTGAATGCGGTTATTTTAGAACATATGTAAATCAATAATTTCGAAAAGATGGTAAATAAAATAGAACATATTGGGATTGCGGTAAAAAATATGGACGATGCTAATGTTTTGTTTGAAAAAATGCTTGGTGTTCCGTCTTATAAAATGGAAGCAGTAGAAAGCGAAGGGGTGTTAACGTCCTTTTTTCAGACGGGAAATAATAAAATCGAACTTTTAGTAGCAACAAATCCCGAAAGTCCTATTGCTAAATTCTTGGAGAAAAAAGGAGAAGGAATTCATCATATCGCTTTTGATGTTGATGATATCGAAGCCGAAATTGCACGTTTAAAAAACGAAGGTTTTGTCTTGATTAATGAAGTTCCCAAGAAAGGAGCAGACAATAAATTGGTTGTTTTTCTGCATCCGAAGAACACAAATGGCGTTTTGGTGGAGCTTTGCCAAGAAATTAAATAAAAAAATGTCATTTTAATTTTTGAATAAGATGTTGAAAATCAATTTCGTTTTTGAGTTTCGAAGAAAGATTTAAAATTAAATTAAAATGATGTCTTAAAATATTTGGAGTGAATGAAAAATAGTAGTAATATTGCATCCTCTAAACCGGTCCTATAGCTCAGCTGGTTAGAGCACCTGACTCATAATCAGGTGGTCCCTGGTTCGAGCCCAGGTGGGACCACTCTTTTAGAACAGAAGCCTTTACAGAAATGTAAGGGCTTTTTTGTTTTTGTGATGAGTATTTGACGACCTTCAAGCCGTGTCAATTAGTAAAAAAATCTATATCCTATTCCATTTTTTATTCTTTGCAAATATCCGATGTTATATATTTTGGTAATTTAAACAATGGGCTAATTTATATTAACACAAAAGGTAAAAAAAAATCATAGAAACGATGTTCTTGCCTGTGATTTTATTGCAACGAATAAAAATTTTACAACTTTATCAAAGTAAAAAAGATAAATTAGGTTATAAAATATTAGCGATATAATTTTACTTACGCGCTGATTGGTATTATTAAATATGTCAAAATAAAATAAATATTCACTTTTGCTAAGGTTTAATTTGATAATGATGAATAAAAGACAAATTCTTGCTGTTATATATGTTTTTTTTATACCCGGTTTTGTACTATTATCTGGGGCTTTTTATCTTTTTCAGCAGAAATCAAGTTTTATTAAAAAGTCAAATAGTGTTTATGGTACAGTTATAAAATCGATACCTCTTGCTGGGAATAAAAATGGATCTCTCTATTATCCCTACGTTTCATTTGTTACAAATTCAGGTAAACAAATAGAGTTCACGTCTAATGAGGGCACTTCTCTTCCAGATTACATTGAAGGAACTCGGGTTAAGGTTTTGTATGATCCAACTAATCCAAATGAATCTGAGATTGCTGGGGTGAACGGCTATTTTGTTCATCCGTCATTTTTGGTCTTTATTGGGGTATTTTTCGTTTTAATGGGGTTCTGGAAAATTTTTGAATCAGTATTTAAAAATAAGAAAAGTATAAAGGCTTTTACAGAGATGTAAAGGCTTTTTTGTTTTTAGTATTTTTTGAAGTGTGAAAATTGAAATTTTGCCTCATATTATTTAAACATCTATTTCTGTAAAATGCCTTAACTTTATCCATCCAAAACAAATTTAATCTTCAGATGGATAGATTAACTCCCGAACAGAGGAGGAAAACTATGCAGGCGATAAAAAGTACTGCTACAAAAGGCGAAGTAAGGCTTGCTAAAGCATTATGGAAATTGGGCCACAGATACCGAAAAAACAATAAGAAAGTATTTGGAAGGCCTGATCTTACTTTTGCCAAATATAAAATTGCCATTTTTGTCGATAGCGAATTTTTTCATGGAAAAGATTGGGAAACTGAGCAATTAAGGATTAAAACGAATAGAGAATATTGGATTCCGAAAATTGAAAGAAATATAGAGCGAGACGAAGAAGTTAACGCTTTTCTCGTTTCCGAAAATTGGACGATTTTGAGGTTTTGGAGTAAAGAAATAGAGAAGAATCTAGAGGTTTGCTTGGCAAAAATTGAAGGGACAATTATGCTTTTAAGTATTTAAACTTTTTCAGCTTTTAGCTGTCTAGTTTCTGCTTTCTCTATGCATTTGAATATTTCAGAAGCGATCCTTTCTATAACAGGCATGCTTACAGAATTTCCAGCTTGTTTGTAAAGACTGGAATTTGAAATTTTGGGCAATTTATAATGATCTGGAAATCCTTGAAAACGAAAACATTCTCTTGGTGTTAGTTTTCTAAACCCAAATTCGGTTGTAATGATTGGAACATTATGGCCGCCAGTTCCCATATTTGCAGTTAAAGTAGGACAGACTTCTTTTTTGTTTTCTCGCACATATTGCCTCCTGAACTGATAAATTCTATCTTCTCTCACAACTGCTTCCTTTAACATGTTGTACATGTATTTGTCTTCGGTGTAATAGAATTTTTTATCGACTTTTTCTTTTGTAATTAGGTCGGTTACCTTTTTGGTTAATTCTTCTTTCTCTGGAAAATTAAATTTGAAGCCTTTTTTTACGAATTTTTTCTCAAAAGCAACCATGAAAATTCGCTCTCGATTATGCGGAATATTTCCAAAATCTCTAGTGTTTAAGATAGCACTGTCAAAAGTGTAGTCCCGTTTTTTAATCTCACGCTGAATTACTTTCATTGTGTTTCCTTTGTCATGTCCTTTTAGGTTTTTGACATTTTCAAGAAACACTACTTTAGGACGCATTTCGTCAATAAAATCTAATATTTTAAAAAAATGATTTCCTCTGCTGTCTTTAAAACCTTTTCGGTGCCCAGCTAGAGAAAAGGGTTGGCATGGAAATCCTGCTGTAAGAATGTCAATTTTATTGAGATCTTTTACGTCGAGCTGCATTACATCTCCTTCAATAAGAGTGTGCTTGAAATTGTTTCTGTATGTAACACAGGCTTTTTTGTCAAATTCATTTGCCCACTCTAATTTAAAACCTGCATTTTCAAAACCTAAACAAATACCGCCGACACCTGCGTATAAACTTCCGACTGTATATGGGTTTTTCATTTGATTAGTTAAAATTAAAAATAGATTTGAATTTGAATTTGTAAATCTTTTGGAATTGAGATGTATACGTACTTTGATTTTACAAATATATTAATTTGAGAACATTCTCTTGAATGTAATTAAAATTGAATCCAAACTTCTTTTTTTGACGTATATTCGATGAAAGACATTTTTTGAGAAAAAAATACTTTTTTAAGATAGGTAAATTCTTATAGACTTTTGAATGTTATGAATAATGTTGAAAATGAACGTTGTTCTTCTAGAACGTTTTCTGAAAAGGATTAGAAGTGTTTTTAAGAAAAATGTTAAAATTTGTTCTGGATTTTTGGTTTTAAAAGTTGGTTTTGTTTAAAAAACTTATACTTTTGTCCAAGATTTTGGAGATAGAAAAGCGTTTGTGCGAAATTTCTATTAAAGAATATTTGTCAATAATTATCTAGAATTGCTGTTTGCAATAGCTTGAATTTATGAAAAATCTAAAAGCCCCATTTTTAGTAATTGCCTTATTTTTAAATGTTTTGTTAATGTCTGCAGGGTCTGCGCATCCGCCAGTTCCAGAAACTTCTGGAAGTACAGCCAAAAGTGCGAAGACTATGTCTGCTTCTGCTTGTGAGGATCCAGGTTCGCCTAGTTGTAATGATGGGGCAGATTTTCCAATAGATCAACATGTTATTTTTTTGCTAATAGGTGGTTTAGCTTTAGGTGCTACTGTAATATATAGAAATCAAATAAAAAAAGCTTCAATTTAATTGAAGCTTTTTTTATGGAAAATCTAAACGTTACTTGTTTATTGAGTAAAGTCTAGAGATGTATTTTCCAACTACATCAAATTCAAGGTTGATTTTTGTTCCGACTTTGAAATCTTTAAAATTAGTGTGTTCATAAGTATAAGGAATAATTGAAACGCTAAATTCATTCGTTTTAGAATTTACAACCGTCAGGCTGACTCCATTTACTGTAATCGAACCTTTTTCGATTGTGATATTGTTTAGGTTTTTATCGTATTCAAAAGTATAATTCCAACTTCCGTTTGCTTCTTCAATTTTAACACAGGTTCCAGTTTGATCTACGTGGCCTTGTACAATATGTCCATCTAAGCGGTCTCCAAGTTTCATTCCCCTTTCCAGATTTACAATGTCGCCAGTTCTCCAATCGCCAATATTGGTTTTTAGAATAGTTTCGTCGATTGCCGTTACGGTGTAAAGAGAATCTTTAATAGCTACTACTGTAAGACATATTCCGTTGTGCGAAACGCTTTGGTCTATTTTTAATTCGTGGGTTATTGATGAGTCAACTGTTATATGAAGATTGTTTTGATCTTTTTGAATTTCGTGAATCCTTCCGAGTGTTTCTATAATTCCTGTGAACATTGTGGTTTTATTTTACTAAATTTGCACATCAAAATTAGTAATAAATAAACTGAGCTCATGAATAAAAAAGCAGAAAATATAATTGTTGGAATTTCAGTTGGAGATTTAAACGGTATTGGAAGCGAAGTTATACTGAAAACATTCGAAGATTCTCGTATGTTGGAATTGTGTACGCCGGTTATTTTTGCAAATGCTAAAATTCTTTCATTCGTTAGAAAAAACTTTACGTCGACGATTCAATTTCATGGAGTTGATAAATTAGATCAAATCATTCCGGGTAAAGTAAATGTTCTGAATCTTTGGAGAGAAGGAGTTGATATTAACTTTGGAGTAAATGATCCTAAAATAGGAGAATATGCAATTAAATCTTTTGCGGCAGCAACAAAAGCTTTGAAAGATGGTGAAATAGATGTTCTGGTAACAGCTCCAATTAATAAATATAATATACAGTCTGAGGATTTTAAATTTCCTGGGCATACCGATTATTTGAATCAGGAATTAGAAGGCGATGCGCTAATGATGATGGTTCAAGATAATTTACGAGTAGGCTTAATTACAGATCATGTGCCCTTAAACGAAGTCGCTTCTCATTTGACAGAAGAATTGATAATTAAAAAAATAGAAACTATTAGAAAATCTTTGATTCAGGATTTTAGTATAGTGAAACCAAAAATTGCAGTTTTAGGACTAAATCCACATGCTGGTGATGGCGGTGTGATTGGAAAAGAAGATGATTTGATTTTGAAGCCAACTTTAAAGAAAATCTTCGATTCGGGAACAATGGTTTTTGGTCCATTTCCTGCAGATGGTTTTTTTGGAAGCAGTCAATATGAAAAATATGATGCTATCGTAGCAATGTATCACGATCAAGGATTAATTCCGTTTAAGACATTGTCTTTTGGAAAAGGCGTGAATTATACAGCAGGTTTAAATAAGGTTAGAACCTCTCCGGACCATGGTACAGCTTATGATATTGCTGGAAAAGATATGGCAGATTACAATTCTTTTAAAGAAGCAGTCTATCTTGCGATTGATATTTTTCGCTCGCGTAATCAGTATGAGGAGATTAGCCAAAAACCTCTTAAAATAAAAGAAAAACAGTTATAAACAAAAAAAGGTCAATAAGATTATTAGATTTGTAATAATTTTATATCTTTGCACCCCAATTCAGATATCTAGTTTTAGAACTGAATGGATCAAATTGATGTTGAAATGAGCAAAACAAAAGAATTTTTAATTCCTTTCGTAGGATTAAAACTAGGAAAACACCATTTTGAGTATCAAATAAATAACGAGTTCTTTAAGAATTTTGAATACGATGAGTTTCAAAGTTCGGATATTAAAGTTAATTTACTTTTCGAAAAGAAAAGTACCATGTTAGAGTTAGAATTCAAACACAAAGGAGCAGTAAATGTGCCTTGTGATCTAACAGGCGAAGATTTTGATTTACCTATAAAAGGAAAAATGAAGTTAATTGTTCGCTTTGGAGACGAATTTAATGATGATAATGAAGAATTGTTGATTTTGCCACATGGTGAACATGAGGTAGATGTAGCGCAATATATTTATGAAATGATCGCGCTTTCTGTACCTCACAAAAGAATTCATCCAGGTGTTAAAGACGGAAGTCTACAAACAGAGGCTTTGACGAAACTGAATGAGTTGAGTGTAAAAGAACAAAAGGAAGAGAGTAACAAAGAAGAAGATATTGACCCGCGTTGGGAAAAATTAAAGAAACTATTAACGGATAAATAATATAGTAAAATGGCACATCCTAAGAGAAAAACCTCGAAAACAAGAAGAGATAAGAGAAGAACACATTACAAAGCTACTGTAGCTCAAATCGCTACATGTCCTATTACAGGTGAGGCGCATTTATACCACAGAGCTTACTGGCATGAAGGTAAAATGTACTACAGAGGGCAAGTTGTTATCGATAAATCTGAAGCGGTTGCTTAATACGTTTTTGTAAATTATACTAGAACTCTCACATAGTGAGAGTTTTTTTTGTTGATTATAATTTTCGTTTTTTAGGAAAATATAGACAAATTCGTTACGTTTTTTTTTGTAATTTTCGGGTCTTTTAAAAATTTTTCAAATTAATCATAATTTGAAAATAAATAATAGAATATAATGAATACAATCACAGCCGCCATTACCGCTGTTGGAGCTTATGTTCCTGACTTCGTTCTTTCGAACCAAGTATTAGAAACAATGGTTGATACCAATGATGAGTGGATTACCGCTCGAACAGGAATTAAAGAAAGAAGAATTCTTAAAGATGCTGATAAGGGTACATCTTACCTTGCTATACAAGCAGCAAAGGATTTAATTGCAAAAGCAAATATTGATCCGCTTGAGATTGATATGATTATAATGGCAACTGCGACACCAGATATGATGGTGGCTTCTACAGGAGTATTTGTTGCAACAGAAATTGGAGCCACAAATGCATTTGCATACGATTTGCAAGCGGCATGTTCAAGTTTCTTATACGGAATGTCTACAGCTGCAGCATATGTTCAGTCTGGACGTTACAAAAAAGTACTTTTAATTGGTGCCGATAAAATGTCATCTATTGTAGATTATACTGATAGAGCAACTTGTATTATTTTTGGAGATGGAGCTGGAGCAGTTCTTTTCGAACCAAATTATGAAGGTTTAGGTTTACAGGATGAATATTTAAGAAGTGATGGTGTAGGGCGTGACTTCCTTAAAATACCAGCAGGAGGTTCTTTGATTCCGCCTTCTGAAGATACTGTAAAAAACAGACAGCACAATATTATGCAAGACGGTAAAACTGTTTTCAAATATGCTGTAACTAATATGGCAGATGCCAGTGAATTGATTTTACAAAGAAATAATTTGACAAATCAAGATGTTGACTGGTTAGTGCCACACCAAGCTAATAAACGTATTATTGATGCTACTGCTGGGAGATTAGAATTGGAAGATTCTAAAGTTCTAGTAAATATCGAGAAATACGGAAATACTACTTCTGGAACTTTACCATTAGTATTGGCTGATTTTGAAAATAAGCTTAAAAAGGGAGATAACATTATCTTTGCCGCTTTTGGTGGTGGATTCACTTGGGGATCTATCTATTTAAAATGGGCTTACGATAAAAAATAAATTAAAACTAAAAACGAATCATTATGGATTTAAAAGAAATTCAAAACCTAATCAAATTTGTTGCAAATTCGGGCGTTGCAGAAGTGAAGTTAGAAATGGATGATGTAAAAATCACGATCAGAACAACTTTAGAAACAAATGTAACTGAAGCAACTTACGTACAGCAATTACCTGCTCAGGCAGCTTTACCTCAAGCGGCAGTTCCACAAGTTACGGCTCCAACAGTTGTAAGTGTAACTCCAGAAGCACCAGCTGCTAACGATTCTAAATATATTACTATAAAATCTCCAATCATTGGTACATTCTATAGAAAACCATCTCCAGATAAACCAGTTTTCACAGAAGTTGGAAGCACTGTTTCTAAAGGTGATGTTCTTTGTGTAATTGAAGCAATGAAATTATTCAACGAAATCGAATCTGAAGTTTCTGGTAAAATTGTAAAAATTCTTGTTGACGATATGTCTCCAGTAGAATTTGATCAACCTTTATTCTTAGTAGATCCATCATAAATAAATTTAGATTTTAGATTTTAGATTTTAGATTGATCTGGCAGAATTAATACATCAGACATCTAAAATTATCTAATTATCAAATTGTCTAATTATCTAATTAAAATAAGATGTTTAAAAAAATATTAATTGCGAATAGAGGAGAAATTGCACTACGTGTAATTCGTACATGTAAGGAAATGGGAATCAAAACTGTTGCAGTTTACTCTACAGCCGATGCAGAAAGTTTACATGTTAAATTTGCTGATGAAGCGGTTTGTATTGGCCCTCCTCCGAGTAACTTATCGTATTTGAAAATGTCAAATATCATTGCTGCTGCAGAAATTACAAATGCAGA
>Ga0308157_10008249_pt1 | contig 11894 bp, 10 predicted proteins | sample PhyBR1_FD_201035 | JGI IMG/M metagenome (GOLD analysis project Ga0308157, IMG submission 201035) | Phyllosphere microbial communities from UC Gill Tract Community Farm, Albany, California, United States - DLSLB.R1 | ecosystem: Host-associated > Plants > Phyllosphere > Unclassified | place: USA...
CCGGCCAGCAACAATCGACCTACATGATGGCGTTCGATGCCGCCGACGGCAGCTTGCGCATGAAGTCGGCGATGACCTCGCAGTGGGAGAACTACCTGTCGCCAATCGTGCAGAACGGCGCGGTTTACACCAACGGCGGGTCGTATGGCGGCATCTACGGCTTCGCCACGACCGGCGAGCAATTGTTCTTTGGCAGCTTGTCCCAAACTTCGGGGTGGTCGCCAGCAGGGGGTGCACGCGCCATCTATGCCTATACCGGCGATGCACTGACATTGTTCGAACCTAAAACGGGCACCGTGCTGTCCTCAATCAAGGATACCGGTTTTACCAACTACGTCTATCAGGTCGGCGGTTCCGCCGTCATCGGCGCCAATGGCGGCGTGTATGCGGCTGCCTATGCCAACGGCTACCTCAACGGCGGCAACATCGGCAATGCACTGACCCGCTTCGATACGCTCAAGGGTTTCGTGGACTGGCGGGTGCCTGGCGTGTACCGGTCACGCCGGCCTACGCTGACGGCGTGCTGTATGCGCCCAACGCCAATCCGTACCGCATCGAAGCGCGCGCCGAGGCCACTGGTGCGCTGCTATGGTCGTGGATTCCACCGCTGAGCGGCGAGACATCGTTTTTCGCGTCGCCTGTCGTGACAAAAAACCTGCTGATCACCAGCACCAACCTGAACACCTATGCGATCGACCTGAAAAGCCATAAAGTCGTCTGGAGCTACCCGGCGCCCGGCTACCTGGCCATCAGCCAGAACGGCATCCTGTACATTCAAAATACCGATGGGCTGGTCGCGGTCAACCTGAAATAACCAGCGGCACGCAGACAAAAAAACCCTGCCGCATTGACGAGCTACGGGGGTTTTTTATTTATGCAAATTCTAAATATGACCGGCTTACCTTCGCTGAGCTTAGCTTTTGAGGGCTTTCCGAAATAGATGCGACGTTTTTGAAATTATTGCGGCGGCAGTGCGTGAAGTAGCGAAGTCCACCGCTTCTTGCTCAGTTACACTGGCAACTACGAACTTCCGTATATGGACTCCTCCTCGTTTGCAAACAATCCGTCATCAGGCCGTGAGGTACGACTGCTCACGTATATCCGGTCTTGTGCTGCTGCACCTGTTTCAGGCGCTGGACCCTGATGGGCTATTCGCGCGCTGACTCCCTATCGCTTTAACGGGCTCGAAGGCCTCAGAAGTTATCGGGTTTCATCAGCGCCGGTTCGACCTGTTGGCCATCATACGGCTTGTCATGCAATCGTGGTTCGGGTACTTCTTCAGTACTTCTAAAGCTATGTTTAAGCGGCTTGAGGTCGATAATCGGTCCCCTTGGTCAGCATTGCCCATGCGATGCGCGCCGTCTTATTCGCTAACGCCACTGCGGCGATATTCGGGTGCCGTGTCGTGGCAATGCGGATTACCCACATGCTCAATCGATCCGTCTTCGCTTGTGCGGTTCGGATGACCGCTCGGGCTCCATGCACGAGCAAACTGCGCAGATAAGCGTCGCCGCGCTTGCTAATGCCGAGCAATCGCTCTTTTCCTCCCGAGCTGTTTTGTTTGGGTGTGAGCCCAAACGAAGCAGCCATCTCGCGCCCGCTAGCAAATTGGCTGGCATCACCTACTGTCGCCAGCAGAGCCGTCGCGGTCAGCGGGCCGATACCACGTACTTGCTGCAAGCGTATCGCGGCCGGGTCTAGCCGAGCAATCTGTCCAATCTCCCGGTCGAGTTCTTCAATTCGTTCATCGAGTGCCTTCAGATCTCGCCACAACCCATGCAAGAGCCGGCGAAAACGCTCGGTCAAACCGTTTTCCTGATCCTCAAGCCAGCGCGGAATTGCTAACCTCAGGTGCAGCAGTTCTTTCGGCGCCACCAACCCATATTCAGACGCTAAGCCGCGCAGCTGGCTTGCCTTGGCCTTGCGCTGATCCATCAAACCTGAGCGCACCCGGTGTACAGCCTGGATATCTTGCTGCTCGACGGTTTTGATGGCCACGAAACGCATGCTTGGCCGACTCATCGCCTCACAGATCGCTTCTGCATCGTTTGCGTCGTTCTTGTTGCTCTTGACGTAGGGTTTAACGAACTGCGGAGCGATTAACTTCACCGTATATCCCTGTGCCTGCAACATCCTGGCCCAGTGGTGTGCGCCGCTACATGCTTCCATCCCGATCTCGCAACCCGGCTCAATCCTTTCGAGCAGTTCCTTGATCCAATCACCACGCACCAGCTTGCGCCGCCAGACCGTCTTTTCCGAGCGGTCTACGCCGTGCAGTTGAAAGACATTCTTTGCCAAATCGACTCCAACGCGGATAAGCTTCATGGCGGACTCCTCCTTTCCAAACCGGTTTCGTGGAAACTCCAGTTTGGCACTAACGTGCCCTCAGGGGGAGGAGGAGTCCATCCCATTGCTTTCGGCCAAAAGCAGTCCTTCAGCCGGACCGACTAAACTGACCATCTGCAACTGTCCATGAGCAGTGCCGATCGAGTTCTTGTTCAGTGGGATAAATTGAGCCGGTGCGTGTTGCAAGAGTTCATCGCACCATCACAAAAATTCCAAATAAAGTGTTCGAATGGGAAAACATTACGTTCCTCAATTCTTTCTTCAAGGATTTACGCGCCACGGTAGATTTCTCGTTTTTGATAAGACGAAGACGAAATGGTTTCCTAGTCAACCTAAGTCAGTTGCTAACGAAGGTGACCTATGGTCCGATGAGATAGAGACTTTCGTTACCGAAAATATAGAAAATCCTGCAAACCACGCTATCGAACAACTACGAAATAGGCTCCAGTTGTCGCCGCAGGATAGAGAGGCCCTGGCACGTTACATAGCGTTTTTGTGGAAGCGTGTACCTGCTAACCGGGAACAATTTAATGGGAACATACCTGAAGTAAGTGAAAGAATACGTGCGGAACTCAACCTGACTCTTAAGACGGCAAATCAGAAGGCTGTGGCTAATGCATATATTGACAAGCTCATCGCCGAGAGGCCTCCAGAGTTGTGGCAAGCTAGCATACGAACGGGATTTACGCGGGATGTACCAGGCGCGATAACCAACATGCAATGGCAAGTTCTTCACACGGATGATCAACTGTATCTGGCCTCTGACAACCCTCTATTTTTCTTCCGCTCGGATGGCATTGGGCAACCAACGTCAGAAATTACTTTACCGCTAGGGAGCCGATCTGCGTTGGTAGGGCACAACAGATCAAGAGGCGGTCCTCTTCATCTCGACGCCAGTCCTTGTCATGTTAAGGAGATTAATAGGCGGACCGTTTCAAAGGCAATGCGCTTCATCTTCGCAGAAGAACAGTTACCTTGGATGACACCCTTCGTAGAAAAAGAGCACCAACCTGACAAAGGCGCATTTTTCTCCAATAGCAGTTCAACCTGAAGCATGGCGACAGGCCGGTTTGGGTCGGTTCCGGCCTGTCGAGGGCACCGCTGAATTTTCAACCTGCCAACCTGCTATGCTGCCTCGACCGGCCGGATTCGGCCAGGAGCAGTCGTCGGCCACACGTGCCCGCACCGGTCGCGTTACCATAAATCGTTGTGTAGATGGTGGGTGTGGCCCTGGCGGCGATTCACCGTTCAGTATCTGAACCGAATCAGTACCCTAAGGAAGTACTGATTTATTCTGGTGGATGCAATTGGTCACTAAAATGCGGCCAGCAAGGCGCAATACTGCGAACGTGCTGGGGCAAGGCAAGGATTTGCAACGCAACGGGACGCTTTTTTAGTGCGCCGAGTGCGCCGTCATGAATTAATCAGTGCTTCCCTAGATCGGTTATGAGATGAATAAATTGGAACTATCGCCTAGAGTGTTCGTCGCTGACGTCATTCAGCCTGGCGATGTAGTCTTAACGACTACGCCCGAACTGATGAGCCAAACGATTCGGAATGTTACTGTTGCGGACATTTCTCATGCCATGATTTGTGTGGGAAAGTCGAGTGTGATCGATTCCACTGGCGATGGCGTTCACGCACGAAACCTTGAGCGGATCATTCTTGAGCCAGGTTGCGCTGGCCATGTGCTTCGACCGGTGAAGCGGCTAACTACTGACCAATTGCATTCCGTCATCTCTTTCGCGAGAGCTGCGGTCGGTACACGATACTCTATGACCGGCGCTGCCAAAAGCGTGTTGGCTGGTTTTGTGGCCGGTCGGAGGCAGTTCTGCTCGCGTTTGGTCGCACAGGCCTATCGTAATGCCGGCGTAGACCTAGTATCGAATGCTGACTTTTGCCACCCGGGAGAGTTGTTGAAGAGTGCGGCTCTTGTCGATCTGCCGAATGTGCTTAGGAATCTCAGCTCAGAAGAAGAGGCTGACTGGCGTGAGGATATTGATAACGTTCAGGCCATGCGCGACTCAACTAACGCCTTACTTCAGGGGGCCCGCAAGCTTTCCCCTGAAATTGAGTCACTCAACGACATTGGTGCCTACTTGGTTGAGCATCCAGAGGGAGACGCTCACCTTGTGGAAGCCCTGCGATCTTCGAGGTACCAGGAATTGTGGCGAGATGAATTTGAACGGAATTCCTGGCAGTACCACGTCGCACTGATGGAAGGGCACGATGGCTCGACGGAACGCAAACGTAGGTACTGCGAAGAGCTACTCGCGGACGAGAGGTTGGGGCAAAACCGTTTTGTCCTGAACCATGCGGGTTACGTGACTCTGAACACATTGCACCCTCGGCAATACTTCGCTCTTAAGATAGAACTGTATGATCTTCTAACGCAGTTTCATGCCCGGCGCATTAGGGCGGCAACTACATGGCTTGAACGCAGGAAGTTACTTGAGCCCGCACCGCGCAGGTTGCTCCGTCCGCACACACCTGATTGGTTTGCTTCGTTGCGCGAATGGAATCCCAAGCAGGCCGCGATGGTGGACGCGGCCATTAGGACAACAGGAAGGTTGGATGTGTGCAGTGTCTGTGCCGATGATCCAACCCGCGATTACGCCTTGGTAACTATGCCGGCGGTCGGACCAGGTACGCTTCGGCTCTGCGACGACTGTTTTCGCATCCGTTCCGCTGACGAGCCAATGAAGCCTTTCTGATCACACAGTTCTTCAGGTCGGTAGCGGTGGTTTGATGGCCAAGGTCCGCTTCGGGTCGAATCCAAACTTAGGCCACAACTCAATGACATTGCCATATTAGTTTTACACTCATCGACCCGGAAGATTGAACACGATGGGTCTAGCCAGCTCGAATGCTATCCACATTAAGATGCGCTTCTCCAAGCGAATTGAGTTAGAAAAAAGACATGGATACAGATCAGTGGATTAAAGTCATTCCCATCGTTACTACTATTGGATTCGGCGCGAGCACTCTGTGGCTTTCGATAAAACAGCAGTTAGATGGAAACAAAAAGGCCCGACGGGAAGAATATAAGTTTGCGAAAGATTTTTTTGATGACCTGAACGCGAATCCAGAGATGCATTTGTTTGCTCGAAAAAAAGGCTTCCAAGCCATCGGAAGAAGCCAATATTTGCCGCCAGCAATTATTGAACATCTAATGAAGTTTCGCGACCCGGTTACGGCGCTGGAAGATTATGAGATATCGAAAGGATATTTGCAGAAAACCGAGAGTGCTCGCCCGCTGCAATTATCCTTTGGTAGAACATTTTTATGGTCTACGGAAAACGCCGCAAACTTATTGGCACCGCATATCTTACATGTGCGCTCATATTTTATTTTTTGGCGTTCACTCCTTGGTTTCTTTTGACGATAGGGAAAATTTCCGTGCCGGTCGCGATTAACTTAACTATTTTATCGATGCCAATAGGAATCACAGTTACAGTGATCGCGGCTCGTGAGTTTATCCAGCTCAGGAGGGCGATACGACTTATATATGCTCAGAGTCAACTCAATATTGACGATATACCTGCCACGTAGTCCATTATAATATTTTACGCCACAAGATTGATTCGAATGCCTGTTATTGGTCGGCAGCGGACGCTACTATACGTCTATAATCGGCCATTTCCTTATATTAGAGATAATTAAATGCAAGTCACTCCTGAACAGAGTCTCGATTGGCGCGATTGGTTGTTGCTCACCAGCATTCCACTCGTTCAAGGCGGCGAAGATGGCCAACCATTAGTGTTTGGCTCTGGAACCATGATCGATCACAAAGGTAGGCGCTTTCTAGTCACCGCTGAGCACGTGGTCAAGCTTAATTCCAAGGGCTGGGCAATCGTGGTGCAGCAGCATGCCGATGGGCGTCTCGAGTACTACAGACCGGCGGCGTTCGTGCATGTTGGAGAGGGCAGACAATCCGATACGCCCTCCCGCCTGCTCGATTTGTGTGTTGCGCAAGTCGCTCCGAACTTGGAAACTTGGTACGAGCACCGCACACCGCGCGGTCTCTTTGATAAAAGGCCACATTACGTCTTTGAAGCTTCGAAATTCATCGCCCCTGATCGGGAGCAACTCTGCGGTTTCTCTGGGCGAGTGCGTACAGAGAGGCATTCTCCTGAAATATATGCATCAGAGATGACAGTATTCCCCGGTCTGTCTTACGGGCAGTCAGAAAAGGAGGAGCACATCTTCTCATTGCCAGTTCCGCATGCAGGACATGACGCTTTCCGCGGAAGTAGTGGGTCCCCGATGTGTGATTTCTCGCGAAACCTTGTGGGCATAGTCGTAGGCGGAGATGAATTAACGAACACGATCCGTACTGTGGACATTCGGTATGTCCTTCCCGCGCTGTATACCTTGAGCGCACAATAGCCACAAGCCTGACGAAGTAATCTCACTTAGGGTGCTTCCGCTATGGGTCGACAGCTGCCTGTCAAGACATTGGCTGGACTTTTCCCACCCGGCAACCTGCTAAGATGACGCGAACGGCCGAGTTCGGCCAACAGCAGACGTACAACGGGATTGCGTACGTCAAGCTACTGGCCGACTGGCTCGACACTTTGATCAGCGGCATACTGCAGTTAGGACGCGGTCAGGTCGTCTTCCCTGACGAGCTTCACGAGACGGTGGAGAAACGCGTTCACCATGCGGCGTCATATTCACATTCACACTCGAGATAAACATAATGTTTGGTAACGATCAGATTGACAAGTATAGCTTCGAAGAGATCCCTACGGACCGGGATTGCTTCCTTATGAGCGATATCTATATGGAAGAATATGCGCAAAGCTTGGAAAAGATGCTTGCTGGGGAAGAGTGCAATCCATACGAGATAGGATTTGTCAGTCCGGTTGCTATTCGGAAAATCAATGCCGTTTCAGCAGAATTGTCATGGTATCCGAACACGTATACTAGATTCCACGAGGTATCGATAGCTTTGCCAAAAGATGCATTTAGGGCATGCGTGGGATGCTGGCAGTATGATATGAAACCGTATATTTTTGTAAGTCACGATTGGCTAGAGCAACTACATCTGCGTGACTATTCGGTGTATGCGTTGGTAGATGCTATTGGCGTCAAGCAAGCAATTGCAAGTAATAACCTAACTAAAGCCAAACTTATTACTCTGCGCGATCGAATTGACGAGCTTGCGGCGCAATATCCTGATATTTCATTTATTTCATTCGCAGACAGTTTAATTCTAAAAAGCAATTATGAAATGGGATATTTTGATAAAGGCGTAAAATGCTCATATCGCCCAGAAAATATCTTATACGTTATCAAGGCGATCGATGAGATTTATCGAGATGTACTTAACTTAAGCATCTACGCTGTGCTTACACAAGGAAGTAACGAATATTACGGAGAATCCTTGCTTCATATTTCGAAGACAGGCAACCATGTGTGCCTAAATAGCTTGGGCGTCCCATTTGCCGAGCTTTTGGCTATTGAGTCAACTGCGAAGAAAGCTATAAGGGCGGGCGATCATCCGCCTATGCAGCTATATTTGGATGAGCAGTTCTATTTATCGATTAACTTCGTCTATGATTTTGAGAAAACCAAAAAGCCGAAGCACGCCTATGTAGCGATTATGAAGTCTCACCAACCAAACTATTTCTATTCAGACTGCGATTCGCTAATTGCTGGCTTGGACCTCAATCGAATTGATCGCTGAGACCGGGAAAGTCGAAGTAATCGGGCTGGGCGAGCGATGATTGTGAGTGGCATCTGTCCAGGCCCTACGACCCATTGGGACATTTTCTGTCTCAATCACATCATTGACGTTGTGACTGTGGCGGGATCACTTGGCAAGGGCCAATCGCTAAATAAGCGGACTCAAGTGTCCGCTTTGGGTCGAAACCAGCCTGACAGCGACCGGCCGATTTCGGCCAGAAGCGGACGTTTCGATATTCCGAGGCGGCTACACCCGAGAAAGGACTTAGATGGCTGGCGACGTAGCTTTCGTTGAAGGGCCGCTCAAGTTCCAGCTTGAGTTTACAGATGTAGATCCGATGGATCTAGGTGTCCAGGCCCGGCTTGAAGTCGAGTATTCAGGTCGAAGCCAGAGTCTCAAATGGACTGCCGCGCACCTTTGGTTTGAATATGACGCTCTTGCTCGATTTGAAACTGAACTCCGTGACGGCTGCGACGCTCGACTGTTTGACATGAGCGCGTACGAGGTCCTTCACTTCGAGCGGCAGTCATCTCAGGAGTATCTAACTATCAATCCTCCTTCGCAAAGGCAGTCACAAGATGGCGAGTGCATAGCAATTCGTCTAACGATCGATGCAGGGTCAATGCGAGCGCTGTATGCAGCGTTCGACCAGTTCGGCAAATGGTGGTGACGCGATTGCGTCCGCTTCGGGTCGGAACTTGCCTGTCGAGGCGGCAGCTAATTTTTCATTTTTGCAACCTGCTATGCTGACCTGAACGGCCGACTTCGGCCAATTGCGGACCTTCATCAAGGTCTGACGAGACAACAAGGAAGTCATTTGTCGGAAAAGCTAAATGTAATGCCAACCGAATACCTAAGTTCAATGTTAGGAGTCATAAATGCCCGCCGAAAGACCAGTAGAGCAACCTGAAGCAAAGCCATTACTTAGCAAGCTATTCTTCTTAGACACGCAGACTTATGTCGCACGTAATTTCAACTTCGAATCGGGGGTTTTGAAGACTCTTCAAAATCATTTGGATGAGGATGATTGCCATCTGCTTATCACCGATGTCAATGTGAGGGAAGTACGTCGACACCTATCTAGGAAGGCGACAGAAGCAGTAGCGGTGATCAAAGCGGCGCAGAAAGAAGCAATGGTTCTTCGAAACACCCCTGGGCTACCCTGGAATAGAATTTTTGAAAAAGTTACCCCCGAACAAATTGAATCTGTTCTGCTGAACAACTTCGAAAGATTCTTGGATAATCCAAGGATTGAAATTATAACCGTTAGCAGGGTTAATATTGAAGAAGTATTCGACGCTTATTTTAATGAACAACCCCCTTTCGCGACATCAGGGAAAAAATCAGAATTTCCAGATGCTTTCATCCTTAGTGCAGTGAACAATATCAGCAGAGATCGCGGGTATAAGCTCTACGTCGTGAGTGAAGACCGAGATGTCAAATCGTATTGTCATGCGCACGACAACCTGCTTTCTATAGGTCGCCTCGACGAGTTACTAGAACTTATCCTCAAGAATAACCAGAAACTATCTGAACCTGCCAAATTTGCAGAAGAAATATTTGAGCAGCTCAAGGATGAAGTTAAGCAACACCTGACTGAGCTTTTAAAGGAAGCGGAGTTCGACCTCGACGATTTCGAGGCTGAGATAAATGGTATTAACATTGAGAAAATCGAATTTTTATCGAGGAACTTATCCGACGTAGCGAAAGACTACGCCGTTTTTAATGTAAATACGAAGATCAGCTTAGTAATTGACTTTTGCATTCCCGACTATGACCGCTCCCCGTGGGACTCGGAAGATAAATATTATCCATTTTTGCTGCAGAATCATATAGCTCGTCGTTACACTTATTCAGGGCCCGTCTTCGTAAATTTCGAATATGATGATGGAGTTGCGGCCAATGCCCAGCTCATGGAAATTGATATAACTGACGTTACCAATCTATCACGAGCAAGCATCGAAGAGATTTTTTATCGAGAACTGGATCTAAGTGACGATGAAGAATATGATGAGCATGCTGACGTGGGTGGCAAATGACATTGCTGCAAATAACCACTTTAGTTAGCGACGTTGCAGCGTCCGCTTAGGGTCGGGTCCGGTCCGGTCCGGTCCGGTCCTTCGTGACAGTCCGTGAATTTTCTAGCCTGACAACCTGCTATGCTGCGCCGACAGGCGGGGTTCGGCCACAAGCGGACATTCGCGGTACAAATGATCGTAGTTATTTCTTGTCTACGAAGAGCGCCAGCGCGATAACCACCTAATGCATTGACGGAAGGACGACGATGAAGACAACAGCAGAACAGTTCGAAACGGATATAAAAGAACTTGCGCATGATCTTGTGCGTGCTTATGGCCTTACCTACACGGCCACAGGCACAACTGCGGACGACATAGCGATGTACCGTTGGATGGATTACCGGTTGCGACACATTTCTCTAGAACCTCGGCTCGTTAAAAAATCGTCGCGTTTCCCCGTTTCAAACTTGCCTGCCGAGATCAATGATGCGCTATCCGCGATTGAAGCCCGCTTTGCCAACGGGGAAGACGTTAACCCGTATCTCAGCAAAACTACGATCCGTAACGACGTTAGTTCATCTAAGAAACAGCGGCGGACCGATGGACTATGGGCTGATTGGCGTATCCATCACCTCCATTTGACGAACATCCCCATCGCGCCGGGTGAGCGGTTTTCAGAACGGTCGGACTGGTTGCTCTTCGTGATGGTCTATGATGACGCAGTAGCATTTATCGATGTGCGTAGCCACAATGAGCGCGATTTGTGGACCCAGGACGATCTTTTAAAGGAGTTCATCGATTCATGGCCGGAGCAGGCGGAGCCATACCGAGTCAAAGGTATGCGCGTAGTGTCTGGGCCGAAGTCTTCTGATGACATTAAGCAACTGCGCAATGCCGGCATCACGACGGTTGTCGAGCATAATGGTGAACATTACTTTGGCCCCGGGGGTGGTGTTACGTCAGCCGTAACCTCAACCGCCGTAACCAGGGCATGTATCGATGTGCTGCGGAATACACATCAACTTGCCTTGTGGCTGGATGCGCCGGACAACGCAATCCGACTTGAACTTAATCAACTTGGTATTGCGCATCCCGAGTTCGTCCTCGCCATCTCCGCCTCTTCTGGCCTTGCAATCGCGGAGCGTGGTAAACCGGATCTCGCGTGGGCTCTTCCAGAACTTAATGCACAAGGACGCCGGACAAGTTTCGGTACCGTCCAGCAAACGCTATTACCGGCCTGGGCGATACCGGCGCTCATCGCACACGTTGCTCCCTCGCCATAATCGTAGATGTGTGACTTGAAGTGATTCCGGCAAAACTGACTGGCCGCTTTGGGTCGGGACCGGCCTGTCGTGACAGTCGGTGCTTTTTCAAGCGAAGCAACCTGCTAAGCTGACACAAACGGCCTGTTTCGGCCAAAAGCGGTTAGTCGATATGAATACGGATGACCTATTTAATCGAAAGTCTATGAAGAAAGAGGTGTTTTTTTTTGGGCATCAGCGTCATATGGACTACGGCTTCTGGTGCGATCCAGCCAGCAGAAATAAGTGATGAAGACTGGGCCTCAGCTGCGCGTATTTCACTGGCTTCAGCTCATCGGTTCCTGCCTGTCGCAGCCACCGCCGGATTTTCGACTTGGCAACCTGCTATGCTGGCCTCAATGGCCGAGTTCGGCCAAAACCAGGCAGCTAGTGTCCTTGGTGAACAGTTGCACCGCGACCATTCCTATGCAGAAGAAGATCCTCATTGACCTGGCACTGATGCTGGTCGGCTGTTTTGTCGTGCGCCTGGGCGGCTATTGGCTGGACATCGGTATCGGTCTGTTTTTGCTGGGCTGC
>Ga0308157_10008252_pt1 | contig 11892 bp, 7 predicted proteins | sample PhyBR1_FD_201035 | JGI IMG/M metagenome (GOLD analysis project Ga0308157, IMG submission 201035) | Phyllosphere microbial communities from UC Gill Tract Community Farm, Albany, California, United States - DLSLB.R1 | ecosystem: Host-associated > Plants > Phyllosphere > Unclassified | place: USA...
GGGCGGTAAGTCGCATCAGCACTTCGCCAAAACACACGATGTCCGCGCGTAAATACCGTTCGGGCTTCATCACATCCGATCTCCTAGTAGAGGACTGCCCTATAGGTATGACAAACTGGTATCCACACATTTATCGAACCTCATTGACACAGTGCCTGATGACTCGGCATTGATCGGCAAAACAAAATAGGAGTCGAGGGTGAGGATATCGTCACGCACCATTAAGGTCGCAGCCGCGCGCAAGCGGCGGGCCGCCCTGTTGGCAGGCGCCGCACTAGCGGTACTCGTCGTCGGTACGCCTGCGGTTGGACAAGTGCTTCCGGGCGCGCAGACACCTGCGCCGGATCCGCAGTCGGCAGTCCCATCGGTTCCTGCACCCGCTGAATCTGATAGCGCGACAGCCGACCCCGCTGTTCCGCCATCCGCACCCTCGAGCGATGCCGACATAGTCGTGACCGGCATTCGGCAGACATTGCAGAACTCGATCAACGTGAAGCGCAACGAGACTGCGATCGTCGATGCGCTATCGTCGCAGGATATCGGCGACCTGCCGGCCTTGTCGATCGGCGAGGCGATCCAGACGATTACCGGCGCGACGACGCACCGCGAGAAGGGCGGCGCGTCCGAAATCTCGCTGCGAGGGCTTGGTAGCTTCCTGAGCAACACGACGTTCAACGGACGTGAAGCGACGAACGGCAGCGGCGACCGCGCGGTGAATTTCAACCAGTTCCCGTCCGAACTGGTCAACGGCATCAAGATCTACAAATCGCAGCAGGCGAACCTGCTCGAAGGCGGCGTCGCCGGTTCGATCGAACTCCAGACGATCCGGCCGCTCGACTATGGCAAACGCGCGCTGCAAGTCGAGGCAAAGGCTAACTACAACCCCTATCAGGACCGTATTCGCGGCGAGAGCGCCTGGGGCTGGCGTGGTACCGCAAGTTACATCGATCAATATGATCTCGGCTCACTCGGCAGGGTCGGCATCGCTCTCGGCTTCCAGCGCAACTCGGTGAACAATCCCGAGGAGACTTACGCCGGCAGCAGTACTTGGGTCGCGTGCAATCCCAACGTCGTCGTTGCGGCAGGCAACTGCTCTGAGGTGACCCGCGAGCAGGGGGCTGGGGGAACACCGTTCTATCTTACGCCGAACTCGACGATTTTCCGACAGATCACGGAGAAGGATAAGCGCAACGCCTTCATCGGTTCGCTCCAGTGGCAGCCCTCCGATACGCTCGATATCAACTTGGATTTCCAGTACTCGAAGCGGGATTACAGCGAGGACCGTCATGATCTGACCCTGTCCGAGACGCGGTACGGCTTGAAGAACGTCCAGTATGACGACCAACATCGCCTGCTCTATGCCGAGGGCCTGACCTCCGTGGAGTCGACCGGCAACCTGCTGACGCGCGACGAGAAATATATCGGCGGGGGCGGCAATATCGCCTGGACACCTACTGACCGGCTGACGATCACGGCGGATGCCTCCTATTCGCGCACGGAACGGCGGACGCTCGAACGTAGCGTGCGCCTGCGGACCGATCCGCTGGACGTCAACGGCGTACGGACGCCGCTGAACAACCAGCGTGTGCCGTACATCTATGACGCGCGGAACGGGTTCGCCCCCACCGTCACGCTCGATCCACGGTTCAACGTGAACGACTGGAAGCTGTTCAGCGACGACGCCCGCATTCGTCGCGCGGACGAGTACAAGACTGACGAAATCCTCGCCGGCCGTTTCGACGTCGCGTACACGTTCGACGGATTTCTAAGCCGGATCGACGCAGGTGCCCGCTATTCGCATCGGCGCTATACCGCCTATGACGATCTGGTCGAAACGCTGCAGGATGATCGCACAGTGGATCGTGCCGTCAGCGAAAAATGCCGTACGGCCTTCCCGCAACAAGGCTTCCTTTCCGATGCGCCGACGCAGTCCATCACCAGTTGGGCTACATTCGATACGCTTTGCCAATTCCAGAATTATCTCGGCACCGAAGATCCGGGCGGCAATGCGGACACTCGCTCGGTCGCCAATGCGGATGTGAAGGAAACGGTTTGGTCGGGATATTTGATGGGATCGTACAAGGGTAATCTCGGCGACCTGCCGGTCCGCGGCAATTTCGGCGTCCGCCTCGTCGATACGAGGCTAACGTCCGTCGGATTGCGAAGCGGCCTTGACGTCGTGACGGGCGCCGATGGTTCGATCTCGCTTGTCGGCACCGGTGCGTTCGACGAGGTGTCGATCAAGAACAGCTATTTCCGCGCATTGCCCAGCGTCAACGCCAATTTCGACCTGGCGAGCGACGTCATACTGCGCCTTGCGGCGTACCGTGCGATGTCGCGACCAGCGCCGAGCGATCTAGCAGGCGGGCGGACCGTGCGGCTCGAAGATGGCACGGGGTTCGGGTCGATCGAGGATGCGCTCGGCCAGATAATCGCCAACGGCAGCCCGCGGTTGAAACCGATCATGTCGTGGAACGGCGATGTGGCGCTCGAATGGTATCCGAACCGCGACACGATCGTCTCGGGGACGGTCTACTACAAGCAATTCGCGGGCGGCTTTGTGCCGGTGACGATAGATGAAGAGTTCGAGATCGACGGGCAAACGGTGACCGTGCCGGTGACGCAACGTCAGAACAGCGACGAGAAAAGCCGCGTCTATGGACTGGAAGTGACGCTTTCCAATCGATTTTCGTGGCTGCCCAAACCGTTCGATGGCCTGGGCGGTAAGGTGAGCTACAATTACTCGGATTCGAATTTCAAGAATTACGATATCCGTCTGGGTGACGTAACTGATCCGTCGACCGGGGTCGTCACGCCCGGGATCGTTCCTCCTGCAAATCTCAGCGGCTATTCCAAACATGTCGTCTCGGGCCAGCTCTATTATCAGCTGGGTCCGGTTTCGCTCCAGGGCATCTACAATTACCGATCGAAATATTATCAGGATTTCGTCGGTGGCAATTCGCAACTTCGATATGTCCGGGGTTCCGATACGCTCGATCTGCGTGCCTCCTACAACATCAATCGCAATGTCTCCTTGAGGCTGGAAGCGCTGAACGTGTTGAACGAGCCCAAGGTGACCGACATGCCGGTCGAGGGAAGCAGTCGCCAGTATCACTATTACGGCGCCAAATATTTTGTAGGGGTGCGCGTCCGACTTTGAGGGGCGCTTAGGCTCGGCGACTGGCGGCTTTTCATTGGCGTGTGAAATTGGTAGGACAACCGAAGGATTAAAGGATTTTGCAGCGCCATGGCCGAGCGTCGTCTGTTTCAGGAAGTTGCGGATCGCATTGCAGGGATGATCGCGGAGGGCGTTTTCCCGCCAGGTACGCGTCTTCCTGGCGAACGCGAACTCGCCGAGCAATTCGACGTCAGTCGCGTCACGATCCGCGAAGCGGAGATTGCGCTGCAGGCGACCGGGGTCATCCGCATCAAGACCGGATCGGGCGTTTACGTGTCGGATACGCCAGCGGCAAAGCCCGGCGAGCTTCCTGCGGTCAGCGCGTTCGAGTTGACCGAGGCACGCTCGCTGTTCGAGTCCGAGGCGGCGGCTTTGGCGGCGCCGATCATCTCCGACGACCAGATCGAAGTGCTGGACGCGTTGTTGAAGGACATGGCCGAGGAAGGTGCGGATGATGATCGCATCACCGAAATCGACCGTGCGTTCCATCTGACCATAGCCTCGGCATCAGGCAACCGGGCGATCACGCACACGGTGGAGACTTTATGGCGCATGCGGACCGAAATTCAGGATGTCCGCGATACGCACAAATCGGTGTGCCATCATGACGCAAGCGTACGTCACCGGGAGCATGCTGCGATCGTAGACGCCCTGCGGCGACGGGACTCTGTCGCAGCGCGCGCGGCGATGCGCCAGCATTTCAGTCGCTTGTTAGAGGCGATGCTGGATGCGACCGAACAGCGCGAAGCCCAGGCGCTCAAGCTGAAGTCCGCCGCGAGCCGCGCAAGGTTCCTGATGAGCGCCCAGTTGGTATAAATCGCTTATGTCGCAAGGCGGCGGCTGACTGCGCTCTTGTTAGGACATCAGGCAGATGAGCCTTGCCGTCTATTCATCTCAAACGGTTCAACACGTCCGCGGGTAGCTTCCTCGGAACTACAGCTCCGGCAGTCGCAATTCATTGAAATGAACGAATGTCTGAAGTTGGGACGCGCATTCCGGCTGCGGAATGACTGGAAGTGGGTCTCGCCAGTCGCGAGCATTCTAACAGCGAACGCCAATTTGCGGACGGTCCTCTTGCTGATGCAGATACCCGAAAGGGGACGTTCAGTTGCTCCGACCCTTATGGCTTGAGAGGGAAAAAGTAGACCACATCATGGTTGCTACGCGCTCGGCGGCGGCAGCGTTGATCGCATGTCCGCTATGATCGAGCTTTAGGAGATGGATATTGCCTGGGAGCGATGTTGCGGCCTGAAGAGCCTCGATGCCAACACGCTCGTCGGTCGCACCATAAGCAATAAGAGTAGGAGGGCGGGTCTTTCCGGTCAGGTAGGCCAACAGCCCGGTTGTACGAGCCTCGGGTGGAAAATAGCCCTCAAACAGATCCATACTTGAAACAGCCCTGTACTCGCTGACGCGCAGGCGCGTTGATCTATCGACTGGCTGCACAGGGCTACGTGAAGGGTCTGAACGTATCCAAAGGGGCGTGAACTGCTTTCCGGAAACGCGAGCCAGGCGCCTAAAATTTTCAATCGCTTGGTCCGGACTATAAACGAGGGGAACAATCAGCGATAATCCGTCCACGGGAATGTCGTCCTGTGAAGAAACTGCCTTCGCAGCGATGTATCCACCCAAGCTTTCTCCCATGACTATGAGCCTGGAGTGCGGATTTGCTCTTCGCAACTGCCTGACGATCTCCACGACCTCCCGCACGGCACCGTCAAGGTCGGGAGCGGGATAGCGCGATCGATGCCGCGTGCCAGCGTAAGCGGGCTTTACGACGATAGCGCCACGTTGAGCCAGCGCTTCTTGCATGGAGTCGTTCAAGCCGGGAGATATGTCACCGGCCGGCCCTCCAACAAGGTCAAGAACAAGCACAGATGGTGTAATTGGCCGGAATAGCTTCTTCGCATACGCGATCACGGGAACGCGAATGCCATCAACATTCATCGATCCAAGAAAGCTATTGATCTTGGCCGTGGATGAACTGTCCCACACCACGCAACCGCTCCCCGGTGCCTCGACCAGCGCCACCGCATTGATCGGCCTGCCGGCACGGCGAGGGACACTATAGTCGCAGGGGTTGAGGCCGAGCTGCGTTCCTATCTCGTCGAGGTAACCAGCCGGCAGCTTTGTCGCTGCCGTGACGGGCGTCGGGGGCTCTGGCGGCGGCGAGGGAGCTACGAAGTCGGGTGGCCGGGGCGGACTGTCCTGCGCGATTGCCACGGCCGCGCTGGCAAGGAGCAGCACCGCGACTGCGCGGCCTATCCGTGTTGATCGCACAAGCATGCCTCTCGATACGCCATGCAGCTAGCAGTCGCCAGATTGGGAAGCGGCAGCTTTTAGCTCGGTGTGGCGAAAAGTTGCCCGTCGCGGTCGAGAAGGCCGCCTTGCCGTCGGGCGGGAAGGAGATGCTGCATTGCCTTCCGCGAACATGAATGGATGACTGAAGTTGGAGAGCCGAGGATTCCCCGCCAGTGTCTGGAAGTGGGTCATCGCAGACGAAGTCGGGCCGGACGCTCAACAGAGAACGCATGCCGGGAGCTAGTCGCCGGGATCGGAACCCTGATCGCCGATGCGCGCGGCAACTCCTGCAATTGTTCGGAGTGCCGCGCAGCCGGATCGCCTTTCGGGCATTCCGACGTCATCGTGATAAGGTGCAGCCCGGTGAAGGACCGGCAACTAGCTTTCCCGCCCAAAGGAGGCAGTTGGCACTGTCCTGCAGGGCTATATAGTCCCGCCAGTCGTGCGACCTGCGATCGAAGCGTACAACCTGAAAAGAGTCTCTGAGCTTCTCCTTTTCAAACAGTTCGTCAACATGCCGGACATAGCCCTCGTTGCCACCTAGCCGCGTGTCGCCGCCGAACCGGTCCGGGATGTTGATGCCGAAATATTTTTTAGTCACCGCCGGATCGTTAGGATTGTAACCAACGTAGAACCGGTCGAGCTGGGCGAAGATGTCGGCACGCGCTTCGTCCACGCCTGCGCGTACGTGGCCATCTCCGATAGCGGGCGCGAACGCTACCAGCCGTACATCGCCCAACTGTTTAGGAAGGGAATGACCCGGCATGGACGACTGACAGGCGTTGGTTATCCCCTCGTCGTATTTCGGATCGGAGATAGCTGCCAAGGCCACGGCGGCGCCCCTACTGTGCGTCAGGAAGGTCACATCGGTACCTGGCGGCAGCCGCCGCAGAACGTCCCGCAAGCCGCAGTCCCCCGCGTGGTTTGAATAGGTCAGCGAGTCGGCGAAGTAGGCTAGAGGAGCCGGGAATGTCCGCCGCCCCCTGTGGATAGCGTCCCAATAGACCTGCACAAAGTAGAGCGGTTCCGGTTGGTTGGCCAAGATGACTTCGTCGCGGATCCAAGCGTACTCGTTTTCGAATTCAGCGTAGCTGTTGTTGAAGCCCTTGATCAGGAATACCACCCGCCGCGCCTTCGATGCCCGCATATTGGTTACGATTCGGTCAGCGGCCTTATCGAGCAGCGCCTCCCTGTCATAGGGCGGTTGCGAAGTTGCGTAGAAGGTGCGCAGCGCGAAGGCGACATTTCTGTTGGGCGGCTGTGGAGGCAGCTCCAATCCATCCGCACCGTTTGACCGGGGATACGGATCTCCGTCCTGATCGAAGGCTATGCGTTCCACCTTGGCCGGTGCCGCCTGCGAATAGGAGCTCGGCGGAAGGGTGTGGAATCCGGCACATCCTGGCAACGCGAACACCAACAAAATGGACGTCAGTCCAAGATGCAATACTCGCATACAATACCCTTCCCCAAATTGAAATACGAATATGCCCTCCCAGTTCCATGACCGGGAAGATTTTGATAATTGCATGGTTACCGGAACGGAGTCGACGCCAAATGCACCGACCTTGAAACTAAGAAGGTCCGCGCTGCGGCTTGTCTTCCGGAACCGGCCGGCGCGATTGATAAGAGAACTCTTCCGGCAGCAGCGTTGTTATCAGGCGGCGGGGCAGATCGACCCATTTAGCCGGAGCCGTTGAACGCCGGGTAAGGAGCCAACCTCGGAATTGCTATTCACCCGTCTAGCGTGGGATTGACCCGAATGGGCGTGACCGCCCGTGCCGCGAAGGGTGTGGTATGTCCACCTCAAATTGGTATGTGCATCAAGTCGGCAAGTTGACTTATCAGGACAAAGGTGAAACCTTCAGTAACCAAGACGTGGGGGCGTGCGATGGGGCGGATAATCTTCTGGGCGGTGGTGATGTTCTTGTCCGGCGCAAGCGCGGGCCCGGTCCTAGCCCAGAATGACACCGGGCGGGTGTTCACTCCGGCGAAGCAGTTTCCCGGAATTCCAAGTATTTCAGGCGTACCTGTGCCGCGGGAGGGCCTTCCCGGCTTCGATCTGCCGAATACTCCTCGGGACGGCCGAACGTTGGACGTAGATTGGTTCCCGCACAAGGATGGCGAGACGCCGCTTGCGGCCTGGATCCGAAAGAACCAGCAGGTTCAGCGGCCTTCCCAGCCAGAGGTGATCGCGGCGACCCTTGAGGCACGCGCCAAGGAGCTTTCGATCAGTTGCACATCCTCGACGCTGCTAGCCTGCAAGCAGCGGGACGCCCTGTTCGGGGCGGCAGCCTCCCTGCTCGCCGGGATCGTCGCCGCCCCCGACTGCGACACTGCCGCAAAGGCGTTCGCGCCGCACTATCGATCCGCGGATCCTCCCGAAGCGATATCCCGAAACTACGACATGGCATGCCTTGGTAGCATCCAGCCACGGCGCGAGGGAGCAGGGGTCGAGAAACCTAAGACGGCGCCACCCATCATATCCGCCGGCCTCCGCGATCCAGCTAACGGCATCATGGCCATGATTGGTATCCTGGAACGGGACGGAAATCCGATCTGTGGCTCGCTGATCCGGCCTGACCGCACCATTGTCACGGCCCGTCACTGCTACGACAAGCACCGCTCTGCGTTTGAAGCGCATTCGGTGACGGTCAGACCCGCGTCCGGCCTCGCGGGTCCGTGGAGCATCGTCGGGGTGAAGTCCAAACCGGCAGTCGATACCGATGCCGCAGCCGACGACTGGGTCGTCCTTAATGTAGCATCCGCACCGGACTTCGCCGTGCCCGCTTCGACATTCGCCGCAATGCCGTTCGCCGGAGCGGTGACGGTCGTCGGTCACTTCGCGCATTTCAAAAATGTAGACTACCAGGACGAGACGCTGCCGGGTTGGAAGAAGGGTTTGCGCTTTCCGCGCGATGGCCTGTGCCAGTCCGTACAGGCAGTCCGCGGCTGCCTTCAGATCGCTTGCCAGACGGTGCGCGGTTTCTCGGGTGCGCCGGTATTCCTGCCCTCGGCCGGCGCTGACGGAAAACCCCAGGTCGTGGGGTTTATAAGCCAAGATTATTCGGCGCAGGCGAAGTGCCCGCCGGCCTTGATCGGCGCGACCTTGGCCGTCGCATCCGGTCAGATCGATTAGCACTGCTGCCTTCAAGGAGAGAACTGGTGAGCACAATTAGAAGAGCTTCCTTGGCGGTCGCATCCGGGCTCATCCTCTCAATGCAGCCAGTACACGCCGAGCGGACGGAAATTGTCCGCCAGGCTAGGATGTTCGCGACACCGAGCTGCCCCATCACTCCCGACGAAGTGACCGACCCCGAGTGGGCGGATGCGACCAAGGAGTCGGTGCTTCTCGCGGGCGTCGTCGCCGGCTTGGTGGGCGAACTCGTCAAGGTCGGGCAAACGGCCGTGGGCGACGCGCTAGAGAACGCCTCCAAAGAGAAAGGTATCGTCAAGGAGGCAACGACGCCATTCTTCATGTCGCGCATCAACGTCCGCAACGACTCTTCGAAGACCGCAAAGATCACCTCCATGCCGACCTGCCTAGTGTTGTATGCGGACGGCGCCGGCGACGTCAAAGGCTTTGCCTCCGACCCACAGCTTAAGGCGGCGCTGACGCGGGCAGCGACGGCCGACGGGGTGTCGCTGCCAATTTACGATGGCACCACCACCGTGGTCGATTTGCTAAGGGATGCTGGGATCGAGGTTCTGCCTTCACTCTACGTGGAGGCGCGGGTCATACCGATCCGCGAAGGTATCGTCATACGCCCCGTCCTTGTCTGGTACCGCGAACGCCTTGACCGAGCGCCCTCGTCGAAGACGGCCGCCGAGCTGCATGTGAACCTAGCCGTTCCCGGCGCGGCGGACCTTGGAACCAGCTTCGCCAACGCCCGGTTGCTTCTTCCAAAGCTCTCGCCTGGAGACGCACTCGACTGGAAGTCCCTCAGGTCGACCACGTCGGTGGTGTTCGGCGGCCGGCCGACGACCGGTTTTGTGGAGACCCGACTGGCTTCGATGAACACCGCCTACGCTCTGGTGGGGACGAAGAAGAAGGAACTCATCACCGCAGACCGTACCCTCGCTTCGATGATCCGAAAAGATAGGGTGAAGTCGACCGCCGAGACCCGGGAGGCCTTGGAGGCGGCCCGACTGGCGCAGGTGGATGCGACGAGCGACTTGGCCAGCGCGAATGCCTCTAGGGACGGCCTCGAGTCGGTTTCCGCGGGTGCGACCAACGCGAAGGTCAGGTTCGTCGTCGTCCGCGACGAGAACGCGTTCGGCCTGGCGATCGCAAAGGCGCTCAAGGGGCAGGCTGAGGCCGCGGGCAAGGCGGCAACCACCGCCCTTACACCGAAGTCCGAGTGGGCAGCGTCCGATACCGGATACGCTACCGCGCTCGCGGCCGTGGCAACGAAGCAGCGCGAATACGACACGGCGGTCGGCACTGGTCCGGGCGACATCGCGAAGCTTGCGGACGAACTCTTCGTGCTGAAGGCGAAGCTGAACGAGGCCGCCGCGGCTACGAACCGCCCGATCCCCTATCCAAGCCTCCTCTGAGGGTTGGCGGACGGGATGCGGCGACGCCGTCCCGTGTGCGCGCCCGCTGCGCGGGAGTTGGGGTGGATCGGGCATCTTCGGTCCGGAGGGTTTCCGCTTCAGACTGGGCTTCGAGGTAATCCCAACCGCTTTGGCGCCCCTTTCGTCACGGCGGAGGACCCAGCTCCGCCAACGCATCCTACACGGCCTCACGCCCACCAGTCGGCAAACGGCCCAGCTAGCCGAGTTTGAACCTGAATGGATGTTCGAAAGTGGGCTGAGGCGAGTACGCGCTGAGCGTCCGCTTTTGAGTCGAGCTTCCCCTCCGATTCCTCCACGTTCGTCGGCGCAGTGAAGAATTTAGTTTTAGCCGAGCTGACCCTCCCATATAGAAGTCCACTCGTTGATGCCGAGGTGGCTCGGTTTTAGGATCGTAGAACAATGCGTGCAGGAACGTTTGTTCGCTGGCTGGATGTTGGGGCAACCTCTTCCTTCATCGCGATGGGTCTTGGAATAATCGCGGTCGCGCCGACCGAGGCCGCTGTACAGTTAGTCGAGCCGTCTCCAGCGGCAATGCTGAGGCTTGATGCATTTGCGCAGTGCTTGGCAAAAACATATCCGGTTGAAATGCACAAGTTCCTGGCGGCGCCGCAATCGACCGAGACGGCGCGTGCGTTCCGCGCCTTCATAGCAGCACGTCGGGCCTGTCCTTACACCGCTCCTGGCCCTGACAACTTCGTCTATTACACCGGTGCCGCTGCGCGCTTTTACCTACGACAGGCCCGTTTTCAACTTATGGGTCGAAACATTGCACGTTCTGTCAATTCGACGGGGTATATCTGTATCATGCAAAAGGCACCAAGGATGGTTGACCGCATTCTTGCTTCGACCCCGGGGACCGCTAGCTACGAGCAAGCTTTCCACGATGTCCAGCCGATCGTCGATCTGTGCATTGCCGATCCCAAAGCGCTCCCGACGCGATATCTAGCGGGCGCGGGGCTTTCAGTCTTTACCTATCGCTTCGCTGGCCTTCGATAATCTGAGGCGTAAGCCGGACCTGAACGAACGTCCGTTTGTGGGCGCCGCAATTTTGCGCTCGGATGTCCGCTCATGGGTCTGGCCGGAAGCCGTAGGCCAGGGGGTGATCGCCACTTGCGGACGTTGACACCGCACTTCTAACTTCCCGATAACGGACGTTGGATCGTGTATCCGGAGACGCGCACCGGGAGGCGCAGGGAGATTGTCGTGAAGCGTCGATTTATTTTGGCCGCTTGTACTTCGATGATATTCGCGCCGTTCGCGACTAACATCTATCTCATGGAAAACCGTCCGGTGGTGTCCGTAGGTTCTCATTTCACGGCCATTCCTGCCGATTGGCTTTGCGGGCGTGTGAATTCGGGACCTTACTGCGTCGAAGTAACCGAACGCGACAGGCATCTCGAAATGTGGTCACTCCTTTTGTTGATCTTCGTGGGCCTTCCCGCCCTTCTTCGTCAGATACCTGACGTGCTGAAACGACAAAGATCGAGCGCGGTAGCTCGGGCGTCGAAACGACAGCCTTTCGAATAAGCCGGCTGTCCGCTTTCCTTTCCAATCACGACATTTGCGAGCGGATAGCCGGGCTTGAAAATCGGTTACTCGTAAATATGACCCAGCGTCCGAAGTTGGGGAGCGAGGGGAGGGGCGTGAACGTCGGGTTCTGGGTCTGTTCACGGGCCCGAATGACTGACCCGCTGCGTGCGCGCTGCCAGTCTACGCGAGTGATTGACCACGCGCCGGCAGAACGCCGCTGGCCAACCGGGACTGCAGGCCAATGGGTACCTATCGACGCTAACCGTCGCGCCGGCATGAGTAAGGAAGCAGCTTGCTATCCAAGAGAA
>Ga0308157_10008253_pt1 | contig 11891 bp, 8 predicted proteins | sample PhyBR1_FD_201035 | JGI IMG/M metagenome (GOLD analysis project Ga0308157, IMG submission 201035) | Phyllosphere microbial communities from UC Gill Tract Community Farm, Albany, California, United States - DLSLB.R1 | ecosystem: Host-associated > Plants > Phyllosphere > Unclassified | place: USA...
CAATATTTCCTTCGGTAGCTTTTACCCAAGCCACGTTGTAATCGTCCCATTTTTTAAGATCGCCGGTTTTGTAAAAATCAATCAAAATCTTCAATGCATCGGCTTGTGGTTTGTTTTCGGCAACTTCTACCGCTTTTTCTAACCAATAAACAATTTTATCGATAGCAGCGCCGTACATTCCGCCACTTTTCCAAACGCGTTCTTCAATTTTGCCCGATTCTGTTCGTACCAATTTTGAATTTAATCCGGTAGATAAAGGTCGTAAAGTATCAGCAGGAATCATGCTTCCGTAGAAACGCTCTACATCTTTTGCATTTAGACCTTTTCCGTAGAAATTAACAGCAGATCCTTGAACCAAACCTTTAGACTCGTTTAAATTCACTTTTTTGCCATCAACATCGTTAAAAAGAACTTCAACAATACTTGCGTCTAAATTTGTTTTGGTTTCTTTTAGTAATTTTTGAAGATACGTTTGCGGAAAATTAGGTTTAATTTTACTGTTTGAATAATGATGATGAATACCGTTAGAAAACCAGATACGCTTTAAATAAGTCTCGAAATTTTTCCAGTTTTCTTCCTTTTTATCGCCTTTGTAGTTTTTGTAAACGTTTTCAAGCGCCGTACGTATTTTTAAGTTGTATTTGTAGTTTTGATCCCAAAAGATATCTCGACCCGAATACCCAGCCTGTGCCAGATAATAAACCAGTTTTTTCTCTTTTAACGTCAGTTTTTCCCAACCAGGAATGTCGTATTTTAAAACCTGAACATCTGCAAATTGTTCTGTTTCAAACTGTACGCTCTGTAAACTGTCTGTTACGCTTTTGTAATTACTTGTTTTAGTGGTTTTATTACAGGCTGTTAACCCTGCAACGGCTATTGCTATAATGGTAAACTGACTAAATTTCATGCTTAATTGTTGTGTTATTAAAAACAAATATATTAAAATTTATGTTGTTAAGTTTTGCTTTAATTGAAACTGCCGTATAAAAAAAGAGCTTTGAAATTTTCAAAGCTTATTAATTTTGCGGTAAAACGTTTTTAAGAAATTCGTTTAACTGATCGAACAAATCTTTTGGACTTGAATACAAAATATGAAAATTGCTTAAAGCAAACAATAAATCGTTGGTTTCGGCTTCGGCTTTTTGCAGGTAAACAATAGGTTTGCGCTTTGCTTTGGCATAACCCAGTTCAATGCACGAGGTAACGTTAACCGATGTAGCTTCGATAATTAAAAAGTTGCTAGAATCTATTTCTTTCATTGCTTTCTGCATCAGGTCTGCTTCCTGACCGGCTTCAAACGGATATTTATCAACAAAGATAAACTGTTCCACATTCGCCGTACTCATTGCCATGCCCAGTGCAATAATTTCTTTTCCTAAAGATTTTCTTGTAATTGTATCAACCGATATATATGCTTTCATTAACTAGCAGTTTATGTGGTAAAGATAATTAAATTATTCGGTAACAACGGTTTCTCTGTCGCTTTCTTCGGCTTTTCCTTCTTCAATCATTTCGGTAACTTCCTGCTGATCGTCTTTTTCCAAATGTTCCACTAAATCTTCTTGATCGTCGTTTATTTTATCGATAAAAAACTTACAGTACAAAGGCAAATGGTCAGACCCAACGGTTGGCATCGCTTTTAATTCTTCTACAAAAATATCGGTGGTATGAAACATTTGATCGATCGGAAAACGCAATAAACGGTATTTTGCATGAAAGGTTGATATTAAACCGCGACCAATTCTTGGATCGATTGTTCCTGATGTTTTTCTGAATAAAACTGATGATTTTGCCCATGCCACATTGTTAAAATCGCCTACTATTACGGCTGGTTTTCGATCTTCTTTAACTTTTTTGGCAACCGATAACAATTCGCCGTCACGTTCTTTTGCATTTTCTTCTTCGGTTGGGCTTGGCGGTGGCGGATGCACTCCAAAAAACACAAACTCAAAACCGTCTTTTGTTTTAAAAGTAGCCTCAATACTCGGAATATCATCTGCAACATAATAATGAGTCAGGCAGTTGGTCATTTCAATTTTAGAATACAAATGCATTCCGTAGGTATTTTCCAAACCAATTTCACAAAAATACGGATAGTTCGGTTTTAAAGCCTGCAACGCATCTTCCCAATCTTTGTTCGATTCCATTGTAAGGATAATATGCGGATTTTCGTTCTCTAAAAACTTCAAAAAACGATCGTATTCTTCATTAAACTGATAAATATTGGTGGAAATAATTTTGATACTTTCAGATGATTTATCGGTTTTCTGCTTTTTTTCGATCTTATAAAAAGGCGTGTACGGATACAGCAGATAAATTTCGTAAACCATGCAACCTACCAATATTAACTGTGTAATGTAAAAGCCGGTGGTTTTTGGCAGAAACGTCCATGCAGCAATGAAAACGATAAGCTGTAATACTAAAATCTGGACTTTTCCAAAATCGAAAATCCTGAAAAACCAATGTTGGTTTTGTACCAACGGAATTAACGATGCAAATATTAAAAGTGTAGATAAACTATAGAAAGCAATTTCCATTACGGTAAATTTTTTACAAATCTAAAGTTTTAAAATCAAGCATTTTATAAACAGTTGTAAAAATTAACGAGAGTTGTATTTTTATAATTTGTTTTAATAAATGAAAAGATACTGTAATAATAAACTTAGCATGGTATAATGTAGTTTGTTGCAAATTTCATTTATGGAAACACTTTTTTTAATATCAAATTAATATGTAGATAAATTGATACTAATTTTTTATTATTAACTTTTTTTAATATTTTTATTAAAAATTTAACAATTATTCTTATGAGAACAAAATTATTTTTATCATTACTATTAATTAATAGTGTTTTTTATGCACAAGAAGGATCTTTAGACCTGACTCTTGATCCTGGAACTGGTTTTGGCGCTCGTCCTGAAAAACTTCTGAATTTAGCAAACGACAAAATTTTTGTTGTTGGCGATTTTCAAAATTATAAAGGTATTAGTGCACATAGTATGGTTGCTTTAAATACAGACGGCTCTATTGATACTTCATTTAATATTGGAACGCCATTTCTTAATGCAGGAGGAAGTGGTTATATAGCAACTGCAGAATTGCAAACTGATGGTAAGATTATTATAGGGGGTGCTATGTCTTCTTTTAATGGAGTTAATTTGGGTCATGTTGTTCGTTTAAATGCTGATGGAAGTCAAGATACAAATTTTACTCTTGGGGCAAATGTTAGTTATGTAAAAGATATTGTTGTTCAAACAGATGGTAAAATAATAGTAGGAGGAAACAGTGATAGATTAGTAAGATTAATGCCAGATGGTTCTGCTGATACTACATTTAATATAGGAACGGGATTTGATGGCCAAATTTGGTGTTTAGCTATGCAAGATGATGGGAAAATTTTAGTAGGAGGAAACTTTAATTTATTTAATGGCGCAACATATAATCATTTTGTACGACTTAATACGGATGGTAGTGTCGATACAACTTTTAATACAGGTACAGGTTTTGCTATTTCACAAATACATCGTGCAACCATTAGCAGAATAGCAGTTCAACCTGATGGTAAAATTTTTGTTGGAGGAAGGTTTATAACTTATAATGGTACTCCGGCGGTAGGTTTAATTAGGTTAAATAGCGATGGTACGCCGGATACTACATTTGTTACAGGTACAGGAATTAAAGATAATACACCATTAGTGGGTGAGGTTAAAGACATACTTATACAGCCAAATGGAAAAATACTTGTAGCTGGTAACTTTAATAAGTATAATGATGAAGCTCATAAAAATATTGTCAGGCTTAATGATGATGGTAGTGTAGATACAACAATAGACTTTAAAGATGGTTTTAGTGCAGTTGTTTTAGATATTGAATTAGATAGTACGGGTAATATACTTGCTGTAGGAGAATTCTTCTCTTTTGATAATCAGTCTATTGCTCGTCTTGCTCGTCTTATAAATACAACAGCTATGAGTAGTAAGGATTTTATAAAAAATGCAGAAATAAAATTATATCCTAATCCAGTTGATGATGTGCTAAATATTGAATTTGAATTTGACGTTTTAGAATCTGTAATTTATGATAATATTGGAAAAAAAGTAATGAGCTGTGTAGGATGTAACAGTTTAAATGTAGAAAAACTTTCAGAAGGGATTTACTTTCTAAAAATTAAGACAAGAGAAGGTTATTTATCAGGTAAGTTTGTGAAAAAATAAAAGAAATCATTTTTATGAAAAAACTCCTGCTACTACTTGGATTGATTGTTCAAAATACGATGAACGCTCAAACTTATTATGATACTGATGATAAAATAATTGATAGAGAAGCGTTTAACAATGTTTTGCTCGATTCAAGATTTTACAGTGTTCAGAATGATTCCTTAAAGACTTCAAAAATAATGTATCGTAACAATAGAAGCGAAAAAGGATCATTAGGAGATTCAGAAAATTTATTTAAAGAATTAAATGAAAAACTCAATTTAAAACTTGATTCCAGCAAACCTTTAATTATTTATTATTATCCGGGCAAAGATCCTTGTAATTCAGGTGGAATGTACAGCATAAGAAGAGAATATTTAAAATCTGATAAACAATTAGCAAAAAAAGTGAAAGCGATTGCAGATGTAAATGTTTTAAGAATTTATAAAAATAAAGAAGGGCTTACGACAATTAAAGATCACGATTGGAAAAAAGATCCCAACAAATTGATAGAAAATTTATTTTTTAATTATCATTATGGCTGTGAAAGTTTCGTAATTATTAATAAGAATAACTATTTGACTTTCTTTGGAGAATATGGACACAAACAAGTTACAGAAAGCTTAAAAGAAATCTTGGAAAAATAACTTGAAATGAAATATATAATAGTGCTATTTCTTTTATTGCAAGTAAATGTTTTCGCTCAAGAGAAAACGCAATTGGATAGAAAATACTTAACTGCCTTAATTTACTTGAAAACAAATAATGAAATTAAAGATAAAATCATAAAATTTAAAAAGCATTGGGAAAAGAGTAAACGAAGAAATTTTAAAACTGATGATAACTTCAATCTATCAAAATATGTAGTTTTTTTGTCAATTCCTGAGATTAGTGAAAACAAGAATCAAAGCCATTTTTTATCAAGCGATATCAAACTTTTAGAAAATAAATATTTTGAATCTATAGAGATAGATACGTTTAATAAATTATTTCCATCGAACAACTCCAATTTCTACCTTTTCTTTTCCAAACCTGTTGGTAATTATCTAGTAGCCGAGCTATTATTAATTTCATCAGGAAATGAAATGGATTTATTATCACATAGACAAGGTCCGACAATGAATATTATGTTTCAATTCGATGAAGATGATGTTGTTCAGCAGGTTTATATATCCAGTTTTTACTATAACTAAACAAAAAAATCGCCTTTACAAGGCGATTTTTTAATAAAACACTAATTCAATTATTTAGCGTCTGCATATTTTTTAGCAACAGCATCCCAATTAACAACATTAAAAAATGCGTTAATATAGTCAGGTCTGCGGTTTTGGTAGTTTAAGTAATAAGCATGTTCCCAAACATCTAAACCTAAAATCGGCATACCTTCACATCCAATTCCTGGCATTAAAGGGTTGTCTTGGTTTGCAGTAGCACAAACTTCTAACTTACCGTTTTTAACACATAACCAAGCCCAGCCCGATCCAAACTGTGTAGCACCAGCTTTAGCAAAAGCATCTTTAAAAGCATCGAATGATCCAAAAGCTTCATTAATTGCAGTAGCTAATTCACCAGTTGGCTCACCACCTGCGTTTGGCGCCATAACTTCCCAAAATAAGTTGTGGTTGTAAAAACCACCACCGTTATTACGGACAGGTTTGTTGTTTAAATCTAAATTTTTTAAAATATCTTCGATAGATTTCCCTGCTAAATCAGTTCCTTCAATCGCAGCATTTAAATTTGTTGTGTATGCTTGGTGATGTTTAGAGTAGTGAATTTCCATTGTTCTAGCGTCAATATGAGGCTCTAAAGCGTCGTAAGAATATGGTAATTTTGGTAATTCGAAAGCCATAACTATAATAGTTTAAAGATTAGTATTATTTTTATTTCAAATTTAAGCAAAATTGAACGACAATAAAAAATATTAAGTGTCTTCTTTGTTAACATTTTTATAAATTATCTTGGAGAAAAAAGCCTTTACCATTTACAACGCATCGGCAGGTGCCGGAAAAACGCATACGCTTGTAAAAGAGTATCTTAAAATTTTGTTGGGATATTCAAATAAAGACGATGCCTACCGAAACGTGCTTGCAATTACGTTTACAAACAAAGCGGTGAACGAAATGAAATCGCGTATTGTTTCGTGCATTTATGCGTTTACCTTGAACGAAATTCCAACTAAAGAATACCGTTTGTTAGAACAAATTGTTGCCGAAACGCAGTTTACCGAAGCCTATATTCGCGAAAAATCTAAAAAGATTTTAAAGAACATTATTCATAATTATGCGGGTTTTGATATTTCTACAATTGATAAATTCACGCATAAAGTAATTCGTTCTTTTGCTTTTGATTTGAATTTACCCTTTCATTTTGAAGTTTCTTTAGATACCGAAGCTTTGTTGCAGGAAGCGGTTGATGCATTGATTTCGCAAGCCGGAATTGATGACGAATTAACGAAGTTATTAGTCGATTTTTCCATAAGTAAAGCCGATGACGATAAAAGTTGGGATGTTACCAACGAATTAATGGAAATTGGGCGTTTGTTATTGAACGAGAACAACAAACAAGAATTGGAAGCTTTTGAGAATATCGAAATGCAGACGTTTTTGTCATTGAAAACTTGGTTGCACGATCAGATCAATCAGTTAAAAACCGAAACAATTGCGTTGGCTCAAAATGCGTTGCAGTTGCTGGAAACAAATGGCGTCGACAATAAATCGTTCAGTGGCGGTTATTTTCCAAAACATTTAATGGGAATTGTTGATGGAAACTATAACAACGCCAACAAAAAATATTATGAGTTTGACGATATTAAAATAAATAAAACCGCAAAAGATAAAGAGGCAATAGAGCAGTTAATTCCCGATTTATTGGCGGTTACAAAAAAGATTTATCCGCTGTTTGGAAAAATATATTTTTACGAAGCTTTTCTAAAAAATCTGGTGCCACTTTCGTTGCTGAATTCTATAAGCAACGAAATTAAACGCATACAAAACGAACAACAAATTCTTTCCATATCGCAGTTCAATAAAATTATTTATGAAGAATTAAAAAATCAGCCTGCGCCTTTTATTTATGAGCGATTGGGCGAAAAATATCGACATTTTTTTATTGATGAATTTCAGGATACGTCCGAAATGCAATGGCAAAATCTGGTTCCGTTGATTGATAACGCACTTTCTGGCGAAGACGATTTTGGTAAACAAGGCTCATTAATGATTGTGGGCGATCCAAAACAAGCAATTTATCGTTGGCGCGGTGGCAAGGCAGAACAATTTATGCAGTTAAGCGATGGTGAAAATCCGTTTTCAAATCCGTCAAAAGCAACCATAAGTTTAGATACCAATTACCGTAGTTTCTCGCAAGTTATCGAATTTAACAACGGAATTTTTAAATTTCTCGCAAATCAATTTAATAACGAAGCGTATCAAAATCTGTACGAAAATTATTCGTATCAAAACACAAATCCTAAAAAAGGTGGTTTCGTAAATATTTCGTTTTTAAACAACGATTTGTTGGTTGATGATGAGGTTACAAAAGACGATTTGTATTTGAACGAAGTTTTAAAAACGATTGAAAATGTATTGGATCAAGGTTTTTCGCTGGGCGATATTGTGGTTTTAACGCGCAAAAGTAAAGACGGCGTTAAGGTTGCGAATCATTTAACAAAAATCGGAATTCGCATTTTATCGTCGGAAACTTTGTTGATCAATAACGCAACCGAAGTGCAGTTACTGTTGAATTTGTTGCGATTTTTAAAGAACAATCACGATAAAGAAGCAAAAGCGCTGATTTTATATTACGTTGGTCGATTTATTCTGAAAGATGCCAAAGTACACGATGTAATTGTGAAGGGAATGGCGATGGATAATGAAACCGATTTTCAGAATTATCTGCAAACGTTCGGCATTGAAATTAACTTTAAAGAACTCCGTAAAAACAATTTGTACGTTGCGGTAGAATTAATGGTTTCGGCATTTATCCCGACAAAGAAAACCGAAGCTTATGTGCAGTATTTTCTTGATTTGATTCTTGAACGAACCGTAAAAAACCAGTCAACAATAGCCGATTTTCTAAATTATTGGGAGCAGAATTATCATAAGTTGAGCATTCCTTCGCCCGAAAATGAAAATGCTGTAAGATTAATGACGGTTCACAAATCAAAAGGATTGGAATTTCCGGTAGTGATTTATCCGTTTGCAGATGAAGATTTTTCGAAATCGCGCGATAAAATTTGGGTCGATTTAGAAGAAAACGATCAATTGGTTATCCCGAAAGCATTGGTCGATCTTAAAAACGATGTAAAAATGTATGGCGAAACCGCGCAACGTTTGTTCGATCAAAAAAAGCAGGAAGAACTGCTTGATAATTTGAATGTTTTGTATGTGGCGTTAACGCGTGCCGAAGAACAGTTGTACATTATCAGCAATTACAAACGATCTAAAACCGGAACGTTGCAAAATACATTGTCCGCGTTTTTTGTGACTTATTTAGAAGATTTAGGTCGATTTTCTGAAAACGAATTGAATTATGATTTTGGCGATGCAATTAAAGTTTCTGCCGAAAAAACCGATGAACTTTTAAAACCAATTGTGATAAAATCGGTAGAAAAACCAATTGATCAATCGGTAATAAAAATTGCAAAACGCGAAGCAATAATGTGGGATACCAAGCAGCAGCACGCTATAGAAAAAGGAAATTTAATACACGAGCTCTTGGCAGAAATTATTACGGTTGATGATATTGCTTTCGTGGTGAAAAATGCAGTATCGAAAGGAATGTTGCCTGCAACAGAAGAAGTTGAAATATCAGAAAAAATCACAGAAATTGTTCAGCATGCAGATTTACAACCTTTCTTTAATAAAGAAAATGTCATTTATAATGAACGACCAATTTTGCATGAATCGTTCAAAAACATAAAGCCGGATCGTGTTGCCATAAGCGGGAACAAAGCTTATATTATCGACTATAAAACTGGGGAAGAACAAGCGAAATACACCAAACAGATTAACGATTATGCCTTGGCAATTGAAGAAATGGGCTACGAAATCGCAAAAAAGACGCTGTTGTATATTCAAGACGATTTAAAAATAATAAATTTGTAACATATCAATCTTAAAATAAAAACAAAACATAAAACTATGTACGGAGCTATTAAAGAGTTTTTACAAACAGAAATCGACACCATTAAAGACAATGGTTTGTATAAAAAAGAGCGCATTATAACATCACCGCAAGATGCCGAAATTACCATTAGTACAGGCGAAAAAGTATTAAACTTTTGTGCGAATAATTATTTGGGATTGTCATCGCACCCAGAGGTTGTTCAGGCAGCTAAAGACGCCTTGGATACGCATGGTTTCGGAATGTCGTCTGTTCGTTTTATCTGCGGAACACAAGATATTCACAAACAATTAGAAAAGGAAATTGCCGACTTTTACGGAACCGAAGATACTATTTTATACGCAGCTGCTTTTGATGCAAACGGTGGTGTTTTTGAACCTTTATTAGGTGCCGAAGACTGTATTATTTCTGATAGTTTAAACCACGCGTCGATTATTGATGGTGTTCGTTTGTGTAAAGCAGCGCGTTACCGTTACGAAAATAACGATATGGCAGATTTAGAAAAGCAGTTACAGCAAGCAGTTGCCGATGGTCGCAGATTTAAATTGATTGTTACCGATGGAGTTTTCTCTATGGACGGATTGGTTGCTCCACTTGATAAAATTTGCGATTTAGCAGATAAGTACGATGCTATGGTTATGGTTGATGAATGCCACGCAGCCGGATTTATTGGTGCTACAGGTAAAGGAACATTGGAGGCTAAAAACGTAATGGGTCGTGTTGATATTATTACCGGAACGTTAGGTAAAGCTTTAGGTGGCGCAATGGGCGGGTACACTACAGCTAGAAAAGAAATCATTGAAATTTTACGTCAGCGTTCACGTCCGTATTTGTTTTCAAATTCACTAGCTCCATCAATCGTTGGTGCGTCTTTAAAGGTTTTCGAATTATTAAAGAAAGATACCAAGTTAAGAGATCAGTTAGAATGGAACACCAATTACTTTAAAAAAGGACTTAGAGAAGCCGGATTGGATTTCATTGATGGAGATTCTGCAATTGTTCCCGTAATGCTGTACGATGCTAAGTTATCACAGGTAATGGCAGATAAATTACTAGAAAAAGGTATTTATGTTATTGGGTTTTTCTTCCCGGTTGTACCTAAAGATAAGGCACGTATTCGTGTACAATTATCTGCGGCACATACACAAGAACATTTAGATAAAGCCATCAAAGCCTTCACTGAAGTAGCCAAAGAGTTAGGAGTAGTTTAAAAAAATCTTATAAAAATGTTAAAGGTTTCACTAATTTATTTTGTATATTCGTTTAAACAATTTATTTTTGTGAAAATATTACGTAAAGTAGAAAATTGAATAGTTATGAAACAATTAAAAGTATTTGCAGCTGCTTTGTTGCTAGCTGGAACAGCTACACAAGCACAAAATGCTGATCAGCCATGGGCTATTACCGTGGGTGTTAATGCTTTGGACGGTGGTCGTTCAAGTGTTGCCACAGACTTTGCAGACAGTTTTGGTCAATATTTCCAAACAGATAACTGGAGTATTTTACCGTCAGCTTCTGTTTTAAATGTATCTCGTTATTTAGGTGCTAATGTTTCATTTGGTATTACAGGTTCTGTAAACAAAATGACAAGAATAGTTATGCCTGATGGATTTGAAAATCTTCAGAGACAAGGCTCAAGAGTTGTGGGAGGAGATTTTAACGGCCAAAGAAGATTAGATGGAGCTGATTTGATGTACTACGGAATTGATGGACAGTTTAGATACAGTATCGGTGGATTAATCGGATCTAAATGGTTTGATCCTTCTATTCACGTTGGTGGAGGTTACGCTTTCTTAGGAAAAGCATCTTCAGGTAACGTTAACGGAGGTTTAGGTCTTACTTTTTGGGTAACTGAAAACATTGGTATAAACTTATCATCTACTTATAAACATCAGTTAGAGGATGGTCAGGATGATTTGTATAACTTTGAAAGAGGAAATGATATATCTGTTCCAACTCATTTGCAACATACAGCTGGTGTAACTTTCCGTTTTGGTGGAAAAGATACAGATGGTGATGGTATCTTAGACAAATACGACGAATGTCCAGAAGTTGCGGGTTTAAAACAATTCAACGGATGTCCTGATTCTGATGCAGATGGAATTCCTGATCATTTAGATCAATGTCCTTACGAATTTGGAGATGCAGCTATGAACGGTTGTCCTGATACAGATGGTGATGGTATTGCAGATAATGAAGATGCTTGCCCAGAAGTTCCAGGATTAAAAGAATTCAACGGATGTCCTGATACAGATGGTGATGGAATCACTGACGCACAAGACGAGTGTCCTGAAGAAGCTGGTCCAAAAGAAAACAACGGTTGTCCTTGGCCAGATTCAGATGGTGACGGAGTTTTCGATAAGGATGATGAATGTCCAGAAGTTCCAGGTCCTGCATCTAATAAAGGATGTCCAGAAGTGAAAGAAGAGCACATCAAACAATTAAACGAGTACGGTAAAACAATCTTGTTTAATACAGGTAAATCTACTTTCCAAGAGCAGTCTTTCGCAGTGTTAGACAATATGGCAAGAGTAATGAACCAATTCCCTAATGCTAAATTTGCAATCGAAGGTC
>Ga0308157_10008255_pt1 | contig 11891 bp, 8 predicted proteins | sample PhyBR1_FD_201035 | JGI IMG/M metagenome (GOLD analysis project Ga0308157, IMG submission 201035) | Phyllosphere microbial communities from UC Gill Tract Community Farm, Albany, California, United States - DLSLB.R1 | ecosystem: Host-associated > Plants > Phyllosphere > Unclassified | place: USA...
AGGTGCGCGTGGCGCCCGGCATCAGGTAGCCGCCCAGGTCCGGCGTGACGTCGCGCCAGTAGAACTTGTCGAAGGCGTTGTCGATACCGGCGCGCAGCGTGGTGTGGACGCCGCCGATGCGGGTGTCGTAGGCGCCGCCCAGGTTAAGCACATGGTAGCTCGGCACGAACACCTGGTTCTCCTTGTCGAACGCCTTCTTGCCCGAATAGATCCAGTTGGCGTTGACCGACAGGCCGGCCACTTGCGGCACGGCGTAGTCGGCGTACACGGTCGACTTGAACGCGGCGACGTCGGTGACGCGCTTGCCGTCCATGTCCGCCAGGCCGGTGTCGCGCTGGCGCGTGTTGAGCGCGGTGGCCGAGACGCCCACCATCAGGTCACGCGAGGCGCGGCCGTTCAGCGACATTTCCAGGCCGCGGTTCTGCGCGCGGCCATTGCGCACGTAGGTGTTTTGCGCGTCGGTGTATTCCAGGCCCTTGCGGATCTCGAACAGCGCCACGCTGGCGCTCAGGTCGGGATGGATGTCGGCCTTGACGCCCACTTCGACCTGCTTCGATTTGCCCGGCGCCAGTGCCAGTCCCTGGTTGGTGGTCTGGATCGGCGCGATGCCGCCGTGCTCCAGGCCCTGCGCGTAGGAGCCGTACACCGAGACGTTGGGACGCAGGCTGTACACCAGTGCCACATTCGGCAGCCAGAAGCCGACGTCGGTGTGGGCGGGCGGCAGCGTGGCGTCGCTGATTTCGTCGCGCTTGACCTGCACGTAGCGCGCGCCGGCGTGCAGCTTGAGCTGCGCGGTGAGGCTCAGGATATCCTGCGCGAACAGGGCGCGTTCGTTGTCGCGGCGGCGCTCGGAGACCGGGCCGCTGGTGCCGGCCGCCGGCGCCACCATGATCGGATGGTAGATGTTGCTGAACGCGGTGCCGTCGGCGCCGGCCTGAACGTACAGGTAGTCGCCCCATTTCTCGCTGTTGCGGAACAGCGATGCGCCGCCGGTGAACTCGTGCTTGATCGAGCCGGTGCTGAACTTGCCCTGCACCAGCGCCTGCACCGTCAGCGGCGATTTCTTCTCGCCCAGGCTGATGTAGTCGTAGACGTCGTAGTCGCCGTTGCCGCAGAAGCCGGGGTACAGCAGCTGCGCGGTGCAACCGTAAGGGAAGGCGGTGTAGTCGTCGCGCTTGAACTGGTGCTGGTTGGCGCTGATGGTGGCGCTCCAGTCGGGCGTGAACAGGTATTCGAAGCGCGCGCCGATGTTGCTGCTGGTGGTTTCCACCGGACGGCTCCACGGCTGGTCATTCAGCATGGTGTCGGCCGGGATGTTCGGCAGCGTCGTGTTGTTGAGCAGCTGGAAGCCGGGCGCGGTCACCTGCGATTTCTTCTGGTAGTCGGCGTCCACCTGCAGCAGCGCCTGCGGCGAGATCTTCCAGTCGAAGGCGGCCGAGACGAACTTGCGGTTGCCGTCGGCGCCCTTGATGTAGGAGCGCAGGCGTTCGGCCGCGACGTTGACGCGGTAGCCGAAGCGTGGATCGTCGAAGCGTCCGCCCAGGTCGACGGCGCCGTAAAGCGTGCCGCGTTCGCGCTCTTCGAGCACCACGGTGCGCAGCGCGGTTTCGGTCGGGCGCTTGGTGACGTAGTTGACCACGCCGCCCGGCGCCGACACGCCCGCCTGCAGGCCGGACAGGCCTTTCAGCACTTCCAGGCGTTCCTTGTTTTCCAGCGGGATCTGGGTGTCGGCCGAGACGGACATGCCGTCCTTGCGGTAGCTGGAGGCGTTGTCCAGCTTGAAGCCGCGGATGGAGAACTGCTCCGAGTAGCCGACCGCGTTGTAGGAGTCGCTCAGGCTGGCGTCGAACTTGGCGGCGTCGGTGGTGGAGCGGACCTGGCGGTCCAGCATCTGCAGCGACGTCATCACGCTGACCGAGGCCGGGGTCTCCAGCAGCGGCGTGTTGGCGAAGCCGGCCACGGAGGCGCGGCTGGCCTGCGCCTTGGCGCCGGTGATCACCACTTCGGGCAGGGCCTGCCCGTCGGCGGAGGCCTCAGTAACGGCTGCTGCTGCGGCGGCGGCCGGGAAGGCCTGGAGCAGCGCCAGCGCGATGGCCGACACTGCGAAACTTGGTTTGTACATGGTGTGCTCTCTGTTGTTCTCGGCTGGGAGCCGCGGGGAGAGCCATCAAAGGAGGGGAGAACCACTTTGCGCTTTCCTTCGCTGGCATTATCCAGATCAGGTACGAAGGGTATCTCTCACCCGGCAGCAAAGCTCCAGGACCCCTAGCGAGGCGGTAGTGTAGCACAGGCGCGGGGCGCGGTGCCGTGCGCCGTGTTCCGCGCCGCGCCTTTACACTGGCGGTTTGCGCCGCAGGGCGCCAACGAAGCAGTCACAGCTTTTACGGAGGCGCCATGATGTCCGTGCATTTTGGCGACACCGTGCTGCATCGTGCAAGCGAAAGGGTAGGGATGAGGCAGTCGTATCAAGAGGGGAGCTGGTTTGCGATTCCGTTGCTGGACGGCGGCTACGGCTGGGGTCTGGTGGCGCGCCTGTCGCCGGGCAGCAAGATCATGCTGGCGTATCTGTTCGGCCCCAAGCTCACGCGCCTGCCGTCGCAGGAGGAGCTCAACACCCTGCAGCCGCAGGACGCGGTCAAGGTGCTGCGGGTGGGCGACATGGCGCTGGCCAGCGGCCACTGGCGCGTGCTGGGGGAAGTCGCCGACTGGAACCCGGCGCTGTGGCCGATGCCGCAGTTTTTGCGCCGCGCCGATTCGCTCAAGCGCGCCTGGCGCGTCACGTATTCCGACGCGGACCCGAGCCGCTCGGAGCGCGAGGAATCCGTGCCCTACGATACCGAGGGGCTGGAGGCCGATTCGCTGTACGGCTACGGCTCCACCGAGCTGCTGCTGACCCGCCTGCTGGAGCCGGCCGACCATCCGATCAACCGAGCCAGCGGTGGCGGCGGCAGCGTCAGTCGCAGTTGACGTTCCAGGCCGCGTACTCGCCGCGGTGCTTGCGCACGGCGACGCGGGCGGTGGTGTCGCGGTCGCTTTCAAACACCAGGTTGAACATCACGGGCGCGCCGGCCGCCGGCGGCGCCGGCTCGATCGCGCGCAGCGTGAAGGGCAGGGCGCGCTGGCGGATGCAGCGCGAGTTGCCGGCCAGGAGCAGGCGCGCGCGGCTCAGCAGTTCGGGATACTGGCGCAGCAGCGCCACCACGTCCTCCGGCGGCAGCGCCGGGTCCATCAGCACCGTGTGCTGGGCGGCGGCGCAGACGGTCTTGGGCTGCGCCAGCCACACATGCCAGCTGGGCGGCTGCGCCGACTCGCTCCAGCGCGCATCCCTGGGCGCCTTGGCGTCGTAGATGAAGCTGGAACGGATCTGCCGGCACAGGTCGACCGCCGAATGGCGCGGCGCCGAATCGACGCGGGCGATCACCTGCCACGGCTTGCCGCGCTGGCGCTCGATGTCGAACTCGGGCGCGAACAGCGGCTGCACCAGGCGCGCGCCTTTGGACTCGGCCAGCATCTTCTGGCGGTAGTAGTCGTCGAAGCTGGCGCGTTCCTCGTCGGTGGGCTGGCGCTGTTCGATGCGCGGCGGCGCGGGCGGCGCGGGCGGTGGGGCGGCGCGCGGCTTGGCGGCGGTGGCGGCCAAAGCCTGGCCCGCCGCGATCAGCAGCACCGCAAACGATATCGCCCGCATCAAGCCGCCTTCATCACGATCTGGATCTGCAGGCCGCCGCCTTCGCGGTTGCGCACCTGCAGTTCGGCGCCGTGGCGCTGCATCACGCGGTCGACGATGGCCAGGCCCAGCCCGGCGCCGTTGGCCTGGCCGCGCGCGGCGTCGAGCCGGGTGAAGGGCTTGAGCAGCTGCTCGATCTGTTCGGGTGGCACGCCGCTGCCGTGGTCCTGCACCTCGATCAGCACCCGGCGCGAGGTGTGCATGCCCTTGATGCTGCACTTGATGTCGATCTCGGTCAGCTCGCTGCCGGGCGTCTTGCCGTAGCGGCGGGCGTTCTCGATCAGGTTGTTGATGACGCGCTTGATGTCGGTGGCGTTGCCCATCACGTGCGCGTTGGGCACGATGTCGGTGTGGATGCGCACATCCTGCAGGCGGCTGGCCTCATGCGCGGTGTCGCTCAGCAGTTCGCTGACGTCGACGTTGATGAAGCTCGACACCTCGGTCGGCTTGGCGTAGTCGAGGAACTGGCCGATGATGTCGTCCATCTGCGCGATGTCGGACTGGATGCCCTCGCGCGCCTCGTTCGACAGGTTGGCCATCTCCACCTCCAGCTGCATGCGCGCCAGCGGCGTGCGCAGGTCGTGCGAGATGCCGGCCAGGATCACGGCGCGGTCGGACTCCACCTGCTGCAGCTGGTCGACCATCTGGTTGAAGCTGCGGTTGGCCACCATGATTTCCATCGGCCCCTTTTCCGGCAGCGGGTCCGGGCGCTTGCCCTGGGCGAAGGCGCGGGTGGCCTGCGTCAGGCGGCGCAGCGGCAGGTTGATCAGGCTGGAGATGAAGGCCGCGCCCAGCAGCGACACCACCGACACCACGCTGGCCCAGCCCAGCCACTGGATGCCGGTCAGGCCGCGGATGCGTTCGCGCTCGAGCATCAGCCAGTAGGCGTCGTCGTCGATCTTGAAGCTGACCCAGAAGCCGGCCACGCCGTTCACCCGCGCCGAGAAGCGGGTGTCCTCGCCCAGCTTGGCCTTGACCAGCTTCTGGATGTCGGGCATGAGCGCGTTGTCGGGCGGCGGATCGACCTTGTCGTCGTCCTCCAGCGTGAACACGCGGATGCCCTCGTTGGACACCAGGTCGAACAGCAGCTCGCGCCGCAGCTCGGGCGCGGAGTGGGTCAGCGCGGCGTGGGTGATGGTGACCACCGAGATCACCTGCGAGGAGATTTGCTGCACCTGCGGCTCGTGCTGCACCACGCTGATCATGCCGACCCAGGCCGTCATGCTGGTCGTGGTGAGCGCGCCCAGCAGGAAGAAGGTGCGCCAGAACAGGCCGCTCTTGAGGCTGGCGATGCGGAATGCGAACGGAAACTTCAACTTCATGCGCGCGTCCGCGCCTTAGCGCGGCTGCCCCTCCGGAATGAACACATAGCCCAGGCCCCAGACGGTCTGGATGTACAGCGGGCTCGATGGATCGGGCTCGATCAGCTTGCGCAGGCGCGAGATCTGCACGTCCAGGCTGCGGTCGAACACCTCGTACTCGCGGCCGCGCGCCAGTTCCATCAGCTTCTCGCGCGACAGCGGCTGGCGCGCGTGGCGGGCGAATACTTTCAGTACCGAGAATTCGCCCGTGGTCAGCGGCACGGTCTCGCCGTTTTTCTTCAGCGTGCGCGTGCCCAGGTCCAGGATGAACTGGCCGAACTCGAACGATTGCGGGGTTTCCGACGGCGCGCCGGGGATCTCGTCCGGGCCGCGGCGGCGCAGCACGGCGCCGATGCGGGCCACCAGCTCGCGCGGGTTGAAGGGCTTGGGCAGGTAGTCGTCGGCGCCCATTTCCAGGCCGACGATGCGGTCCACGTCCTCGCCCTTGGCGGTGAGCATGATGATCGGCGTCTGGTCGCCGGCGCCGCGCAGGCGGCGGCAGATCGACAGGCCGTCCTCGCCGGGCAGCATCAGGTCCAGCACCAGCAGGTCGTAGCGCTCGCGCAGCCACAGCTTGTTCATGGCCGTCGCGCTCTCGGCGGTGAAGACGTTGAAGCCCTGCTCGGTCAGGTAGCGCCGCAGCAGGTCGCGCAGGCGCACGTCGTCGTCCACTACCATAATCTTGGCCTGATGGCCATGCTGGTTGGCGGAGGTGTTGCCGGATTCAGTCGTTGTGCTAGTCATGGGGCCTGCCAAATTTGTCATATTCATGTTGCTATGGTAACGTCATAATCGCATTGCGAAAACGTCTGTGACAACCCATTACAAAGTGTTACAAACTTTACCCAATTCGTCTTACCCCCTCAGGTAAAGCATCATACACTCTGGGCATGGATTCAGCTTTTTAGGAACGCCAATGGGCATCGATCACAAAAAAAACTACGCGGCAGCAAGCGCAAATTTTTGCGTTCGATCCCTCCTGGGTGTTCTGCTGCTGAGCGGCGCGGCCGCCATGGCGCACGACGGTTCCGGCGATCGCGAGGCGCCACGGCGCGAGGATCCGCGCGGCCTGCCAGCCCGCGAGGCCCAGCAGGTGCGCCAGGAAGTGCGCCAGCAGGCCGAGCCCCGCCAGATCGATCCGCGCAGCTACGAGGCGCGCGCCGAGGAGCAGCGCCGCGCCATGCAGGATGCCGGCCGCAACGCGGAAATGAGCCGCCGCGCCGGGCGCCTGACGCCGGACGAACGGCGCGACCTGCGCCGCCAGATCAACGAGGTCGGACAGGACATTTACGCCCATCCGCCGCGCCACTGATTCGGATGTTATTGAACTAACATTGATCTGTAGCAATAAGTTCACAGTTGTAGCCCGCTTGCCACGGAAATCACTTTCTTTTCCTTGATCTGAGTGTAAGATTCGTTAATTACACGCAATGCCTTCCGGCCGCGTGCCGTTGGGAGAAAGATGGTGGTTCAAGAGGTTGCCCCTGTCGCGCCAGGCGAGGAGCCGCACGCTCCGGGGACCGGCTTGCCCGTCGGCTTGGCGAAGCGGCCGGACGGCATCTATATCGACCTCTCGCTGTCGCCGCTGACGCTGACCGCCGCCATCAACGAGGTCTTCCATTCCCACTGCTATTTCGCCGGCCTGAACTACCCCATCCTGAACAAGGCGCTGTACGGCATCGGCCCCGAGGTGGGCGCGCCGGGCAAGCCGGGCTGGGCGCGCATGGCCGACGAGGTGCGCGTGCTGGCGCCCGAGCGCATCGCGCTGTACAAGAATCCCAAGCTGGGGCGCGGCTACGCCGAATACTATTTCGAGACGCTGTACCTGGACGAGATGACGCTGCCCGACGGCACCGTGATCCCCGAGCGGCCGACCCGCCTGGACGTCGACGAGTTCGTGGCCGAGATGTGGAACAAGGGCATCCTGTTCGGCATCGAGGTGGCGGCGGTGGCGGCGGCGATCGCCTCCACCAAGGCCGACCGCATCACCGTGGCCACCGAGCTGGAGCCCGAGCCGGGCCAGGACGCGACGGTGGTCGAGGTGTCGTCCGACCTGCACCGCAGCGACGCGCCCAAGACCAAGGCCGACGGCCGCGTCGACCTGGGCAGCTTCCAGAACCGCTTCCCGCAGATCAAGGCCAACGTGCGGCTGCTCAAGAAGCTGCCGCCGGTGCCCGGTCATCCCGGCTTCGACCTGGCCGGCCGCATGACGCCGGCCGCCGCGCCCAAGGACCTGACGCTGCGCTTCTTCGCCGGCGACGGCACCGAGGCCAAAGAGCTGGAGGACGGCGAGTACCTGGTGTCCACGCGCGAAGGCTTCCTGAACGTGGACGCCAAGTCCAACCGCATCTCCATCACCGATAAAATCGTCAGCACCGACGGCGTCAGCGGGCGCACCACCGGCAACCTGCAGCTGGCCGGCGCCTACGAGGAATTCGGCGACGTGCAGGAGCAGCGCGACGTCACCGGCGGCGACATCACGGTGCACGGCAACGTCTACGGCAACATCCATTCGCGCGGCGGCACCGTGGTGCTGGACAAGAACCTGGTCAGCGGCAGCATCGCCAACGCGGCCGGGAACATCACCGTGAACGGGGTCGCCTCCGGCTCGGTGATCCATACCGCCAAAGGCACGGTGCATGTCGGCCGGGCCGAGAACTGCGTCATCTCCGGCACCATCGTGACGCTGGGCGAGGCCTCCAACTGCGAGATCATCGCCGACGAGATCCGCATCGAGGTGGCCGAGGGCTGCGCGGTGGCCGGCCGCAACGTGGAAATCGACAGCGCCGGGCCGCGCCGCCGCACCGAGATGGTGGTGTATGTGCTGGTCAAGGACGTGAGCCAGTTCGACCAGGAGATCGCCGACCTGGAACTGCGGGTGGCCGGGTTCGAGGCGGCCAACGTGGCGGCGCAGCAGGAGGCCGAACGCATCGCGGCGGTGCCGGACGTGCGGCGCTACCTGGCGCTGGCGGCCAAGCTGCGCTCCCAGGAGCTGCAGCTCAACGCCGAGCAGGGCCTGGTGCTGCGCAAGATCGCCGGCGCCGTGGCGACCGAATTGCAAGCCATCGCCAAGCTGCGCACCGACCTGCAGGCAGGCCAGACGCAGCAGAAGCTGTTGCAGGACAAGCTGGCGCGCGTGATCGAGCAGAAGGTGGAGGCGGCCGGCATCGCGCGCTGCGGCCTGCGCATGGTCAGCGGCGAAACCATGGTGCGCACCATGCCGTTCCAGGCCGACGTCGCCGCGTTGACCCAGCTGCCGCCCAAGGACATCAAGCAGCGCCTGCGCGGCTCGCCCAGCGGCGAGGTGCTGTTCTGCGACAGCGCCGGTTCGCTCGACTGGCACCTCAATGCGCGTGCGCTGCATCGCCCCGTGGACGCCTAGCCATGGCGTGTGCACAATGCGCGTGGTTCATGCTAAGCTGGATTCAACATTAAAAAGTGAAGAAGCGCCGTCCGGACAGGCGGCGTTTCGACGAACATCTTCCTGGGGATTACTGTGTCCGATGACGCAACGGCGCTGGATTTAAACGCGGAGAGCGAGCTGCCAGCAGCGATCGTCAAGCGCGCCGACGGCGTCTATCTGGCCGGCGACGCCACGACCGTGTCCTGCCTGGCGGCGGTCAGCCAGGTGTTCCTCGGCAGCGCCTACTTCGCCAACCTCGATTACGCGCTGTTCGTCAAGCTGCTCTACAACTGCGGGCCGGAGCTGCCGCCCAGCGTGACCAACAAGCCGCTGATACGCATCGCCGACAGCATCGAGCCGTTCCATCCGCCGCGCCGGGCGCTGTACAAGTCCGTCAAGATCATCAACGGCGAGGCCGAGTACTATTTCGAGCCGGTGTTCTTCGAGGTGCCGGACATGCCGGCGCAACCGGCGCGGCTCAACTTCGACGAATTCGTCTCCGACATGTGGGTCAAGGGCATCCGCTTCGGCATCGACGCGCCGGCCGTGCGCGAGGTCATCGCCAGCGGGCGGGTGGCGCGCATCATCGTCGCGCGCCGGCTCAACCCCACGCCGGGGCGCGACGCCAGCATCGAGGAAGTCTCGCGCGACATCCACCGCAGCAACGCGCCGCGCGAGAAGTCGGACGGCAAGCTCGATCTGCAGGCCTTCCAGAACCGCTTCCCGCAGGTCCAGCCCAACGTCAAGCTGCTGCGCAAGGTGCCGCGCACGCCGGGCGTGCGCGGCTTCGAGCTGTCGGGCATCGTGCTGGAGCCGCCGGTGCCGCGCGATATCGAATTGAGCAGCGTGGCCGGCGAGGGCACGGTGATCGAGAACCTGCGCGGCGGCGAATTCCTGGTGTCGGCGGTGCAGGGCTTCCTCAGCGTCGACCCGGCCAGCAAGCGGCTGTCGATCGGGCCGAAGATCATCAGCCGCGAGGGCGTCAGCGCGCGCACCACCGGCAACCTGCAGCTGACCGGCGAGTACGAGGAATTCGGCGACGTGCAGGAGCAGCGCTCGGTCGAAGGAGGCAACATCACCATCCACGGCGACGTGTTCGGCATCATCGCCTCGCGCGGCGGCGACATTGTCCTGAGCCGCAACCTGATGGGCGGCACCGTCACCAACGCCGACGGCGGCATACGGGTGCAGGGCGTCGCCTCCGGCTCGGTGCTGCAAACGAAGCGCGGCGAGGTGACGCTGGCGCGCGCGGAGAGCTGCATCATCTCCGGCACGCGGGTGGTGATCGGCGAGGCAAGCAACTGCGAGATCATGGCGGACGAGGTGGTGATCAAGGTGGCCGAGGGCTGCGCCATCGCGGCGCGCAGGATCGAGATCGCCCACGCCGGGCCGCGCAAGCAGAACGAGATGCTGCTCTACACGCTGGTGCCGGACGTCTCAAAGTTCGACAAGAAGATCGCCGAGCTGCAGCCACGGGTGCGGCACGCGGCGCACGAGGCCAGCCTGCGCAAGGCGGAGATCGACGCCATCACCGGCCAGGCCGAGGTGCGCAACTACCTGACGCTGGCCACCCGCCTGCGCAAGCGCGAGCTGGTGCTGACGGCCGAGCAGGAGCCGCTGTTCCACAAGATGGCGGAATCGGTGGGACCGTCGCTGCGGGCGGTGGCCAAGATATCGCTGGCGATGAAGGCGGCCCAGGTGCAGCAGGAGCAGGCGCAGGAAGAGGTGAACCAGGTGCAGCGGCAGAAGCGCGCCGTGATGAGCGGCTCGCGCTGCATGGTCGAGACGCTGACCGGCGACGTGCTGCTGCGGACCATGACCTTCGTGCCGGACGGTCCGCCGGCGTACGACCGGCCGGCCAAGGATGTCAAGGCCAAGGTGCGCACCACGGCCGCCGGCATGAGCACCATCTACGCCGGCAGCGCCGGGCCGATCGCCTGGGCGCCGGAGACCGACTAGTCCCGCCGCAGCGCCGCCACCAGTTCGCGCGCATACCGGGGCAGCGCGCCGAGCTCGCGCACGCAGATCAGCAGTTTGCGTTCGGCCCATTCATCGGATAGTTTCAGCACCAGCAGGCGGTCGACGGCGGCATGGCGGCGCGCCGCCGTCTCCGGCATCAAGGCCAGGCCGGCGCCGCTGGCGGCCATGCGGCACACCGCCTCGAAGCTGCGCAGCCTGATCTTGCACTGCATGCGCAATCCCAGTCGCGTGGCCTGGCCGGCGGCGTACTGCTGGAAGGCGCTGTCGCCCGCCAGGCCGATGAAGTCGTGGGCCAGCGCGTCGGCGTAGCGAATGGCCCGCCGGTTGCGGTACTGGCGCGCCAGCGGATGGCCGCGTCCCATCGCCAGCACGACGCGGTCGTCGCGGAAGGCGAAGGTTTGCAGCGCGGAGACATCGGCCGCATCGCTGACGATGCCGATGTCCGCCGCGCCCTCGGCCACGGCGCGCACGATGTCGTGGCTGAGGCGCTCCTCCAGGTCGATGCCCAGTTTCGGATGCGCGGCGAGGAAGGCGGACAGCGCGTCCGGCAGGAATTCGGTCATGGCGGAGGTGTTGCACAGCAGCCGGATGCGTCCCTTCAGGCCGGACGCGAATTCGGCCAGGTCGGCCTGCATGTCGTCCACCTGGCGCGCGATGGCGCGGGCGTGGTGCAACAGGGCGCGGCCGGCTTCCGTCGGCTCGGCGCCGCGCCGGCCGCGCTGAAGCAGCGCCACGTCCAGCGCCTGCTCCATGCCGCGGATGCGGGCGCTGGCCGACGGCAGCGCGAGGTGCGACAGCTGCGCGCCCGCCGTGATGCTGCCGCTTTCCGCGATGTGGACGAACAATTTCAGGTCGGTCAGGTCGAAGCGCATGATGCCAGCCTATGGATTATACGAAGTCTGGCTGAGTATATTCCACATTTTCAGGTGGGGCGCGCGGCGGCACAATAGGGTTACCGGCATGGGCTTGCCGACCGTCGCTGTGGCGCTGCTGACGCTGAAGATGCCGCCGCTGGAGGCAGCGGCGCTGCTGGTCGTGCCTTCGTCTGTGACGAATGTCTGGCAGCTGGCGGCGGGGCCGGCGTTGTATCCCCTCTGGTTGCGCCTGCGGCCCATGCTGCTGGCGGTGTGCTTCGGCACCGCGGTGGCGGCCCTGCTGGCCGGCGCGCCGGACGCCGCCCGCTGGAGCGGGGCGGTGCTGGGGATCGCGCTGCTGGCGTACGGTCTGCTGGGCTTGACCGGCTGGCGCTGGCACGTGCCGCCGCGCGCCGAACGCTGGGCGGGGCCGCTGGCCGGCGCCTGCACCGGCTTGATGGCAGGCGTCACCGGCGTCTTCGTCATGCCGGCGGCGCCATATCTGCAGGCGCTGTCGCTGGACAAGGACGATCTGGTGCAGGCGATGGGACTGGCCTTCACCGTCTCCA
>Ga0308157_10008258_pt1 | contig 11889 bp, 10 predicted proteins | sample PhyBR1_FD_201035 | JGI IMG/M metagenome (GOLD analysis project Ga0308157, IMG submission 201035) | Phyllosphere microbial communities from UC Gill Tract Community Farm, Albany, California, United States - DLSLB.R1 | ecosystem: Host-associated > Plants > Phyllosphere > Unclassified | place: USA...
CATCGGCGCTGCCGTAGTCGAAGCGGTCCCAGGTTTTCGGCAGCGGCGTCGGATTCTCGGCTTCGACAAAGGCCGAGTAGAAATCGAAGTTTGCCGCCAGCATGAAGGCGCCGCCGTGGTAGGAGTCGTCATTCATGTACAGATCGGTCACCGGCGCCTGCGGCGAGGCTGCTTTGATGGCCGGGTGAGAATCGATGATGCTTGCCGATGTGTAGAAGCCGGGATAGGAAATCCCCAGGATGCCGACCTTGCCGTTGTTATTGGCCACGTTCTTCAGCAGCCAGTCGACGGTATCGTGCATGTCTTCGCTCTCGTTGCCTTCGCCTTTGGCGCGCTTGGGATTACTGTGCGGCGTCATTTCCTGCCACTTGCCCTCGGACATATACCGTCCGCGCACATCTTGCTTGACGAAGATGTAGCCGCTGTCCTCGAACTGTTGCGACGGGCCGATGTGCTCCGGGTAGAAATCCACGCCGTAATGCAATTCGCCGTTCGCCTGCACGCCGGCGCTATATGGCGTGCGCTGGATCAGGAAGGGATAGGGTTTGCTGGCGTCCTTCGGGACGTAGACGGCGGTGAACAGCTTGATGCCGTCGCGCATCGGTATGTTGAATTCGTATTTGGTGTAGTGCTCGCGCAAGCTCCATTTCGGCGCGTCAGCCTCGGCGGCGCTGGCGTGGAGGCTGGTGGCGCCCAGCAGCAGCGACAAGGCAAGGGCGGTGTATCGCAATTTCATGAAGTCCAGGGGATAAGTGGCTGAATCGGCTAGTGTACTGGAGTGGATAACTCTCGCTGCAAAAAATTTGCGCAGCGGGATTTTGTCCATTGAAAACAAAGGCTTAGAAGCCGCTGAGAATGCTTCTTAACAACCTTATCCACAGAAAATGTTAACAACCTGAGGGAAGACAGTCGATCAGCGCGCGGCTGGCGGCCGACATGCGCCGGTGCGGAGGATAAATCAGCGAAAACGGCCGGCTGCGACCGCGCAACGCCGGCAGCACCTCGGTCAGTTGGCCGTTGGCCAGCCGCTCTTCGGCGATGAAGTGATAGGTCTGGCAGATGCCCAGGCCTTGCTGCGCCAGCGTCACCACGCCCAGCACATCGTCCGTTACCAGCATGCGGGCGGGCGCCAGCCAGTCGAGATCCTGGCCGTCCACCCGCAGCAGCCATGGCGCCTGGCGGCCGGTGCTCGGCAGGATGAAGGGCAGGCAGGCGTGCCGGGACAACTGGTCGAGGTCGCGCGGCATGCCGGCGTGCGCCACATAGGCTGGCGAGGCGACCAGGCACACGGCCTCATCGCCGAGACGCTTGGCGGCCAGGCCACTGTCGGCCAACTCGCCGAGGCGGATGGCCATGTCGTAACCTTCTGCCACCAGATCGACATTGCGGTTGCTGATGCTGAGTTCTATCGTCACCTGCGGATGCTGTTCCATGAATGGCCGCAGCAGGGCAGGCAGGCGGTAGTGCCCATAAGTGGTGGGCACACTGATGCGCACCTTGCCGGACAATGCGCCGCCCTGGCCCTGAATCGCCCGTTCGGCATCAGCGATCAGCCCGAAAGCGCTGCGCGCCTGATCCAGATACAGAGTGCCAGCCTCGGTGATGCTGAGCCGGCGCGTGGTACGGCGCATCAGTTGCACGCCAAGCCGCGCTTCCAGCCGCGCCACCGCCCGGCTCAGCACTGAGGGCGTGGTGCCGAGCGCGACCGCCGCCGCGCTGATGGTGCCCTTGTCGATGATGGTGACAAAGGCTTCCACGTCCGCCATGTGATCGAATTGCCGTGCCATTCATACCTTTCAAGAACAGATGATTTGAATTTCCGGTTATTTAAACACATCGCAAGCATGAATACACTGTTGCTATTGAAAACAAAGGAGCAACACCATGAAGCACACCCTCCGCAACGCCGTCTCCGGCGCCGTCCTCGGCCTGGCCGCTTTGACTGCCAGCGCCGCCAACGTGCTGGTCGTACTGTCTGATGAATCCCAGCTGGCTCTGCGCGACAACCGCAGCTTCGACACCGGCTTCTACGCCAACGAACTGATGCAGCCAGTGAAAAAGCTGATCGACGCCGGCCACACTGTCACGTTCGCCACGCCGCTGGGCAAGGCGCCGACCGTCGATCGCAGCTCGGTGGACAAAATGTACTTCGGGAATGACGAGGCGCAGATGCAGCAGCACCTGGCGCTGCTGGATAAACTGCAGCTGACCTCGGCCACCAGTTCACCGGTGATCAGCCTGGCGCGCGTAGAACAAACCGGCTACGCCCGCTATGATGCGGTCTACGTGCCGGGCGGCCATGCGCCGATGCAGGACCTGCTGCATAGCGCACCGCTGGGCCGCCTGCTGGCAGCTTTCCACAAGGATGGCAAGCCGACTGTCCTGGTCTGCCACGGCCCCATCGCACTGCTGTCGACGCTGGGGCAGCCGCAGCAGTTCACCAAAACGCTGGAGAACGGCAAAGCCGCCAAGGCGCCCGGCTGGATTTACGCCGGCTACAAGATGACGGTGATTAGCAATCTGGAAGAGGAAGCCGCTAAGCCCATGCTGAAAGGTGGCGAGATGAAGTTCACGCCGCAGACGGCGCTGGAACGTGCGGGCGGCGTCTATAGTAGCGCCGCCAACTGGCAGCCGAAAGTGGTGGTGGACCGGGAACTGATCACCGGCCAGAATCCGGCATCGGCCAACGCGGCGGCGGACGAACTGCTGGCGCGGCTGAAACGCTGATCAGTGGAATGATGGAGAGAACATCTTCCGCTGGAAGGGATTGATGTCCTTGCGCAGCAAACGCGGCATCAGCGGGTCGGAAACGAAGGCCTGCGATTTGTAGAAATTGTCGGTGCCTTCGCCTGCCTCCAGCAGCAGGCGCTTGATGCCGGCGCCCGCGCAGTATTGTTCAATGCGCTTCATGATCCAGTGGCCGATGCCCTGGCCGCGGTATTGACTCAGTATTATCAGCTCCGACACAAAGCAAAACTCCGGCGGCGCCAACTCCAGGCGGGCGATGCCGATCTGCTTTTTATTCAGCTCGACCGCCACCCATTGCACCGTGCCGCGCGCGTCAGCCGCCTTTGGCCGTGGCAGCGCCCCTTCGCTGTCCGCGTCGCGGCGAAACGCCATCAGGACTTTGGTGGCGGGCGGGGCTTTCAGCAGGCGAAATTGCAGATCGAGTTCCATCTTACGTGTTTCAAGTAGGTGATACCCGTATACTGCGACCCCTGCGTCGAAGGTGCAAGTGTTCTTTTTGTATAAATTGTTTCATTAACAGCTTGTGCGACAATGAGGCATGAGCGACTCCTACTTCTACCAGCCGGCACAAGGCCACGGCTTGCCGCATGATCCATTCAACGCCATCGTCGGGCCGCGCCCGATCGGTTGGATTTCCACCCGTTCCGCCAGCGGTATATTGAACCTCGCACCTTATAGCTTCTTTAATGCGTTCAATTACACGCCGCCACTGATTGGCTTTGCCAGCCTGGGCCGCAAGGACACGCTGGTGAATATCGAGGAAACCGGTGAATTTGTGTGGAACCTCGCCACCCGCCCGCTAGCCGAGGCGATGAACGCCAGCTGCGCCGCCGCGCCGCCAGAGGTGGACGAGTTCCAGCTGGCCGGCCTGACGCCGCAACCTTCCAACATTGTCTCGGTGCCACGCGTGGCGGAGAGCCCGGTGGCGTTTGAATGCAAGCGCAGCCAGATCATCCGCCTGCACGGCGCGTCCGGCGCGGAAACCAATAGCTGGCTGATATTAGGGGAAGTGGTGGGCGTGCATATCGCGCGTGAGCTTCTGCGCGATGGCATTTATGATACGGCCGGCTCGCACACCATCCTGCGTGGCGGCGGCCCGGCCGATTACTTCGAAATCACGCCGGACAGCCTGTTCCGCATGACGCGGCCCAGCTATCCGTAGACCTCAATAGGTGTAGAACATTTGCTGGATCTGCTTGCTGTCGCTGGTCTTGGTCAACGCCAGCATCAGCAGGATGCGGGCTTTTTGCGGGTTCAGCGTATCTGCGGCAACGAAGTCCAGTTCATCGTCGTTGGCTTCGCCGTTGCGGGCGACGATGCCCTGGCCGACGCGGCTGGCACGCACAATCAGTACGCCCTGTTTACGCGCGGCCACCAGGCCGGCCTTGACCGAGCTGGCCAGGCTGCCATCGCCAACGCCGGCGTGAATGATGCCCTTGGCGCCGGCGCCCACCAGCGCGTTCAGCGCAACTGGGCTAACATTGGCGTAGCCGTAGACGATGTCGACCTGTGGCAGCGCGGTCAGCTTGCTGATGTCGAACTCGCTGTCGGCGGTGTGCTTGCGGGTCGACTGGCGGTAGAAATATGGCTTGTTGCCCTGGATGTAGCCGAGCAGGCCCAGTTCCGGGGTCTTGAAACTGTCCGGCGTCGAGGTATTGGTTTTGGTGACGTCGCGGGCGGCGTGGATCTGGTCGTTCAGCGCCACCAGCACGCCTTTGCCGATGGCGTCTTTGCTGGCGGCCAGCAGCACGGCGTTGTACAGATTGATCGGGCCGTCAGCCGACAGCGCGGTGCCCGGACGCATGGCGCCGACCAGCACCACCGGCTTTTTGCTCTTGACGGTCAGGTCCAGGAAGTAGGCGGTTTCTTCCAGCGTGTCGGTGCCGTGTGTTATGACGATACCGTCAACATCAGGCTGCGCCAGCAGGGTGTTGACGCGCTTGGCCAGCGTCAGCCAGTGCTCGTTGCTCATGTTTTCGCTGGCGATCTGGAACACTTGCTCGCCTTTGACGTCGGCAACCTTGGCCAGTTCCGGCACGGCGGCGATCAGGCGGTCCACGCCAACGGTGGCAGCGGTGTAGCCAACCGTGGTGGTGCTGGTGGCGCCGCTGCCGGCAATGGTGCCGCCGGTGGCCAGGATGGTCACGTGGGCCAGTTTTTCCGCTGCCCCGGCATAGGAACTGAGCAACATTGCGCACGCCAGCAGTGCTTTGAACCAGCGGGCGGAAATTGGGTTGGACATATTGTCTCCTGATCAAGCTGTAAAGCATGGGATATTAACAAATCGCCCGTGTGTCAACAACGCGCGGTGTTGCTGCGTTAAGTCAGGATGTAGGATATAAAAGAGAAAAACATATGAGATTGCTAATCACGACAGCGTTGATGCTGGCGCTGGCGGCCTGCGGCAAGTCGGCCGAGCAGAAGCAGCGCGAGGATATGGCGCTGTTGAACAGCCAGGGCGAAAAATATGTCAGGGAAAAGGTGCTGGAACCGGCGCATGCGCAGTTCCGCAACCAGTTCATCGGCAAGGGCGGCGCGCCGTGCGGCGAAGTCAACGCCAAGGATGCCTTTGGCGCCTACATCGGCTTTCAGCGCTACATCTCGGTGGCGCGCGACCTGACGCTGCTGGCGCAAGATGTAACGCCGGATGAATTCGAGACGCAGTGGCAGCAGCTATGCCGCTGACGATCCTGCCACAAGGGGAGGCGACCGCGCCGCCTGTTTAGCGCTATGATGGCCGCATCACTCAACGAGGATACGGCATGGAACAGCACACCGGGGGCACCGCCCCGCATCTGGCGTCGTCCGACATCGGCAACCGCCGCCATCAGATTTTCCCCACACTCAGCGAAGCGCAGTTCGACGTGCTGCTGCGCTACGGCGAACGACAGCACTTCAGTGCCGGTACGGTGCTGTTCCGCCAGGGTGACCGCCATATTCCGATGTATGTGATTATCTCCGGCGCGATCGAAATCGAGCGCGGCTCGGTGCTGGGCGCCAGCATGCTGGGCACGCATGGGCCGGGCATGTTCACCGGCGAGATGGGCGCGCTGGCCGGCCGCGCCGCCGTCGCCACCGCGCGCGTGGTGGAGGACAGTGAGCTGATCGTCATCAGCGAGGAGGCGCTGCGCACGCTGGTGATTTCGGAGGCCGAGCTGAGCGAAACCATCATGCGCGCCTATATCCTGCGCCGCGTGGCCTACATGCAGGATCAAACCGGCGGCGGCGTGGTCATCTTCGGCGCACGCGATTCGCAAGAGACGCTGGTGTTGCGCCATTTCCTCAACCGTAACGGCCAGCCGGCTGCTTACTTCGATACCGAGAACGCGCACGATGAAGAGGCGCACAAGCTGATGGAGCGCTTCGGCATTACGCTGAAGGATATTCCGGCGGTGGTCACGCTGTCCGGCGACGTGCTGCGCAAGCCGACGCTGCGCCAGCTGGCGGACGGCATCGGCATCAGCCCCGATAGCATCGATGGCCGCTTGTTTGACGTGGTGGTGGTCGGCGCCGGTCCAGCGGGGCTGGCTGCTGCGGTGTACGCGGCATCGGAAGGCTTGACGGTGGCGGTGCTGGATGCGAAGGCGCCCGGTGGCCAGGCTGGCGCCAGCTCCAAGATCGAGAACTACTTCGGCTTCCCGACCGGCGTGTCGGGACAGGCGCTGGCCGGGCGCGGGCTGTCGCAGGCGCGCAAGTTTGGCGCCGAGGTGGCGGTGCCGGTCAAGGTCAGCGCGGTCAATTGCAGCGAGCAGGAATACGCCATCGATATCGACAGCGGCGAGAAGCTGCGCGCGCGCTCGATCGTCATCGCCAGCGGCGCGCGCTACCGCAAGCCGGCCTTGCCGGGACTGGAGCGCTTTGAAGGCAAGGGCGTCTACTACAGCGCCTCATTCATGGAGGCGAACTTCTGCGCCAACGAAGAAGTGGTGATTGTCGGCGGCGGCAATTCGGCGGGGCAAGCGGCGGTGTTCCTGTCGTCGCACGCCAAACACGTGCACATCGTCGTGCGTTCCGGGGGGCTGGCCGCCAGCATGTCGCGCTACCTGATCCAGCGCATCGAAGCCTCGCCGAAAATCACGCTGCATACGCACAAGCAGATCGTCGAGCTGCGCGGCGGCGAGCGGCTGGAAAGCATCTGCTGGCAAAGCCAGGGCGCTGAACCGCGCGAGGCGCCGGCGCGTCATCTGTTCCTGTTCCTCGGCGCGGAGCCAAGCACCGCCTGGCTGGGCGATTGTGTGGCATTGGACGCCAAGCAGTTTGTGCTGACCGGGCCGGATGTTCCTGCGGCAGCATGGCCGCTGGAACGTTCGCGCCACTTCCTGGAAACCAGCCGTCCGCGCATCTTCGCGGTCGGCGATGTGCGCAGCGGCTCGGTCAAGCGGGTGGCGGCGGCGGTTGGCGAAGGCTCGGCGGCGGTGGCTTCGCTGCACCAGGCGCTGGCGTCGGACCTCCTTTAAGGCTCGATGCTGCTCAGCGGTTTGCTGTATTTGTTGGCGCGGCGGACTGGCGGCTGCTGGCGCGGCGGCCGCGCCAGCGCCTCCTGTGCGCGCTCGTAGCCGTACTGCCATTGGTCGCGCATGTGCTGGGCGAAGATGTCGTAGCTCGGCGGCATTTGCAGTTCGATGCGGTTGCGCAGCCAGTCCAGCTTTTGCTGTAGCTGCTGCTTTTCCAGCACCACCGAAACGTCGGACGAGTCGATGCGCATGTCGGCCAGGTGCGAGTTGGCGTAGCGCAGGCGCGCGTTGCCGTCCACGCCCAGCACCGAGCGCCAGGCGGGAATCGAGAATACCTGGTCGAAGGCTTCCTTGAATTCCATGATGACTTCCTCACCCAGCCTGCGGGCGATTTCGACCGGGAACAGGTCCAGCACGCCGCCGATGTACTCGTCGCCGCGATAGCGGGCGCTGCGGAAGTAGATCATGTCGGCGATGGAAAGGCGGGCGGCTTCGTTGACGGTCGCCGTGCTGTCGGTCAGCATCGCCTGCGCGATGGCGTGCTGGCCCCAGCGTTCGTCTGCCAGTGGCGAGTCCATGCCGTGCAGCGCGTTGGCGGTGCGTTCGTTGCAGAAGATGGTTTCCGCATACAGCTTGCGCTGACCGCGCCGCTGGCCGACATCTTCAGGCCCGAACAGGAGCTTGCCAGCGATGATGGCGACCTCGACTTCGGGCGTCTCGACCGCTGAAGGCAAAGGCAGTTGTGGCGGAATCTCGAACAGGTAATCGTTGAACAGGTCAGGAACCACCGGTGCGCGGGCGGTGGACAGCTTGCGCCCGGCCGCACGCATCAAGGTGCCGGCCAGCGCCGCACGGTCGGTGGACCGCAGGCTGCACCAGAAGCCGTACATCTCTTCGGATGACAGCCAGAGACGCTGTGTTTCCGGATCAGGCAGGTTGTGGATGATGGCGGCGGCAATCGCACCACCGCAGCTGGCCAGCAGCACATCAGGCGCCTTGCCGGCCTGCCGCAGCGCGGCATACATGCCGATATAGATGCCGAAGCGGAAGCCGCCACCGCCCAGCACCATGCAACGTTTATATGGTTTATACGAATCTTGCGTCATAGAACGCCACCATATCACGAAGTTTGATCCATTCGACATTTGATCGCCGTTCCGCTTGACGTATCTTCACCTGAGGCGAACTATGTGAAGCATGGACGGACATGGCACATCGACGGACGAAATGCTGCAGACCTTGCTAACGCGCACGGCTGTTATGCAGGCACAAATGCAGATACAGAATGAGTCCATGCTGGCGACGCTGAAGCTGATGCAGGAGGGACAGCAAGCACTGGCGCGGGAGGTGGCTGTGCTGCGCGACGGACAAAATGAACTTCGCGTTACCACCGGCGCTATGCAGGCGGAGCTTAAGGCGCTCAACGAGAGAATGACGTATTACGCCACCGAGGCGAAAGTTGAGTCCGTCCGTACAGAAGTTGAGTCCGTCCGTACAGCACTCCACAAAGCGATAGAAGCACAGACCTGGCGCCTGATGATATGGATGACAGCGGCGGGCTCCGGCCTCGTCGGCGCCACGTATTACATCGCCCGCAACGTCCACTAATTACAGCTGATGTTCCAGCATCAGACGCAGGGTGGCATAGCCTGGCGTCAGGCGCAGGGTGCGCACGGCGCCCTTGGCGTCGGTGTAGCTGTAGTTCTCCGTCGCTTGCTGACGCAGCAGATTGCTGGCGGACAGACGCAACTGCGTTCTGGCTTGCCATTTCCACACGGCGTACAGATCCAGTTCCCGTTTCGGGCTGGTGCTGCTCAGCGTTTCTGCTGACTGGCGTTCGCGTTCGCCGGCCTGGTAATTCAGGTTGCCGCCCAGCGTCCACCGTGACCAGCGATAGTCCAGGCCGATGTTGGCGGTGGCTGGCGTCTGCGATTCCAGTCGGTTGTACGGTCCCGGCACATTGTTCACGCGCGACCAGTTGCGCGCCAGGTTGGCGCGCAGGTCCAGCGCCTTCGTCAGCGGCAGTTTCGCTTCCAGCTCCACGCCGTGCGAGCTGGCCTTGCCGTCGTTGAACGGCGCCGTCACCCAGATGCCATCCTGTTCGAACAAGCGCCATTGCGTCACATCGCGAATGCGGCGCGCGTAGACGCTGGCGCTGAGCAGCGCGCCATCGCCGAGATAATGTTCGTAAGCCGCATCCAGGCCCCAGGCCAGTTCCGGCCGCAGCAGCGGGTTGCCTTGTTCATCCGGATTGGTCTGATTGTTATTGTTATCCTTGGTGTAGCGGCGTGGCACCAGCCGCACCAGTTGCGGCGCCTTGTACGTGCGGCTGAGCGCCAGCCGGACCACATCCTTGTTCTCCAGTTCATAGCGGGATTGCAGCGAAGGGCTCCAGACTGCCGAGCTGCTGTCCAGCTTATCCGGCGCATTGGCGGCGGCCGCACGGCTGACGGTGTCCAGTCGCTCGTGGCGCAATCCCAGATACAGCGAGTAGCGCTTCGTGACTTGCCATTCATCCTGCGCGAACACCGCCAAACGGTTCACGGTCGCGGAATAATCGGCGTTGTTGGCGCTGGTTTGCACACCGGCTGCATCGAATAGCGTCTCGTCGCGGTCCTCGCGCCGCACGCCATGGCTGACATCCCAGCCGAGTGCAATCGCATGCGTCTCGCCGACCGGATGGCGATAGGTGCCGGTGCTGGTGACGGTGTTCTCCACCGGCCCGGAATCCACATGGTGACGGCTTTTCGGCGCGCCATCGGCATCCATGCCGTGAAAGTCGAAGGTGCCGGTGCGGCGATTGGTGCTGGCGCCGAGTTTCATTTCCAGTTTGTCGCCGTTGTCCAGGCGATGTGTCCAATTCAGGTCGCTGCACAGCATAACGAAGTTGGCGACGAAGTTGGCCGTGTTGTGCGGATATTCGCTATGCTCGCCGAGCAGCGCTTGTTCATCAGCGACGGTCAGGTTGTCCATGCGGCGCAGGTAGGCGAAGCTTTGCCAGCTCAGGGTATCGCCGCCGTCGAGCTTCCAGTTCAGGCGCGGCGTCAATGTCAGCGAATCGGTGCGGCCGGTTTCCGTTTGCGGTGTGCGGCGCAGCAGTGTGAGCGTGCCATCGGGCGTGCGTTGCTCCTGCCAGTCGGTAAAGGGCTTGCGGTTTTGCTTGCGCGTCAGCGTCGCGGCAAGGCTGTACGAGAAGGCGCCGTCCTGGTCGGAGATTTGTCCGCTGACCGATGGCGTGCTGGCGCCGGCCTGACGCGCGAGACTGGCGCTGACCGAGCGCTGGCCTTTTGTCGCGGCTTTCTTCAGGATGATGTTGATGGCGCCGGCCACCGCCTGGTTGCTCAGTTCCGCCGTGGCGCTGCGCAGGATTTCGATGCGTTCGATGGTTTCCGGCGCGATGCTGTCCAGCGAGAAGCCGGTGGCGACAGGTTCGCCGTTCAGCAGGATCTGCGTGTAGCCATTGCCCAGGCCGCGCATCTGGATGCCGCCGCCCTGGCCGGGCGTGCCGCGAATGCTGACGCCGGGCAGGCGCTTGAGCACATCGGCCAGCGTCTGGTCGCCCTGGCGCACAATGTCGGCGTGCTGGATGACGATGGCGGTGGTGGTTTCACGCTGGCGCAAGTCGTCGCGGCTGGCCTTGATCTGGACCTGTGGCGGCTCCGGCGTTTCGGATGCGTAGGCGCAAGCGGTCACCGCCAGCAGCAGGCTGCTGGTGATACGTGGTACTGGCATGGCTTATCCCTTCGAGGGTAGTTGCTGGCGGCGGACCTTGAGGGCGCGCGCGGTGGCGTAGGCGTCGAGGTTGGTGAACATGGTGGCCGGATCGATGTTCTGGCCGTTCTGCCGGGCTTCAAGATGCAGGTGCGGGCCCGTGGCGAGGCCGGTTTCACCGACTGCGCCGATCAACTGGCCGGCCTGTACCCGCTGGCCGGGTTTGACGCTGACGCTGTTCAGGTGCGCGTACAGCGAGCGCTGCGCGCCGTGCTCGATGATGACGGTGTTGCCGTATTTGCCGTCGTTTTCGGCGATCGGGCCGGCGGCGATGACGGTGCCGCCGGCGGTGGCGTGTACGGGCGTACCTTTGGCCGCGCCGAAATCGATGCCTTTGTGCGGCGTGCGCGGTACGCTGCGCTTGACGCCGTAGAAGCTGGTAACGCGGACCTTGTCGAGCGGTGCGCGCCAAGCCTCAGCGGCCGGCAATGGCGCCGCTACCGCCATCGGGGGCGCGGTGAGTGCCAGCGCCGGTTGCAGCATGACGCCGGCGACCAATACGCTGGTCAACACGGCGGCGGTGATCCAGGTGGCGGCGGTGCTGAGCGTTGGCAAGCTGCTTTTCTGCATGTGACGAATCCGCGCGGTGATGGTGGCGCCGTTAAACGCCGCCACGCCCATCGGTGCTGTCCATTGCTGTAGCAATGAAGCGGCGTATTGCTTGCGCTGGTGTTGCGGACGTCCTGCCAGGACATGCTGATCGCATTGCAGTTCCAGCGCCCATTCCATTTGCTTTGCCATCCAGCGCAGGACGGGATTGAACCAGAAAACCGTCTGCAAGGTGGCGGCGAAGGCCAGGCACAGTGGGTCGCGGACATGCCAGTGATGCAGTTCGTGGGCGACGATCATTTGCTGCTGTTCCCGGGTGAGCGCGTCCAGGTGGGCGGGCAGCAGCAGGACCGGGCGCAAAACGCCG
>Ga0308157_10008259_pt1 | contig 11888 bp, 10 predicted proteins | sample PhyBR1_FD_201035 | JGI IMG/M metagenome (GOLD analysis project Ga0308157, IMG submission 201035) | Phyllosphere microbial communities from UC Gill Tract Community Farm, Albany, California, United States - DLSLB.R1 | ecosystem: Host-associated > Plants > Phyllosphere > Unclassified | place: USA...
GATCCGGCAAAGCGGCGCATGTCGCGCTGCTGCGCCCCGTTGGGCATCAGTTGGAATTTGAAGGCCTGCAGGCGCTGCATACTGGGATTTTATCCAGCTCATGCGAATGACCCCATGGGAAACCCCAGCTTCAGGACGGATTTGCCGTCCGCGCTCTTGACCCCGCCCTTAACGGCAGGGTTTGCCGCGCACTTGATCAAGCAAATGCTACTGATAGGCGCAACGCTGTCAGGAACCGCCGCACTGGCGCAGACCCCGCTCAAGAGCGTCTTCGCTCTTCCCGGGGTGACGGAAAAGGTCAGCGCCGAGCTTGTGGTGCGCGAGAGCGGGCCGCTGACCCGCGAGCTGCTGATTGCCTTCACCGACAAGGCAACCGGCTGCCCCATCACCGAGTTCGAGGAAGAACTGACCCAGCAGCTTCATGTGTTGGCGACCGACAGCGATTTTTCCAGCTTCGTGCACGAGCATGGGGGCAAGCCTGGCACCGACGGACGCTTCAGCGTCGTGATGCGCTTTCCCAAGCCGGGCACCTACCATGTGTACGCCGACGCCATGCCCAAGGGCCTGGGCCAGCAGGTCGTGCGCTTTGAAGTTCCGGTCGTGGCTGCAGCCGCTGCGGCAGCCGCGCCCCAGGTGACGCCAGGCTCGGACGGCCCCTACTCCGTCAAGCTCGATACCTCGGCCCTGCGCGTCGGGCGCGAAAGCATGATGATGCTGACGGTGCTCAAGAACGGCAAGCCGGCAACGGACCTGGGCCTGTATCTGGGGGTTGCCGCGCATGCGGTGTTCGTGAATACCGAGGACCTCAGCTATGTACATGCCCACGCCATGGCAGCCGATACCGCCAAAGGCGGCCATGGCAACCACGGCAACCACGGCGGGCATGTAGCGCACGGCGCCTCCACGGACGCGGCCCGGATGATGCTGCATGCCACGCCGCCGCGCGCTGGCCGGTATGCGCTGTGGATACAGTTCAAGGGCGGCAACCAGGTGCGGACCGTGCCGTTTGTCGTCAACGTTGCGGCCGCGCCTTGATCGCTCTGTCAGGCGGCTGACCGCGACGTAGCCGAATGCGGCTTCAGGGCGGCCGGCGATCCGGCGGCCGGCGTCCCGGCGCGCGGCGTCCCGGCGGCGCCCTCTTTGTCCAGGTCCACGCGCTCAAAACAGCTCTTGCTGCAACGAGGTCAACGCCGCAAAACTCTCGCCAAAGGGAAAAAGAATGGAATCGGCAATCGGCTGCAGCTGCTTGAAAAGATAGTGCTCATAGTCGATGCCTGACTGGCGCGCTTCCAGCGGCTGCGGTCCGCTGCGGGTCATGACATATTGAATCCAGCCGCCGTTCTGATATTGATGGGGGCGCCCCACTGCTTTGTTGTGCGCGTCGGCAATGCGCGCCGCGCGCACTTGCGGCGGCACGTTCACCTCGTAGGCATCCAGGCGGTGACGCAGGCGCTTGCGGTAGATGAGCAAGTCGTCCTTTTCCCCGGCCAGCGTGGCCTGCGCATAGGCGGTGACGAACTCGCGGTGCGGCTCATCGCGGAAAATGCGCGTCAGCAACCCCTCCTGGAACTGGCGCGCCAGCGGCGTCCAATCGCTGCGCGCCATCTCCAGACCACGGTAGACCATTTCCTCCTTGCCACTGGCATCCAGGCTCAGACCCGCGTAGCGCTTCTTGCTGCCGATATCCGAACCACGGATGGTCGGCATGAAGAATTTCTTGTAATGGGTGTCGAACTCGATTTCCAGGAAGTTCTCCAGACCTTGGTCATCGCTGAGGGAGCGGGTCCACCAGGCGTTGATCTCGCGCACCAGCTGCGCCGCCACGGCATGCGCCTCGTCATTCGAGTGGGCGCGCTTGAGCCAGATGAAAATCGAATCGGTATCGCCATAAATGGTTTCATAGCCCTTGTCCTCCACAAAGGACCGGGTGAGCTTCATCATCTCGTGCCCGCGCAAGGTCACGGCCGAGACCAGCTTGGGGTTGAAGAAACGGCATTCGGTCGCCCCCAGCACCCCGGCAAAGGAGTTCATCAGCAGTTTCAGCGCCTGGGACAAAGGCTCGTTGCGGACCCGCTTGGCTTCGTCGCGCGCCTTGGAAAGCGTGGTCACGATTTCGGGCAGACAGTGCTTTTCACGCGAGAACACGGTCTGTTGGGGGCCGGCAACGCCCAGCGTGGCATCGGCCAGCTGCATGCCTTCGGCAAGGCCCACGGGATCGACAAGAAAAGTGCGGATGATGGACGGGTACAGGCTCTTGTAGTCCAGCACCAGGACGGAGTCGTAGAACCCGGGCTTGGAGTCCATCACATAGCCGCCCGGGAACGCCTTGGTCTCGATCTCGCCCACGTTGGGCGCCACATAGCCTTGGCGGTGCATGCGCGGCAGGTAGTGGTGGCTGAATGCGGCAATGGATCCGCCAAAGTGGTCGGCCTGCAGCCCGGTGGTCTGCGCCCGCTCCAGGACGAACTGCAGCAGCTTGGTTTTCTCGAAGATGCGCAGCACCAGCTCGCAGTCGCGAATGTTGTAGACCGCCAGCGATGGCTTGTCCTGCTGATACCGGCGCTCGATCTCGGCCATCTTGTCGTAGGCGTCGCCTATGGCCTTGCCCTCGCCCAGCAGTGTCTGCGAGACATTCTCCAGACTGAAGGAAGGGAAACTCCACACCGCGGCCTTGAGGGCATCGATGCCGTCAATGACCAGCCGGCCCGGTGTGGGCGCAAACAGATAGCCTTGCTTGCCGGGATGGGTGCGCCACGCAATGGGCTGGCGCTCGCGTCCGAGCAGCAGCTTCACGCCGCAGTCGTCCGCTGTCTTCTGCAGCACCCGCAGATCGAACTGGATCACGTTCCAGCCGACAATCACGTCAGGGTCGTTGCGTTCAAACCAGGCGTTGAGCTGCTCGACCATCGCCTTGCGGCTGGCGCAGTAGATGAGCGCGAAATCCAGCGGCGCGCCCGCCTCGGGCGGTGGCTGTCCAAGAATGAACACCACGCGCTCTGCCATCCCGTCCAGGGCAATGGAATACAAATCCTCATGCTGGCTGGTCTCGATGTCCAGCGACACCACCTTCAGCAGCGGCCGATAGTCGGCTGTGGCCTTGAGCCTGCAGTCCACGAGGCTAGCGCCTTGGACGCGGCCCGCTTCGACCAGCACTCCGGCAGTGATGAAGCGCTCCATCAGGTAGCGCTCGTGGGGGCGCACATCGGCTTCCAGCAATGCAATGTCCTGCGACTGCAGCGCACGCCCGAGTTTGCCCAGTTGGCGGAAATGCGTGGCGTAGATGCCAATGACCGGTTCCTGCTGGAAGGTCCGCAATGCCAACGCACGCAACTGCATGCGGGGAAAGCCGCCAAGCTGCGCCTGGACCGCTGCCTTATGCCGTGCCGGCACAAAGGCCACCGAAGTCTGAGCGCCAAGCACCACCTTCCTGGGCCCGTCGTCCGTTGCCAGCCAGAACTCGATTTCCGTGCCAGCCGGAGCATCCCGCCAATGGCGGGTGAGGATGAAGCCCTTGAATTCGGTCACGGAAACTGAGGATCGGGTCCTGCGGCACGGCGCCCGAGGCAGGCGCTGGAGTGAGGGGCCTGTCTTTTGCAAGACAGACCGGCTCAGCTCAGTATACTGTGCAAAACAACAGCATGACCCGGCGCATGCGCCGACATACGCTGTGCTGCAAACTGCGCCGCAAGCTGCGCCGCCCTATTTCCTATTGACCATCCGACGACGTTTCTTTGCCCTCACGGCATGCTCAAGTCCAGACCCAGCATTCTGGCCAGGGCAAAGGCGCCGAACCCCAGGCCCAGCAGCACCAGCATGAAAATGCCCGCCACCTTGCCGCTGGCGACCAGCACCGCGCGTGTGTCCTTGCCCTTCTTGCCCTGGTCGTAATGCCACTTGACGGCATAGAACATGCACGTGCTGAGCGTGAGCACCTTGAAGATAACGAAGCCTACGGGGATCCAATCGATCATTTTGAAAATTTCCAGCCTATGGCATGACAGCGTGAGAAGCACCGCCTCCCGCAGGAGAGAGGCGAAAACGCCAGCGACTGCCATGCAAGCAGGGGTGTGGCTGTGCCTTATGCACGCATACTACTTAAAAGCAATTTCCATACATCAAGACAAATTTTCGGCGTTAAAACCATGCAAGATGACCATTTGCCAATCTGGTTGCCGCAATTGGCCGTGCAGGGTGGTCCCCGCTTTTTGCAGATCGCAGATGCGTTGCAGGCAGCGGTGGCCGACGGGTCGCTGAGGCCGGGCGACCGCCTTCCGCCGCAGCGCCAGCTGGCCGCGCAGCTCGACGTCGACCTGACGACGGTCACGCGCGCCTATGACGAAGCCAGACGCCGCCACCTGCTCGAGGGCCGCGGCGCCCGGGGCACCTATGTCGCGGCGGCGAAAGTCGAACTGAGCGCTGTCCTCGATCTGAGCATGAACACCCCGCCACCGCCCGATGGCGTGGACTTTGACGACATGTTGAAACAAGGGCTGGCGCAGGTGCTGATGCGCACCGATTCCGAATTGCTGATGACCTACCACCTGGGCGGCGGAAGCGACTCCGACCGCCAGGCCGCAGCCAAATGGCTGGCGCCGATGTTCGGCGAACTGGATGATAGTCAGCTGGTGGTCTGTCCCGGCGCGCAGGCGGCGATTGCCGCCTTGATTCTCGCGCTGACGCAGCCCGGCGATGTGATCCTGACGGAGCCCATCGGCTACCCCGGCTTGCGTGCCGCAGCAACCCAGTTCGGCCGGCGCATCGTTGCGGTGGACGCGGACAAGCAGGGGATGGTGCCCGCGGCGCTTGAGCAAGCTTGCCGCGAGCACAAGCCCGGGCTGATCTACCTCAATCCGACATTGCACAACCCCACCGCCATCACCATGGGCGAGCGCCGGCGCAAGCAACTCGCCGGCGTCGCCAGGCGCTGCAAGGTTCGCATCGTCGAGGACGATCCCTACTGGCTGCTGGCCGATTCCCCGCCGCCGCCGATTGCCACGTTCGCGCCGCAGCAGGTGTACTACATCTCCACCCTGTCGAAATGCCTGACGCCCGGCCTGCGTGTCGCCTTCGTGCTCCTGCGGGACGCGCAAGAACGTGAACGTTTCCTGGTGGCGCTGAGATCCTTTGCGCTGATGGTCGCTCCGCTGACGGCAGCGCTGGCCACGCAGTGGATCTTCGACGGCACAGCGGGCGAATTGCTCGAAGGCGTGCGCAGGGAAGCGCGTGCGCGCCACCGCATGGCCAGGGATCTTCTGGCGGGCAGGTACAGCGGCGCAGGAGACGGCCTGCATGTATGGCTGGAGTTGCCGGGGTATTGGAACTCCGCACAGCTGGCGCATGCCGCCGAAAGCGAGGGCATAGCCGTGACGCCGGCAGAAGCATTCGCCACGGGCAGCGGATCCGTGAATGCCATTCGGATCTCCCTGGGCAGCATCAAGGACAGTCGACGCTTGCAGACGGGTCTTCGACGGCTGTCGGTCCTGTTGGCGCGCCGGCCCGAGTCGTCCAGCGCCGTGGTTTAACTGTGGCGCAAACCAGGCACGTCAGTCAGGCGCCTTCTCGGTGCGCTCGCAGGTCGCCAATCCGGCTTGCAGATTCCTTTGCAGCAGCCTCCATGCGCCGCATCCCAAACAAGAACAATGTCCTGAGAGACCCCGTCAGGCGATATGGTTGGCTTTTTTCCATCTGCGCAGCCGGCCCCTGGCATTCGCACAGGGCGACGACGTGTTGAGCTGGATCATTCGGCCCAGGGTGTATTTCTCATACCAGGCAAAGCCATACAGCGAAGCATCGGTTTGCTGCTCGACCAGGGCAATGATGCGCTCATGCACAGCCGCTAACTTTCGCAGCAGGTCGTCAAAGCTGGCATCGGCGTGATCGGCGTAGAACTTCTGTGCCAGCCGGCCCAGCTCGTTCCACCGGTAGCCGGCTTGCGGAAAAGCAACCGCCTGCCCCTTGGCCTTGCCATCGCACCATGTCAGCACCAGCTCATTCCAGCCGATCAGATAGGCCAGCAAATCGCACACGCTCATCAGCGTCCCTTGCGCATGGCCTTCCAGCGTGGCTTCGCGGCAGCGTTGAGGCGGCACAGTGGCAAGATCGGCTGCCAGCTTGCGGTAGCTGCCGCGAATCGCTTCGAGCAACTGCGGCTTGTTCTGGGGCACAGCCATAGCTTCAAGGGCTTGCGCGTACCGCTTCAGTCGGTGGAGGCTTGCGCCGCATCGCCCGCGCCATGGTAGACGGCTTCGATGTTGTAGCCGTCCGGGTCCAGCACAAACGCCGCGTAGTAGCCGGCATGGTAGTGCGGCCGCGGTCCGGGCGCGCCGTTGTCGGTGCCACCGGCCTGCAGCGCGGCGCGGTGAAAGGCGCACACCTGCGCGGCATCCTGCGCACGGAAGGCCACATGGCTGCGCGGCACGAACGGCGGCGCCTGGGTGATCCAGAACCCGCCGCCCGGGTCGTCACCCGAGGCCGGGCTGCTGCTGCCAAAGCCAACTGCATCGGGCAGCTCCAGGCGGATGCCGTGGCCCAGTGTGGCCAGCACCTGGGTATAGAACGCCTTGCTGCGGCCCAGGTCGCTGACATGAATGCCGGTGTGATCGATCATGCGATTTCCCTTGATGGAGAGGCAAAAAGCCAGGCACGTGGCCAAGCGCCCCACAGACAAAAAATACCTGCCTTGCGCTCAGCCATTGCGGGCAGATGCCGCGTGAAAAATATCGGTTTCTCGATTTTCCGCCATCCACCTGACAAGGCCATTACCCGAAGTAGTTCGGCAAGTTTCAATCTTGACTGCAGCGCATGGCAACCGTTGTATTAAACATCGCAATTCAGTCCCAAAAGCAGCCATCGCAAGCTCAAACACTTGTCTTTGTCCAAGATCTAATATCGCTTGATAAAACGGCGTTCATCGAGAGCAAAGCCTTGATCTTGGTAGAACTGATGCGCCAAAGCCCTGTGATCTGCGCTTGTAAATCCGCGCGAACACAGTTCAAGCCACAGAAAAAAGTGTCAGCTGCACTAGGCTGCTGCATCGCTGGTCCAGTGATGAGCATCAGGTCTGGCGAATCATGTTCGCCCGGGATGGTTGGCCTTGTCGGCCCTATTTCGCAGCTGCGTCTTGAATCACGGTTGCCCGTCGTGCGTTTCGCTGACCCCGGAAATCTGCACCCAGGCTCGACGGCGGTTCACCCAAATCTCGCGCTGCGGGCTGCCCAATTCGCTGCGCTGGCGCAGCACGCCGGTGCGCAGCGAATACGCCGGCGGATTTTCCACGGCGCAGGCGTAAAGCGAACTGCCGCAGTTTTCACAGAAGGCAAGAACGCGTTGCGTGCCACGGGCGGTGGTCTTGACAAAGGTTCTAGGCACGCCTTTCATGAGACGAAAGCCGGCCGCGGGGGCCGATATATTGGCCCTGAAGGCCGAGCCTGAATGGGTTTGGCAGTCCAGGCAATGGCATACCGTCATGGTGCCTGGCTCAACCTCCGCCTCGAATTCAATCGCGCCGCATTGGCACTGGCCTTCTACTTTCATGGGCTTCCTCGGTGGGCAGGACCTGGCTTCACGGTCGTTGTCGGCCGATGGCAGGTGCTCAGCGCATTGGAAAAATGGCCCGCGTTCGAGAACCTCGATCCCGGGCACTTGAGCCAAGCATACCGGAGCAAGGCAGGGTAACAAGCTGCGCCAGCTGCACTGGCACAAGCCTGACATCGCGGTTGTCGCCAAGCGGCTACCATGGCCTAGGTTTGCTGGTCCGTTCAGCCTTTGCGCCTTTTGACTGTTCGCGGCATTGTGCGGGAGGTGGCGGCTGGAGAGAACCCAGGTGCGCCTGCGCGCCACCTGCGGCTGGATTGAAGCAAATCCATTGCCCCTGTCATGCAACCAACCCAAGGAATGCTGTGAGCCTATCCCTTCTGAGCCGCTACGCCTTTTTTGCGGGCTGCGTGGTCTTCAGCCTTGCCAGTCTGCCGTTTGCCTCTTCCCATCTTGTTTGGCCCTTCACGCTGGTCACCAGCTTGCTGAGCCTGCTGGGACTGTTCGATCTGCTGCAAAGCAGCCATGCCGTTCGGCGCAACTATCCCATCCTGGGCAACATCCGCTATCTGGTCGAAGGCATACGCCCGGAGATCCGCCAGTACCTGCTTGAGTCCGACAGCGACGCCTTGCCGTTCTCGCGCGCCCAGCGCTCGCTGGTCTACTCGCGGGCCAAGAACGAGACCGCCGACAAGCCGTTCGGCACGCTGGTCGATGTCTACCAGCCAGGCTTTGAATTCATCAGCCACTCGATGCGCCCCGCGCCCCTGAGCGATCCGGACAGCTTTCGCGTCACCATAGGCGGGCCGCAGTGCACCCAGCCCTACTCCGCCTCGGTGTTCAATATCTCGGCAATGAGCTTTGGCTCGCTCAGCGCCAACGCCATCCGCGCCCTCAACCAGGGTGCACAGCGCGGCAACTTCGCGCATGACACCGGCGAAGGCAGCATCAGCCCCTACCACCGCGAGCATGGCGGCGACCTGATCTGGGAGCTGGGCAGCGGCTACTTTGGCTGCCGCACCGATGACGGCCGCTTCGACCCCCAGCGCTTTGCCGAGCAGGCGTGCTCGACGCAGGTGCGCATGATAGAAATCAAGATGAGCCAGGGCGCCAAACCGGGTCACGGCGGCATCCTGCCCAAGCACAAGGTGACGCTGGAAATCGCCCAGACCCGCGGCATTCCCATGGGCCAGGACTGCATCTCGCCTTCAAGCCACAGCGCGTTTTCCACGCCGCTGGAAATGGTGCAGTTCATTGCCCAACTGAGAACCCTGTCCGGCGGCAAGCCCGTGGGCTTCAAGTTCTGCCTGGGCCATCCCTGGGAATTCATGGGCATCGCCAAGGCCATGCTCCAGACCGGCATTCTCCCGGACTTCATCGTTGTCGATGGCAAGGAAGGCGGTACAGGCGCCGCGCCCGTGGAGTTCACCGACCACATGGGCGTGCCCATGCGCGAAGGCCTGCTGTTCGTGCACAACACGCTGGTCGGGCTGAACCTGCGCGACAAGATCAAGCTGGGCGCCAGCGGCAAGATTGTCAGCGCCTTTGACATCGCCAGCGTTCTGGCCATAGGCGCCGACTGGTGCAATTCGGCACGCGGCTTCATGTTTGCCATTGGCTGCATCCAGTCGCAAAGCTGCCACACCAACAAGTGTCCCACCGGCGTCGCGACCCAGGACCCCTTGCGCCAGCGCGCGCTGGTGGTCCCTGACAAGGCCGCGCGGGTGTTCAGCTTTCATCGCAACACGCTCAGGGCGCTGGCCGAAATGCTTGCCGCCGCCGGCCTCACGCACCCCTCGCAACTGCAGGCCAAGCATCTGGTGCGCCGCATGTCGGCTTCGGAAATCAAACTGTTCTCGCAGCTGCATGTATTTCTTACCCCCGGCGAATTGCTCAAGGGCGAAGTTCAAGGCGAGTTCTATTCGCGCATGTGGCAGTTGGCCCGGGCCGACAGCTTCGAGCCCAACAGCCAGGAGCCTTCGGCAGAAAACAAGCTCTGTGCTGCGGACTCTTTCCAGCCGGCATGAATTCAAACTGCATTTCTGGCGACAAGTGCGCCATGTTCGCGGCATTCCAGGCGTCGTAGGGAGCGCTGCCTGGCGCAGGCCATGCTTGGCACAATGAAGCCAAAATCATTCATAGATGAATAAATCTTTTATGAATACATATATCTATGTATAGATATTTCATCTATCTTGGCCAAAAGATATCCTGAACACCCAGCTTACGGTCTGGAAAAATCCATAGATTTTCATGTTTGGTATAAAAGACTATCATCTATGAATGCCGCGCAAAAACACCCCCTCTGCTGACTATCCCCAGGCCGTGCTACGGGAAATCGGGCAACTTGCGCAGAACATCGTCATCGCCCGCAAGCGGCGCGGCGAATCCCAGGCACAGTGGGCCAGGAAGCTGGGCATATCGCAGCCCACCATGGCACGCATCGAGCGCGGTGACCCAGCCGTTGCCATGGCCTCCTATGTGATGTGTCTGTGGTTGATCAACCAGGGCAAGGGGCTGGCCGACCTGATTGCGCCGCACAACGATCACGCTGCTTTGGAAAAGGAAGTGGCCAAGGTACATGGCCAACGCAAGTCAGGCAAACAAGGTAACCGCAATCCACCCCCCTTTGAATTCGACGGCTTGGCTACCGCTGCGCCTCACGCAGCGGTTGGAGAGCATCCCAAGTCAGCACCCTCCTCCACCACCGACAGCCGCAAATCCTTGGCAGGCACATCCAGGCTGTCTGAGCTGAACCGGCAAAACCCCGATGCAATGAGTGACGTCCGCAAGTCTCTGGCAAGCGCAACACGGCGGTCCGATCTGGCTTCGTCAAGCACTGCATTGGGTTTGGCGGCCCTTCTGGCCGGACCGCAGACCTCCCCAAAATGATCCAGCCCGACATCAATGCAGTGACGCCGCGCACCTACGTGCCGCAGGACCAGCTCTATGTGTGGGCCATGATCAACCCCCAGGCGCCCACACTGGTGGGCGCAGTCGGCCTTTCGCGGATGGTGGCCGACTGTGCCACTTTCAGTTATGCCCCGGGCTGGTGGAACTTTGCGCTCAGCGAAGACATGCCCATCGTCCACGGGCAGACCTTCAGCACCGGCAAGAGAAATACGGCCCCCGGCGCGCTTGACGATGCCCGCCCCGACCGCTGGGGCGAGCGCATCATCCGCCATGTCGACAGGCCTGCGCGCCTGTCCATTCTGGAAATGCTGCTCTTCGCCGGCGATGACCGCTTTGGCGCCCTGGGGATCTCCACCTCGGCAGAGCACTATATTCCGCGCTCCCTCGGGCCTTATGCGCAGTTGCAGGATCTGGCCCCGCTGGCCGCGGCGATGGAGGACCTCCAGACCCAGGCACCCATCACCGCGCAGATGCGGCGCCTCATCCAGTCCGGCGTCACCCTCGGCGGCGCGCGACCCAAGGCCCTGCTGCAAACGGAGAATGGCACATGCGTGATCAAGTTCAGTGAGCTGGACGACGCCGTCGACACTCCGCTCATCGAACACGCCACCATGACGCTGGCTGCCAAGGCTGGCCTGTACGTAGCCAACACCGCGGTGCTGCAGCTTCCTCGACGTCATGGCCAGACGCGACATGCGCTGACCATCGAGAGATTTGACCGCCTGGGGCACGACCGCGTGCACTGCCAGTCGGCACATACCGCCCTGCGCGCCGCGGGACTGGAGCTCGCAGGCGACTGAAGCCAGGGCCGCTTCGCTGTCGATCCTCGATGCATAGGACAAGGACAATACCCATAATGCACACGCGTACGCCGCCGATTTTGCAAAGTTGATCAAGTGCGCGGCAAACCCTGCCGTTAAGGGCGGGGTCAAGAGCGCGGACGGCAAAGCCGTCCTGGAGCTGGGGTTTCCCATGGAGTCATTCACATGAGCTGGATAAAATCCCAGTATGCAGCGCCTGCAGGCCTTCAAATTCCAACTGATGCCCAACGGGGCGCAGCAGCGTGACATGCGCCGCTTTGCCGGATCTTGCCGATTTGTCTACAACAAGGCTTTGGCACTGCAACAGTCCCACCACGAAGCCGGCGGGAAGTTCATTGGCTATGTCGCCATGGCCAAGCGCCTGACCGACTGGCGCCGTAGCAGCGAAACACCCTGGCTCAAGAAGGCTCCGTGCCACCCCTTGCAGCACGCCCTCAAGGACCTGGACCGGGCCTACCAGAACTTCTTTGCCAAGCGCGCAGATTTTCCGCGTTTCAAGCGCAAAGGGCGTGGCGAGAGCTTGCGTTACCCCGACCCCAAGCAATTCGAGATCGACCAGGCCAACAGCCGCATCAAGCTGCCGAAACTGGGCTGGATGCGTTATCGCAAGAGCCGAGACAT
>Ga0308157_10008260_pt1 | contig 11887 bp, 10 predicted proteins | sample PhyBR1_FD_201035 | JGI IMG/M metagenome (GOLD analysis project Ga0308157, IMG submission 201035) | Phyllosphere microbial communities from UC Gill Tract Community Farm, Albany, California, United States - DLSLB.R1 | ecosystem: Host-associated > Plants > Phyllosphere > Unclassified | place: USA...
GTCGCCGCAGCAGCAGAACTTCACCGCGACCTCGACCAACTTCATCAACGGCGTGCCGTTCGAGATCACCACATTCCGCCCGGACGATCCGGTCGCCGTCGCGCTGGGCGCCAAGCCGCTCGACGCCGAGAAATCGATCAACGCGTCGCTCGGCGCCGTGATGCGCCTGGGCGCCGTGAGCCTGACGGTCGACGCCTACCGCATCGACATCGACGACCGCATCATCCTGTCCGAGAACCTGACGCAGACGAACGTACGCAACTACATCGCCAGCCAGGGCTTCATCGGCGTGGGCGGCGGACGCTTCTTCATCAATGGCGTGGACACCACCACCAAGGGCGTCGACATCGTGCTGAGCATGCCGTACAACGCGGGCGATGCTGGCAAGCTGGATTTCACGCTGGCAGCCAACTTCACCGACACGAAGGTGACCAAGACGCCGACGACGACGCAGCTCTCGAACCTGAGCCCGGCGCCGGTGCTGTTCGATCGCCTCAACGTGCTGTCGCTCGAAAAAGGCCAGCCGAAGAACAAGATCAGCGCCAATGTGAACTGGAAGCTGGGCCAGTGGGGTGCGACGCTGCGCGCCACGCGCTACGGCGAAGTACTCTCGCCGGGCACCACGGCGGCGTTTGACTTCGAGATGGGCGCCAGGACCACGGTCGACCTGGAAGGCCGCCTGGCGGTCACGCCGAAGCTGACCCTGGCGCTGGGCGCGGACAACGTCTTCGACCAGTATCCGGAAACCCTGCCGCCGTCGCTCAACACCACCGGCAACACGCCGTTCTCGACGTACGCGCCGTTCGGTCGTTCGGGTCGCTATATCTACGGCCGCGCCACCTACGCGTTCTGATCTAGCGTTCCAGCATCTCGCCCAGCCTGCGGGCGAGGAAGTCCACCAGCGCCGCCACCCGCGGCGCGAGTGCACCCTGCTTGTAGAACACGGCCCATACGGGCTGTGTCCACGGCAGGGTGTGTTCTTCCAGCACCGGCACCAGCCGCCCCGCCGCGACATCTTCGCGCGTCAGAAAATCCGACAGCGAGACGATCCCCGCACCATGCAGCGCCAGCTGCCGTAGTGTCTCGCCACTCGACGCCACCACTTGCGGCGTGATCGTCCAGCCTTCGCCGCCGTCATGGCGCAACGGCCAGGTATTCAACAGCGCCGGCGCCGTGAAGCCCAGCGTGCGATGCACCGCCAGCGCCGCTGCGTCACTCGGCGTGCCATGGCGTTCGAGATACGCGGGTGAGGCCAGCACGCGCAGCCGCGCCGCGCCCAGCCGGCGCGCATTCAGCGTCGAATCGGGCAGCGCGCCGATGCGGATTGCCAGGTCGGCCCGCTCTTCGATCAGGTCGACATAGGTTTCACCGCTGACCAGCTCCAGCCCGATCAGCGGATACGCATCCAGGAATTCGGCGACCAGTGGCGCGAGCAGGTGCCCCAGCGCCGGCGTGGCGGCATTCACGCGCACCAGGCCCGCCGGCTGCGAGCGGCGCGCCGCCGCTTCGGCCTCGGTGTTGGCCAGGTCGGCCAGGATCGTGTGCGCCCGGCCCAATAGCCACGCGCCCTCTTCCGTCAGTTGCAGGCGCCGCGTGGTGCGCTGGATCAGCGTCATGCCCAGGCTGCCCTCGAGGCGCGAGATCGTGCGCGAGACGCCCGACGGCGTCTGCCCCAGGCGCTCGGCAGCACGCGAAAACGAGCCGGCATCCATGACTGCGGAAAATACAATCAGCGCATCCACGTCGATCATTGATGACTCCAAATCAAAAGTCCATTGTAGCCGAGCGTATTTTTCCAGGCCGGCAAAGGCGGCACACTGCACGCCTGCCATCTCTGAGAAAGTACACCATGCCACTCGCACTCTGGGCGCTCGCATTGAGCGCCTTTGCCATCGGGACGACTGAATTCGTCATCGTTGGACTGATCCCCACCATCGCCGCCAGCCTGCAGGTGTCGGTGCCCTCCGCAGGCCTGCTGGTCAGCCTGTACGCACTGGGCGTGGCCATCGGCGCGCCGCTGCTCACGGCCATGACGGGCCGCGTCCCGCGCAAGCAGCTCCTGCTTGGCCTGATGGTGCTGTTTACGATCGGGAACCTGGTGGCCTGGATGGCGCCGGACTACACGGCGCTGATGGCCGCGCGCGTGCTCACTGGCCTGGCGCACGGCGTGTTCTTCTCGATCGGCTCGACCATCGCCACCAGCCTGGTGCCGAAGGAAAAAGCGGCCAGCGCGATTGCGCTGATGTTCACCGGCCTGACCGTGGCGCTGGTCACCGGCGTGCCGCTCGGGACCTTCATCGGCCAGCACTTCGGCTGGCAGGCGACGTTCCTGGCGGTATCGCTGCTGGGCGTGATTGCCGTCATCGGCAGCGCCATCCTGGTGCCGTCCGATATCGCCGGCAGCAAGCCGGCGCCGCTGTTGACGCAACTGTCGGTGCTGAAGAAGCCGCGCCTGCTGCTCGTGTATGCGATCACGACGCTCGGCTACGGCGGCAGCTTCATCGCCTTCACCTACCTGGCGCCGATCCTGCAGCAAGTGTCCGGCTTCGCGGCGTCGACCGTGAGCCTGGTCATGCTGGTGTATGGCGTGTCGGTCGCGGCCGGGAATATCTGGGGCGGCAAGCTGGCCGATCGTCTCGGGCCGGTGCGCGCGCTGCAGATCGTGTTCGCGCTGCTGGCGCTGGTGCTGCTGGTGCTGACGTTCACGGCGCCGAGCAAACCACTGGTGCTGATCACGGTCCTGGCCTGGGGCGCGGTCGCCTTCGGCAACGTGCCGGGCCTGCAGGTGTATGTGGTGCGGCGCGCCGAACGCGATGCGCCGCAGGCCGTCGATGTAGCGTCGGGCCTGAACATCGCCGCCTTCAATGTCGGCATCGCGCTGGGCGCCTGGGGCGGTGGCCTGATCGTCGCGCACCTTGGCCTGATGGCCACGCCGTGGATCGGTGCACTGGTGGTCGTGGGCGCCCTGCTGCTCACCACACTGGCTGGCTGGCTCGATCGCCGCGACGGCGTGCCTGCAAAAGGCATGACCAGCGCGCCAGTCGCGCTGCACTGACCTGCTTACGCGTCCAGCTCGGGATAGTGGCGGAAAATGCCGTCCTGGTTGAATGGAATGCGGCGCGGCGATGCCAGGTAGGCCGCGATCTTCGGCCGCGCCGCCACCCGGTCGCGCAGGGCCGTGAGCTGGGGATGCTCGGCCTCGACCTTCTTCATCGCGTTGGGGAATGCATAGCGCAAACCCTCGATGACCTGGAACAGCGACAGGTCGGCGTAGCTCACGTGCTCGCCCAGCAGGTAGTCGCGCGGTTCGGGATGCGCCAGCAGCCGCGCAAAATAGCCCATGAACTTGGGGATGCGCGTCTTCACGAAATCGGCTGCGCGGCGCTCTGCCTCGGCTTTCTGGTCTTCGTAGTACAGCATCGAGGCGATCGGGTGATGCGTGTCGTGCGTCTCGGTGACCAGGTCGGCGATCGTCAGTTGCAACTGATGCACCCAGAGCCGGCCAGGTTCGGTACGCGGCGCCAGGTCATGCTGTTCGCCCAGATACAGCAGGATGTTGGCCACCTGGCCGATGGTCTGTTCGCCGGCCTTCAGGAATGGCGGAGCGAAGGCGGGATGGTCGCCGACTTCGAGCGCGGCCATCAATTGATCGACGCCGCCATCGGCGCGCGCCACATCGACATAGTCGACGCCCGCTTCTTCCAGTGCCAGGCGTACGAATTCGCCGCGGCCCTGGATCGACGGCCAGTAAAACAGTTCGTAGGGATGCGCCATGATTGTTTTTCCTGTTGATGGAGAAAAGTCATGGTAAACCGAACAGCACGGCCAGGAAGCACGGTACGCCGGTCAAGCAGGCTGCCTTCGATATCAGGCGACTGCACACCACCGTTTGGCGATCGTTGGCGGCAGATTGAAATGCTTCGCCGTTTCTGCAATCGATGCCTTGTTTGCTTTCTTCCATGCCGAGACCTGGCTGGCGTTGGGCCGTTGAGGACTGCCCGTGCTGTCCTTGTCCTTGGCCGTCTTGGCGGTCGCAGCGCGCGCGCCCTGGCCGACGACGCGACTGGACGCCGTGCGGTGCATGCTGCGGGTCTGCGCCATGTCTGCGGCGGTGCGTGCTGCTGACACGCTGTCGTCGACCGGTTCATCCCCGGTCACGGGGCCCTGCGCGAGGGCGGCTTCCGGCGGTTGGTTGTGCGTCATGGATGTTCTTTCGTGCTGATAAATAAGTGCCGCCATTATGACCTGCTCCGGATCTCGCCCCCGCATTCGGGGCGATCAATGTGACGCGACAAGCCGGGCGCGCCACAGGCATCGCCCGATTGTCGCTATTGAGCAACACCCCACAGTGGGCCAAACCCTGTCAACAGGGCCACTGGCCCCAATCCTGTTGGTTCCTGACGAATCATTACACTTTCTCCAAGCGCACGTTGGCAATCGGGAACATAATTGCACTGAGGAACTAATTTAATAAAGTTCGCCCGCCACTTTCTGCCCAATGGAGCGCTCGATGATCTTCGCGCGATTGACCCAACGCTGGCACGCCTTGCGCCATTGGCGCGAGCGCCAGTCCCTGAATGCCCACGTCCGCTTCGAGGACACGACCTTCAACCGGGCGTACCGGGATGCGGTGCATGGCGACGCCGGCCTGGTCCTGTGGCAGCAGGATGGCGAACATGGCCACTTCGCGCTGCAGTTGCGCGCGGCGCAGCGTGACGATCCGCAGGGCGGGCTGACCTTGATGCTGCTCGCGAATGGCGCGGTCCTGCACCGCCTGTCCTGGACCTGGGCCGACGGCGCGCCGCTGGTGACCCACAACGCCGGCCTGTGGCGCGACGCCGGGCCGGCCTTCGATGCCTTCGAACGCGCGTTCCCGAATAATTCACCCAGCTTCTTCGCGTTCGCCGCCTTGCAGGGCGCGGCGCAGGCGCTGGGCATCGAGCGCGTGCTCGCGCTGCGCGCCACCGCCCACCCGGCGTATCACGCAGACCAGCACGCGGCATTCGAAAGCGGCTACGACGGTTTCTGGCGCATTCTCGGCGGCGCCGAATACGATGCGCGCCACTACCAGATCACGCTGCCGTTCTACCTCAAGCCACTGGCCGACATGCCATCGAAGCACCGCAAGCGCGCCGCTCAGCGCCGCGAGCAGTGGCGCGCAATCGGCGAGGCGGCGCGCGGCGCGCTGCTGCACTATATGGCGCCGGTCGCCACGACCGCTGCCGCTGCCAGAGCGCCTACCATCGCACAAGCCTGACCCCACCACGACGCTTGCCAGATTCACCACGGCCATCAAGCGTCGTGCTACACTCGCGCCTTCGCTAGGGGTCCTGGAACGTAGTTCCGGGTGAGACATACCCTTCGTACCTGATCTGGATAATGCCAGCGAAGGAAAGCGCAAAGCAGCCCTCCCGTTCGTTTGCCCTTCCCCCACGTTGGCTCCGGCTTGATTTCAAAGCGGCGCGCCTCTGTGGCGCGCAAACACGAGCACACCATGACCTTCACTCTGAAGCACCCCGTTCTTGCCTGCGCCATCGTGCAGGCCTTCGTTGTCACGCCTGCCGCAGTCGCACAGGACACCATCCCCTCGGTCGTCGTCACCAGCAGCAAATGGATCGCGCTCGACCGCGCCAGCGTCGGCGGTTTCGCCGAAACGCAGCTGCTCGACGCGCCAGCATCGATTACCTCGATCGGCCAGGGCCAGATGCAGGACCTGTCGATCCGCAGCGTCACCGATGCGAGCCGCTACGACGCCTCGATCGGCGACGCCTACAACGCCATCGGCTACGCCGAACAGTTCTCGGTGCGCGGCTTCACGCTCGACAACGCGACCAGCTACCGCAAGGACATGATCGCCATTTCGGGCGACACGCAAATCCCGCTCGAGAACAAGGAGCGCATCGAAATCCTGCGCGGCCTGGCCGGTCTGCAAGCCGGCGTTGCAGCACCCGGCGGCATGCTCAACTTCGCCACCAAGCGCCCGACCAATGCGCCGCTGCGTTCGGCCACGGTCGAAGTGCGCGAACGCGGCACCGTGTACGGCGCGGTCGACCTGGGCGGCCGCTTCGCCGACCGCCGTTTCGGCTACCGCATCAATGCTGCCGCCGAAGACCTGAAATCGTATGTGCGCGGCGCCGACGGCAAGCGCCAGTTCATCTCGGCCGCTTTCGACTGGCAGATGTCGCCGGATGCGCTGTTCCAGATCGACGTCGACCACCAGCACAAGGAGCAGGTCACCGCCCCCGGCTACCAGTTGCTGCGCAATGAAACCCTGCCCACCGGGATCTCGGCGAAAACGCTGCTCAACGACCAGCCGTGGACCCGCCCCGTCGACACCGACAGCAGCAATCTGGGCCTGCGCTTCGAGTACCGCATCAACGAGCGCTGGACCGCGACCGTCAACGCCAACAAGCACTGGTTCAAGCGCGATGACTTCACCGCCTTCCCCTACGGTTGCAGCAATGAGGGCGACGGTTACTATCCGGGCTACTGCTCGAACGGCGACTACGACGTCTACGACTTCCAGAGCACCGGCGAGCGCAAGACGCCATGGGGCGCGCAGGCGATGCTGCAGGGCCGCGTCGACACGGGCGCGGTGCGCCACGCGCTGACGCTCGGCAGCGCGTACGCCGAACGCCACGACAGCTTCGGCGAATACGTCTACGACTACGTCGGCTCGAGCAATATCTGGCAGAACCAGATCGTGCCGCCGGTGGACAGCAGCCGCGTCACCGGCCCCGTGATGGAACGCCGCGCAACCGAAGAGCGTTCGCTGTTCGTGCAGGATGTCGTGACCCTGGCGCCAGCCTGGACGCTGCATGCGGGTGTGCGCTACGTCCAGCTCAAGCTCGATGCGCTGGAAGAAATCGATCAGGCGCGCGTGAAGTCAAAAGACTCGTTCGCGCTGCCGAACGTGGCGCTGGTGTACGCGCCGGCACCGGACTGGCGCGTGTACGGCTCGATCAGCCACGGACTGCAATACGGCGGCATCGCACCGATGGAGACGGTCAACCAGAACACGGTTCTTTCGCCAAGCCGCTCGAAGCAGTTCGAGTTCGGCGTCAAGCGCAATGTGAACGAGCAACTGGCGCTATCGGGCGCCGTATTCGAAATCACCCAGGGCCTCGAGTACACGAACGCCGCCAACGTCTTCGTGCGCGCCGGCGAGCAGACGCACCGCGGTATCGAACTGTCGGCGCAGGGCCGCGCCCTGCCCGGCCTGAACTACAACCTGTCGCTGATGGCGCTCGATACCGACCAGAAGGACACGGGCGACGCCAGCACCGAAGGCAAGCGCGTGACCAATGTGCCGGAACTGCGCACGGCTGCGTGGGTCGAGTACGCGGTGCCGCAGGTGGCGGGACTCAAGCTGGACGCGCAGTGGCAGTATTCGGGCAACAAGGTGTTCGATCCGGCCAACCGGGTCAAGGTGCCGGGGTACCACGTGGCGGGTTTTGGCGCATCGTACCTGCTGCGCGCGGGCGGTTTGAACACGATCATCCGGGCGCGGATGGACAATGCGTTCGACAAGTTCTACTGGCGCGACGTGACGCAGTCGCTGGGTGGGTATTTGCTGCCGGGGGCGCCACGGACGTTCAGGTTGTCGGCGCAGATTGATTTTTGATTGAAGCCGGTAGTGGACTACAGTTGCTGGTGTGACTGTAGTTCCTACCAGTGGCCGACGGGTCTGCACTGTCGCACATCAGGATGCGGTCGCGACGTGGACTCTTGAACTATGCAACATGTGCGTTCTTTTCGTGGTTAGTCGTTGTAGACGGCGTCAGGTTCACGTGCGCGTATTTTCAAGCTATTGCCCAGTTCGATGAATTCGGTGTGGTACTCGGCCTTCACCACGACGGCATGCCAGGCGTCATCGTCATTGTCGAGATCGACCAGGCGGTAGCCACGCGGCTGCAGCCAGTGAGCGAATGCCAACAAGCCTGCACTGCAGCGGCCCGGACCGAATGGCGGGCCGGGTGGGCCGTCGAAATTGCCCAATGCACGTTGCTCGGCAAGTTGGGCGGCCTGTAGCAGCGTTGTTTCATCATCCTTGAGATCCGCTTCGATTGCCTGGCTCGATTCGGCCAGAGATTCCATCAGTTCGCTGATCTCCTCTACCTTGCGCGGTTTGCCGATCGTCTCCAGCACAGTTTCGGTGGCATCAATATCGCCGTCGCAAACCAGTTCGACCCATCGTGCAAAGGCCTTGCGTTTCGACTTTGCCAAGTCAGCCTTCTTAGCAGGCGGAGGTGCTTTGACTGGAACACCAGGACCCACCCCTTCGGTCCGCCATGCGTCGCGTGTGTGCCGCACGTTAGCTCGGTAGTACTCAATCAGATCGCGTGGATAATACGGATTGTCGCTAAACGAACTGTCGTCGAGATCATAGGCACATACAGCCAGGGCAAGCTCGAAGGCAAAATCGCAAAACAGGTTGTCACCGCGAGCCTCGGGATCAAGACCCGGCTTCCATCCCCATGGCCGCATTATTTGGCACCAGCGATTCAAGTGGCTGGCCAACGCCTGCGTCCGCTCTTCGCCGGACATGGCTAGAGAACGAAGAATGGGAATCATCCAAACCGCAGCGAATTGATCCATTTTGTAATTTTTGGCTAGTTCGAAGTCGGGAATGAACGCCTTCGTCAGGATATCGAGAAGATAGGATCGCCTTTTCGAATCTGGCGGAATAAGCTCTCGAAGCCGGGCTAGAAATTCGCTTGACTCCGTGACAAGCAGTGCAATTGCAAAAAATCCCAAGGCGCCTCGATTTGTTCCGTCCAACGGATAAGGATCGTATGTCCGGGGATGATCGGCATATCCTTTTAGAAACTCCGAACTCTCGTGCATTAAGGCAATCCGGGACAAAACTTCTAATCGAATATCAGTCAGCTCCACACCCGCACCGTACTGGTATGCAACTGCTTTCTCGGAAAATTCAAAATCCCGAAAATGGTAAAGAAGCCGCGTTTCCAGCGGCCCCTGTAGCCGCCCCCCTTGCATCGACCTTTCGCTCTTGACATGGCTTTCGATGAACTCAGTGTACTTACTGGCGTTACCCCCAGGATCTCGAATCTTTCCAGTTTTCATTCATGGCTCTCGTCTTGTTTCAGTCACGACCGGCTTTCTACGCTTATCATTTCGAATAATATGATAAGCGCGCCCATTGGGGTCCTGCTGAGCATATCTTTGTGACTGTCCATGCACGCGAGATACCAAGGTGCCGACTATTGCCCGATCTGTTGGTCAGCCAGAAAAATCAGGAGGGCGTGGGGGTTTCGCGCCTCATATCTGTCCGGTCACGGGACGCAATTCTACCGGGATGTCGCACGGCGTTCTGGTTTGGACGACGAAAGACTCGAACGGGACGCCGCACCCTCCTGCTGCACGCCTGGATGCACGCAGGATTTAATCCGACAACTCCTCCAACTTGCCCAGACACCGCCGCTCAAACCCGTTCAACCCCTGCATCACAAGCGGATCATCGTCATTGATCACACCAGCATCCAGCAGCAGGCGCAACGTGGCGATCCTGTCACCAAGCGCCAGCGCCCTGGCCGGATTCGAGCCTTCCGGCTCATGCGCATGCGCGATCGCCTTGACGACATCCGGCGGGAAATCCCAATGGCTGGCGATCACCGCCGACAGCTCGCGGCTGGCGACAAAGAACGCAATGCCAAATTCGCCGGAGCCCGGCACTTTGCCTTCGCAGACCCGGTCGGCGATCTGGAACGCCACCTGCAATCCCAGGTTGTGCATCAGGCCCGCGAGATAGGACTCGAACACGCCGGCGGACAATCCCGGCGCCATGACGCTGGCGGCGAATGCGCAGCGTTCGGCATGCTTCCAGACGACGGGCGCCACCTTGCGTGCCACGCCCTGCGTCGTCACGCGCAGCAGCGGGCGAAACGCGATGCGCGCGAGCAGCATGCGCAAGCCATTCAGACCCAACATGGTCACGGCGCCTTCGAGCGTCTCGATCGGCGTCACCGGGCGGTAATAGGCGCTGTTCGCTTCGCGGATGACTTCGGCAACAAGCACCAGGTCGCGCCCCACCTGGGCCGACAGCGCGCCAGTCGAGATGTTCTCGTCCGACAGCGCAGTCAGGAGCTGTGAGATCAGTTCGGGGATGCGTGGCACGAGGCCGGAGGCGCAGACAGGATCGGCGGCCAGCGAGCGCACCTCGTCCAGGATCTGCGCCTCCTGTTCGGGTGACGCCGCGCAGCGGCTGCTGGCCGTCAGCCAGCGGTAATAGGTGGCGTGGACCTCGGTCGCCATGGCCTGACTGTCTTCGCCCGTCAGCGCTGCGCCGACGGCTGCGGGCGCGACGGTTTCCTTCTCCGCGCCGCCCAGCAAGCGACCAATCCAATTTTTCATCGCGTCCCGCCCCGTGTTCAGAAAGTGGCATATTGTAATGCCACAAAGAAACAAATAGTCAGCTTGAACAAACTATTTGCTGCCGATCGGCCTGGTTTCTGACATATCGACGCAGTGCGAGTCGTACGCTTGAGGCGGATCAATCGGGCGGCGCGAGCAGCTGTTCCACCTGCGCCATGCGTTGTGGCAGATCGCCTGCCAGGAGGGTGTACGCGATACCGCGCCTGGCCAGTGTCGCGAGGAGCATCCGGTGCACCATCTGGCGCACCGCTTCCGATTCGCGCTGCAGGCCGTCCGGTTCCCACGGGCCATCGGGCGCCGTCACCAGCGTGACAGCATAGTCATGGCGCGCGGCGAGCTGGACCAGCTGCACATCCACCCGGTCCCAGTACACCTGGCTGTACAACGCCGTCATCAGGGCCGTCGTGTCGCAGAACAGGTAGCGCCGCGCGATGCGGGCAGCCGCATCCTCGCGCGCCAGTTGCGTGCGCGCGATGCCGAACTGGTCCTCCTCGCGCGGCACACGGGCTTGAACCTCGACGAATTCACGCAGGTATTCGGGCACCCAGACCGTGTCGTAGCGGCGCGCCAGCGCTTCGGACAACGTGGACTTGCCTGACGATTCGGCGCCCAGGATCGCAATCCTGGCCACACCGGCAACGGGCATGGTCACGCCTGCTTCTCCACATGCGCGGCCCAGGCGCGCAGGCCGGCAATGGCCAGCAGCACGAACACGCCATACAGCACGGCCGTGAGCATCAGGCCCTTGTAGATATACAGGCCGACATACAGGATGTCGACCGCGATCCAGATGTGCCAGTTCTCGAGCTTCTTGCGCGCCAGGAGCAGTTGTCCCAGCAGGCTGCCGGCGGTCAGGAAGCCATCGGCGTGCGGCACATCGGTGTCGGTGAAATGATCGAGGAAGGTGGAGAGCAGCACGAAGCCGGCGACCCACGCGACCAGCACCCAGCCGCGGGTACCGGGCCGCAGTCGCGTGACGACCAGCGGCGCATTGCCGGCGCCGCGCAGCCACATGCTCCAGCCCCAGATCGAAGCGCCGATGAACACGAACTGCAGCCCCATGTCGCCGTACAGCCGCGCGTCGAAGAACACCACCGCGTAGGTGGCCGACGACGCGATCGAGAACAGCCAGGCCCAGTGCTTCTGGCGGATGTTGAGCACGACCGTGACGACGGCCAGCAGGAACGAAATCAGTTCGAGTGGCGACGTCGTCAGGCCGGCGAGGACAAGGGGTTCGTTCATGCGTGGACGTGTCCGAATTACTTTTCGCTTACTTCTTCGGATACTTGATCGTCATTTCCTTGAGCAGGTTGTCGGCATGATCGACCTCTTTCATCACCCACAGCATATAGCGGATATCCACGTGGATCGCGCGCGTGATGGCGGTGTCGAAGTACCAGTCCTTGGTGATCGATTCATAGGTCGAATCGAAGTTCAGGCCCACCAGTTCGCCCCGTCCGTTCATCACGGCCGAACCCGAATTGCCACCCGT